>RRYU01005511.1_pt1 | contig 20896 bp, 23 predicted proteins | sample 2162651 | NCBI WGS metagenome assembly RRYU01 (sample SAMN10267283, study PRJNA491782) | microbial mat metagenome | isolation source: biomat in the production well | place: Japan: Minami-Kanto gas field, natural gas well KTG3 | collected 2017-06 | reverse complement strand
GGAAAATAAGTTTTAAAAAAACCCAAAATAATATTAAGGGTTTTTTTATTGCGCAAGAATCTTGGTATCGGTCTTTAGGAGTCTTATTTAAGTAGTGCTTTAATACCTGGTAATAGTTTACCTTCTAAAAACTCGATTGAGGCGCCGCCGCCTGTTGAGACGTGGGTGAAGTTGGATTCGTCTATGTTTAGCTTCTTAAGGGCGTCTACTGTGTCTCCTCCGCCTATTATTGAGTCGCAATAATGGTTTGCAATACATGTGGCAATCTCTTTTGTGCCATTTTGGAATGGAGTTTTTTCATAGACTCCCATTGGGCCGTTCCAAATTATTGTGCCAGATTGCTTAATTATGTTGCAATATTTTTCGGCTGTGCGGTTGCCTATATCTGCTATTTTCATATCTCCCATAATGTCTTGTATTGGGATGTTTAGGGTCTGGCTGTCCTCTTTTATTTCACTTGTTACTATTGCGTCGTGGGGGAGGATAAATCTTTCGTGATGTTTTTCAAATTCAAGCATTATTTCTTGTGCTAGGTCTATTTTGTCTTTTTCTGTTAATGATTCTGCAGTGTTGTATCCAGCTGCGTGTAAAAATGTATTTGCTAGGGCTCCACCTATAAGTACGTAGTCAGAAATATCTATGAATTTTTTTATAACTCCTATTTTTGTATCTATTTTTGCTCCACCAAATATAAAGGTTAGTGGTCTTGCTGGTTCTTTTTCTAAAAAGCTGCTTAGTTTTTCTATTTCTTCTTGCATTAAAAATCCGCCATAGGATGGTAAAAATTTTGTAACACCGTATGTTGAAGCGTGTTTACGGTGTGCTGTTGCAAATGCATCGTTTATGTAAATGTCTGCTAGGGATGCGAGTTGTTTTGCAAAATCTTTATCGTTTTCTTTTTCTCTTTTGTCGAATCTAAGGTTTTCTAACATAATTATGTCTCCATCTTTCATTTTTTTGATTGTAGATAAAACTTCTTGATCGGTGATTGAATTGACTTTTGTAATTTTTGTATCTAATAGTTTTGCTAGGTGTTTTGAAACTTCATTGGTTTTGAGTTGTTCTACAGATTCTCCTTTTGGTCTGCCAAGGTGTGTGATGATAATTGTTTTTGCTTTGTTTTCTTTAAGATATTGGATTGTTTTGAGGGACTTTTTGATGCGGTTGTCATCTTGAATTTTTCCATCTATGTTTAGTGGAATATTAAAATCTACTCTTAAAAGTACTTTTTTGCCTTCTAAATCCTGAATATCTTGTATTTTTTTTATGTTTTGCATATTTTTATTTGTTGTTTTTGTTTGTAATTTTTTTCTTCTTTATATTTTAGCATAATTTTAGGAATATTTTAAGAAAATTTAATTTTTGATTGGTATAAATATATTGCTTTTATATTTTAATGAATATTTATGAAAAGTTTAAATCGTGTGGCCCTTATTGGGCATCTGGCTTCGGATGTGGATTTTCGTACGGTAAAGGGTGACTTTCAGAGGTCTACTTTTCCAGTAGCTACAAATCGAAATGTAAAGGGGGATGATGGTGAGGTAAAAGATCATGCAGATTATCATCGTATTGTGAGTTGGGGAAAGCTTGCTGATGTTGTACGTAAGTATTTAAAAAAAGGTATGGCTGTATATGTTGAGGGTAAGCTTGTAAATAGTTCTTATGAAAGTAAGAGTGGTGAAAAACACTTTAGGACAGAGGTTATTGCAGATAATTTAAACATTCTTAGCTGGAAAAAATCAAAAAAAGGTGATAATGAAATTAATATTGAGGATTTAGAACAGGAAGTTAATAAAAAAAAGGCTAAGAAGTAATTTGATTATAGGGGCAAATTAACAAGTTTGCCCTTTTAATTCTTTTTAAATCTTTTATAATCAAGAGGAATTAAATATATCTTATGATTTTTCAATATAAATGTTTAAAGTGTTCTTCTGTATTTGAACATATGAGTCAGCATGATCTGGCCTGTGTTTTTTGTGATAGTGAGGATGTTAAAAAAATGAATGAGTCACTTTTTAAGCCAAGTAAGTTTTTTTGTCCTCATGATGACAAGGATCTTGATTTAAATAATACAAATAATTTAAAAAATGTTGTTATGCCTTTAGAGGGTTGTAAAAGTTGTAAGTGTGAAAACTAAAATAACTATAACTTCTTGTATCTATGTTTAGTAAAAAAGTAATTTATTTAGTTATATTTTTTTTAATTACTGTACTGACTTTTTCTGCTTGTCGCATTACTGGTGTTGCTGAGGATAGTACCATTTACAATGGAATTGTGTTGACATATTATAAAATGAATGACGAATCAACTGTTATGAAATCTTTGATTGCTGAGTATGTTAAGGATCATCCAGGTTTAGTTATAAATTACAAAAATTTTGTTGATTTTGATGAATATCAGGACTTAGTTATTAATGAAATGGCAGAGGGGGAAGGACCAGATATTTTTTCGATGCCAAATAGTTGGTTTATGAGTAATTATAGAAAAGTAAGCCCAATGCCACATTCTGTTGGAACTCCTGAGATTTTTGAAAGTTTATTTGTAGATGTAGCTGCTAAGGATTTAGTGTTTAAAAATGAAGAGGGGCAGAATTATGTTTATGGAGTGCCAATGACGGTTGATACTTTGGCTATTTATTATAACAAAGCACATTTTGAAGATAAAATTCCATTGCAGGGGCATCCGTCTGATACTTGGGATGGGATTGCTAGTGATGTACAAAAACTTGTAGTGGAGGATGAGAGTTTTAGTCGTTTTGAGGTTGCTGGTATTGCAATGGGACGGTCTGAAAATATCAGTAATGCTGTTGATATTTTGTATATGTTATTTTTGCAAAAAGGACTTAATTTTTATAATGAAATTGTTTCTGAATCTATATTTACAAAAAAACAATCTGGTATTGATAGTGATGCTGCAGCACAGGCATTAAAATTCTTTACTAACTTTTCAAATATTAGTCATGAAAATTACTCTTGGAATGAAAATGTGGCTAATAGTGACTATGTGGCTGATGAGCTAGATGCTTTTGTTAGAGGTGACGTATCTATGATAATTGGTTATTCAAGTATGTATGACAAAATTATAAATCAAATTGATGTGCTTAAATCTCGTAGTGTTAATGTTATAGATAAGAGTGATGTAAAGACCTCTGTAATACCTCAGTTTGAAGGTTTTAATTCTGGATATGGGCAGAGAGTTGCTTATGCTAACTATTTTGCAGAGACTGTATCTAGAAATACACAACATGCAGAAATTGCGTGGGATTTTTTGGTATTTATGTCTAAAAAATCTGTTTTGGAGACTTATTTTGATGAGTTGCACAGACCAACTAGTCGTAGAGATATGATTAAAGATCAGATAAAAGATCCAATTTATGGGGCATTTGTTTCTCAGTTGGGATATGCAAAGAGTTTTCCTATTGCAAATCAAGGTTTGTATACTGAGACGTTTATTAATGTAATTGATAATGTTGTTGGTGGAGCTGATGCTGTAAATGAGTTGATTGTGGCGCAAAGTAAGATAAATGACCTACTACCTAGTACTGGTTTAGCAATAACTGATGAAGAACTTATTGAAGTTAGTCAATAATCTCTTATGAGTTGTTTTTTATTAGGTCTTGGTAGCCGTTGATAAATGTTTTATAGTCCATTGGTTTTTTGCCTTCTACTTGTATTGTATTTAGTTTTAGGCTTTTATTTGCTGCACCAATGTATAGTTGTTTTTCTTTTACTAAAAATTTACCTTGATTGACTTGTTCGCTTGATATTTCTGCTGAAAGTATTTTAATTTTTTTTCTATCTATCTCTGTGTATATTCCCGGCCATGGAGTATATGCTCTTAGTTTGTTGTAAATTGTATTTGCATCTTCATTCCAGTTGATTTTGCCGTCTGTTTTTTCTATTTTGCTGCAGAAAGTAGCTTTTTCATGATTTTGTGGAATTGAGCTTATCATTCCGGATTTTATGTCTTTTAGTGTTTCTGGGAGTATGAAGGCACTTACAATTGATAGTTTTGTCGATAGTGTTTCACTGGTGTCGTTTGCTTCTATTTTAATTTTTTCTAGTATGTATATATTGCCATGGTCTAGTTTTTCGTCCATTTTCATTATTGTAATGCCTGTAAATTCATCCCCATTTTTTATAGATTCTTGGATGGGGGAGGCACCTCTGTAGTATGGTAATAGGGATGCGTGTACGTTTATTGATGCGTATTTTGGTATATCTAAAACTTCTTTTTTAATTATCATACCAAATGCAATAACTACAAAAAAATCAATGTCGTTGTAATCTTTTAGGACTTCTTTTAATTGTGCTTTGTTGTTTGGTTGTAAAACTTTTATACCTAATTGTATTGCTACTTTTTTTATTGCTGATTGAGAAATAATTTGTTTTCTCCCAGTTTTTTTATCTGGTTGTGTAACAACAGCCTCAACTGTTATATCAGGATCATTGGCTAATTTTAGCAAAGATGCTACAGCTATTTCTGGTGTTCCAAAAAATATAATTTTCATATCTTTAATATTATTTTTTTTAATACTAACAGTTAAATTTAAATTTCTCGACATGTTTTTGATTTCTGGTTCAATATTTGTCAAAAATTTGCTAGTTTATTTTCATATAAAATAAAAATATGTTTAAAAAGTTTTTTGCTACTTCATTTGTAAGTTTATTTATAGCGTCATCATTTTTGTTTATGGTGCTTTTTGGTTTTTATAATACTGTTTTTGATAAAGATCTTTATGGTGATGAGTTTATAGATATTATTTATGATTATTCAATTTCTACATTAATTGATAATTTTGATTTATCGGCGTTTACTATGCTTGATGATTTTCCTGTTGAAGATGTTTTACGTGAAGTTGTTACAAAGGAGGATGTGGGTGGTGTTGTAGCAGATACAATAAATTCACTTTCTGTAATTGAAATTAATGAAGAGACTGGAATTGTGGATATTTCTATACCTTTTGGTTGGCTGGTAGACAAAAAAGATGCAATAGCAGAGAAAATTGCATTTTATATGTATGAAAAATTAGATGTGTGTGAGCTGAAGGATCTTGAAAATTTTTCTGAAAATTTTGCTTGTTTGCCTCCTGGTTTGTCTGTAATGGATTTACAACTTCAGGTAAATAGAGTTTTGGATAGAAATATTTTTAGTGTGCTTCCTGATGATTTGGTTTTTTCTGTGCTTGTGCCTAGTGGTGATACTGGTAGTTTTGCAGATTTTGTGAATCAAAAATATATTTATGTTTCGGGGCTTTTGTTGCTTTTGATGACAGTTTCAATTTTATTGATAGCTTTGTTTATATTTAAGCCTTTGTCATTGATTTTTAGATGGGTGTTTTTTACTATATTTGTTACAACATTGTTTGGTATAGGTTTTTATCTTATTTTATTTAATTCGAGTGATATTTTGTATGAAAATTTGGTAAATATTTCTGATGCTCAGGTTGATGTTTATATAACGTTATATGACTATTTTGTAAAAATTATGTCTAGAAATATGTTGTATGTACTTGTGCCTACATCTTTAATATCTTTTGTTTTGGCTATATTTACTTTTATAAATATAAAAAAATAAATATGGATAAGGCTTTTGTCAGTACACTTGTTGGTCAGATAAAAAATTGTAAAAAATGTAAATTACATAAAGAGCGTAATAATGCTGTGCCTGGTTTTGGATCTTATGATGCAGATGTTTTATTTATTGGTGAAGGACCAGGAAAAAATGAGGATTTGCAGGGTAAACCTTTTGTTGGTGCTGCAGGTCGTGTATTGGATGAAATGCTAAATAGTATTGGATGGTCTCGTGATGATGTGTTTATTACAAATGTTGTAAAATGTAGACCTCCTAACAATCGTGATCCTTTAACTGAGGAAGTTCAAACTTGTTGGCCTTATTTAGAAGAACAAATTAGACATATTAAACCTAAATTGATTGTGACTTTGGGGAGACATTCAATGGCACGTTTTTTAAAAGGATTAAAAATTTCGGATGTTCATGGTAAGGCAAAGCGTGGTAAGGGTATCTGGCAAGAAAAACAAGTGTTTTTGCCGTTGTATCACCCTGCAGCTACTTTGTATGATCCGAGAAAAAAAGAGACAATGCTTAAGGATTTTTCTCAAATTCCATTATTATTAAAAAAAATAAATGCTTAGAAATAAATACATGCTTACAGTTTTGTTGATTGCTTTGCTTTCTTGGACAGCTTGGGCTGTGGTTTTAAATAGATTAAGTCCTATTTTGAGTGTGGAGTTGGCATTGTTTTTGTTTTTTGTAACTTTGTTTATTGCATTAACTTGTACTTTTACTGTTTTTGGATATTATTTTAGATTAGGTTTTTTACATAAGGATTATTTAAAAAGAAACATTAATGTTTCTTTAAGACAGGGTGCTTTACTTAGTTTTATGGTTGTGTTTGTTTTGATTTTTCAGCTAAATAGAGTGCTGACTTGGTGGTCAGGTATTTTGTTGATACTAATGATCTTAGGTTTGGAATATTATTTTTCTTTGAGAGAAGAAGAATTATTGTAATTCACTATATGTCATTTTTTCTATAACTCTCATATTTGCTAGTGGCCACCACACTATTGAGGCTTTTCCTCTTATGTCTTTTTCTGCTACAAATGCTGCATCTATGTTGTTTTCGCAGTTGTTTGACGATAGTGTGTGTTGAAAACAACTTCTTGAGTCTGTACTGGCTTTTCTGTTGTCTCCTAAAACAAAATATTTATCTGCTGGTACTTCAAATATAGTTAAATTTTTAAAATAAGTTTTTGTTTTACCTTTATTGCTTTCGTTTAGATATGTTTCATCTAACATTATATAATTTTGGCTGTCTGCTTTTTTTAGATACACTTCTCCGCTTTCAACTTTTATCGTGTCTCCTGGTAAACCTATAATTCTTTTTATGTAGAATTTTTCCTCTTCGTCTTCTCCATCGTGTACTTTAAATACTACTATATCTCCACGTTCTGGGTCGTTGATAAGATATGTTGCTTCGTTGATGATTATTTTTTCGCCGTAACCACCTACACATTTGTCTTCTATCATATTTAATGTGTTGCACATCGAACCTCCGGATACATCAAATGGTGCGATTATCCATGTTTGTATTATTATTACTAATCCAAAAATTATTACTACATTTACTATTAAATCTAAAATCCATAAAGCTGCGTCTTTTGTTTTTGTGTTTTTTTCTATCATTTTTATTATGGTTACTGCTCAAGCAATATATATTTTTTTATAGATGTTTACAACGCTATTAAAATAATACTATAATTTTGATAATAAAAAATATGAAAGATTCATGAGATTAAAATTTTATCTTTTTTCAGGACACTTAGATGATGATGAAAAAATTTTGTATGTGGCACATAGGCATCCTTTTGTTGTATTTAAGGCTTCATTTAAGATTTTGCTTATTGGTGTTTTGGCTCCGATTGTGTTTTATTTGTTTTTTCCTCAATTTTTAATGCCAGCACTTGTGTGGCTTGGAATTGGGTTTATTGGTTTTTTCTATCATTATTTTGATTGGTATTTTGATGCTTGGCTTATAACTACTATGGGGGTTATTGATATTGAAAGAAATGGTTTGTTTGATAGAAATTCTACCCGTGTTGATTATCATATGATTGAAGGTATGGCTATAAATATTAGTGGATTTTGGAATACCATTATGAACTTTGGTGATATTACTGTGGATAAACTTGGAGCTAGAACAATGCTTACGTTGGTTGATGCGGCTAATCCGAAAAGGATTGAAAGAATGGTTATGCGATATCAGGAGCAGTTTGTTAATGAAAAAAGTGTGCGTGATCACGATGCGTTAAAAGGTATGCTTTCTGAGATGATTGCATATCATATACAAAGTAATAAAATTAAACCTCCTCGCCGATGACAAGTAATTTTCTTGTAACAGCATTATTATTGTTTTTGATTTTTGATATTGTTTTTTTTGTTTTTATTTTGATTAGAAGAAAAAAAAATTCTTTATCATTAAAGGATAAAAACTATATAAAAATGCATTGGTATCGGGTTTTAGATCATTTTGAAACAAATCCTTCTAAGGCAATTATAGATGCGGATAAAATTTTGGATTTTATGTTGATAAAGAGGGGATATGTGGGATCTTTAGGTGAAAAGTTAAAAAAATCAGGAGCGTTGTTTTCTGACTTAAATGGTATTTGGATGGCGCATAAATTGCGTAATAGAGTTGCTCATGAATTGGGTGATCTAGATAAGTCTGAAGCAACGAGGGCTTTAAATTCTTTTAAAAAGGCTTTTCAAGATTTGGGCGCTGATTTATAAATAAATTAATTTAAATACATTATGGAACTTGAGGCAGTAATTGGTTTAGAAATACATGCGCAGATGTCTACTAAAACAAAAATGTTTTGTAGATGTGATAATGACTCTTTTGATAAGGAGCCAAATATTAATACTTGCCCTGTTTGTATGGCTTTTCCGGGTCAGTTGCCTGTGCTAAATAGAGAGGCTGTAGAAAAAGGTCTTCGTGCAGCACTTGCTCTTAATTGTAGTATTCCAGAAAAATCAAAATTTGACAGAAAAAACTATTTTTATCCAGATAATTCTAAGGGATTTCAGATTTCACAGTTTGATGAGCCGTTTTCAGAAAAAGGATATGTGGATATTTCAAATAAAAGAATAGATATTACACGACTTCATTTAGAAGATGATGCTGGTAAACTGACGCATGTTAGTACAGGTACTTTGCTTGATTTTAATCGGGCGGGGACTCCGCTTATGGAGATTGTATCGGAGCCAGATATGCGTACGGCTAAGGAGGCTCAGGAATACGCTCGTGAGGTTCAGAAGATTGTAAGGTATGTTGGTGGTAGTGAGGCAGATATGGAAAAGGGTATGATGCGTTTTGATGCATCTGTTTCTATTCGTCCAAAGGGAGAAGATAGGCTTTATCCACGTGCGGAGATAAAAAATTTAAATTCGTTTAGAGCGCTTGAAAGTGCTGTTGAATATGAAATTAATAGACAAAAGAAGATGTGGGAAAAAGGTGAAAAAATGACTTCAGCAATTACAATGGGTTGGAATGATGAAAAACAAGTAACTTACTTTTTAAGGGAAAAAGAAGAAAGTGATGATTATAGATATTTTCCAGAGCCGGATATTCCTCCATTGTTTATGGACAAGGCTTATGTTGATAAAATAAGAGACTCTTTGCCAGAATTGCCAAGTAAAAAGCATGCTAGATATCTCGAGGATCTTGGCCTTATCGAGGACGATGCGCGGATTTTGTCGTCTGATTTTGGATTGTCTAATTATTTTGAAACGGTTTTAGAAAAAACAGGTGATGTTAAATTGTCTGTTTCATTTATAAATACGATTTTGATGAAATATCTTAAAGAGGATTTGATTTCTGTTGATGATCCAGAGCAAAAGGTTAATGCTGATATGATGGCTGAGTTGATAAACTTAGTTATTGCAGGTGATATTTCTAATAATGTTGCAAAGTCAGATGTTTTTGAAGAAATGTATAGGACTGGTAAGTTTGCGGCCAAAATTGTTGAAGAAAAAGGATTAAAACAGGTTAGTGATACTGGTCTGATAGAATCTGTCTGCTCTAAAATTTTAGATGAAAATCCGGAATCTGTTGAGGATATTAAAAATGGTAAGGATAGAGCTATTGGCTTTCTTGTGGGATTGGTTATGAAGGAAACTAAGGGACAGGCAAATCCAAAAATGGTAAATGATATGATTCGCAAGATTATTGGAGTTTGATTAAATTTGGATTTTTAATTAATATCAAATAAATTAACAAAAATTTATGTTTGCAACTTCTTCTGATTTCTTAAACATGGCTCTTGGTATAGGTTTTCTTGTGCTTGTTGTTTTTATATCAATGGTGTGTTTTTATTTAGTTTTGATTTTAAGGGATGTTTCTAAAGTAACTGATGAGGTGCAGGAAATTATTTATAGAATACACAAAACTATAGTTGAGCCGTTAAAGGCAATAGATTATTTGGTAGAAAAAGCACGTCCTTATATTGAAACTGTAATGGAGCAAAAAATTAAAGAAAAGATAAAGAAGAAAAAGTAGTTTAGTTTTGTTTTAGTTTTTTTTTGAGTATTGTTAATGGAAATATTACTGTTGCGTTTGCAATTCTTTTTATCCTTTTGGGTTCTTTAATGAGTCTGTATAGCCATTCTAACCCTGTTTTTTTCATCCATTTTGGTGCACGTTTTTTTGTGCCGGAAATAAAATCAAATGTACCTCCAATGCCTACTGCCAGCTTAACTGTTGGCATTTTTTTAAGGTTTCTGTAGATCCATTTTTCTTGTTTTGGTGCTCCATATGCTACAAAAACTATTTCTGCTTTTGATGTGTTTATTAGATTTGTTGTTATTTTATCGTCGCTTAATTCACCTTTGCCACTATATGTGCCAACTATGTTTATTTTTTTAAATTTCTTTTCGAGTTTTTGTTTTGTTTTTTCTGCGATGCCAGGTAGTGCTCCGAGTAAAAATATTTTGTACTTATCTTTTTGTGATTTTTTACAGATTTCTAACATAAGATCTGATCCTGCAACGCGCTCTGGTATTATTGTTTTTATATATTTTGGATAAACTAATGTTGCTATGTAGCTATATGTAAATTTGATAAATATTAATGTTTTTGCTTTAGTGTTTTTTGTAATGTTTAAAAATTTTGCAGCCCATAGTAATCCAATTCCATCAGCAGTGTTGAGATTGGATTGGTTTAGTATTCGTAAAAACTTATCATGCTTTTGTGCACTTAGTATTATTTCTGGATTTGGAGTTGTAATGTAGTTTTGTTTATCTGTTTTTAGCCACTTAAAAATTAACTCACTTGTTTGTTTAAATGTGAATTTGTGAATTTTGACTCCAAGGATTTTTTCCTGATCTTTTTGCATATAATTGTTAAATTTCTGTCTTTCTGGCTAAATACTATGCTAAATCCACAATGCGTCAATAGTTTTTTAAGTTCACGATATTTAAATGCATAGTAATATCTTTTTACCCCCTGTGTTCCCCATGGAATTAATGTATCTCTTGGATCGTATTTGCCGAGTGTTAGTGTGTGTTTTATACGGGCTATCCATATATATTTTTTGTATTTTGCTTGAAATAAATTCCATACGGTCATTATAAATGTCCCGTCTTCTTTTAATACGCGATGTATCTCCTTTATTGCGTCTTTTCTTAGTCTTTTTGATGGAATGTGATGAAGTGATGCTATTGCTAGTGCCACGTCAATACTGTTGGATTCTAGTGGAAGATTGAGCAGATTTCCCTCTATAAATGATGCTTCTTGGTTTTCTAATTTTGCTATTTTTAGTAATTCTAAATTATTGTCTATACCTGTGTAAGTGACATTTTTGTGATCTTTTATAAATTTATGAAAGCGCCCATTTCCACAGCCAATATCTATGATTTTGTCTTCATCTTTTATATATGGTAGAAAGTTTTTAAATTCATTCCATCCACTTTGTCTTGTTTGTGAAAACTCTTTTGATATTTTGCTGTAGTCTTGGACTACTTTTTTTAGAATGCTTTTAGCAGTGTCTTTTTTCATGTTTCATGAATTAGATACGCCCCGTATTTGTTTTAATAGTATTGAAAAAATAAAAATAAGTAAATAAAAAGCTTTTAGTAACTAGCCGGTCTACTTTGATTTTTTGTATTTGAGTATGTTTGGTTTTCTTCTCTTTCTACTACAATATTGTTGTTATTTGTGATTGTAACATTACTTTTTACTAACCTGTTTTCTAAATTGCTAACCTCAGGTGTTTGATTTACATAATATATGTATGTAAAAATTGTAGCGATGACAGCAGTAAGAATGATAATATTTTTAAGCATAAATCCTTTTGGCATTGGTCTTTTTTTCTGTACTGTTTTTGTGTTTTTTTTCTTCATTTGATTGTATTTGTTTGGATTTTAACATATATTTTTGATTGTTTATAGAGGATTTATTGATTATGTATGGATTTTTCGAAAATAAATTTAGATGACAATCAACGACTTGCTCGTATGATAATAAAAAAGGCTTCGAGTAAAACTTTTAAGACTAGACGAGATTTTGAGAAATTTCGTAATTCTATGACAAAAGAAAATAAAGGGGTGATTTTCCATAATTTATATTTTGTTAGGGCTTATAATGATCTTGTCGCCGAGAAAATAATTGATGTAAATCCAGATTTACTTAAGTTGATACAAAAGAGGGGAGTTAGGACGCTGAGTGGTGTTGCACCTGTTACGGTTTTAACTAAGCCTTTTCCATGTCCTGGGCGTTGTGTTTATTGTCCAACTGATGTACGTATGCCAAAGAGTTATTTGCCGAGTCAGCCGGCTGCTCAGAGAGCTTTTAGACAGGGGTTTAATCCATATACTCAGGTATTTGTGAGGCTTAAGGCTATGATGATGACTGGGCATGAGATTTCAAAAGTTGAGCTTCGTGTCATTGGTGGGACTTGGAGTGTTTATCCAAAATCATATCAGAGGTGGTTTTTAAAGAGATGTTTGCAAGCGATGAATGAGTTTCCTGAGCGAATTAAAGGTGTTACTGATATGAGTGATATTACAAAAACTAGAGATATAAAAAGTGTATATGGTAGTGACACTGTAAGTACAGTGTTTGTGCCTAGTTTGGAGGGCAATTCAAAAAAATGGGATGAGGTTGTAAAAGAAAATGAGACTGCAAAAATCAAATGTATTGGGATTAATATAGAGACGCGATCGGATGAGATTACTAAGGCGGAGGTTAAGAGACTTCGGTCTTTGGGCGTTACTAAGGTCGAAATGGGTGTGCAAACTACTGATGATCGGGTTCAAAAACTTACTGCTAGGGGACATGACTTACAATCTGTGGTTGATGCGACAAAACTTTTAAAAGATGCGGGATTTAAAATTGGATATCATATGATGCCAAATTTGCCGGGTGCGTCGGTTGAATTGGACAAAAAGATGGTTGGCGAATTATTTGACGGTGATAAATATCAGCCTGACTATTTAAAGATTTATCCGTGTGTCGTTGTGCCTAAGTCAATGTTGTCGATTATTTATCGTCGTGGTGAGTATAAACCTTATGATGATGCGGTTTTGGAGGAGGTTTTGTACGAAAACATGAAGAGTATACCTTATTGGTGTCGGGTTGACAGAGTTGCGCGTGATATTCCTGCTGATGAGATTGAAAGTGGGTTTAAGGCTTCTAATGTGCGGCAGACTATTGAGAGTAGAATGATAAAGGAAGGGTATGAATCTAAGGATATAAGGTCTAGGGAGGTTAAGGATTTTGAATTTGACAAAGATTCTATTGATTTTATATCTCGGAAATACGAGGCGAGTGGTGGGGTTGAGCATTTTTTGAGTTTTGAGGATGTTAAAAATAATAAATTGTTGGCGTTGTTAAGATTAAGGTTTCCAAGTGAAACTTTTATTAAAGAATTGAAAAATTCAGCAATAATTCGTGAAGTCCATGTTTACGGAAAACAGGTCGCAGTTGGTAAAAGTGGCAAAGGCCAAAAACAGCATATGGGCTTCGGAAAACAGCTCATGCAAAAAGCAGAGACGATGTCAGATGAGGCTGGATACAAAAAAATCGCTGTAATCGCAGGTATAGGAACGCGTGAATACTATAGTAAGCTGGGGTATCGTTTAGAAGGTACTTATATGGTTAAGGACTTGTAAACAGCTTGCTGATTTGCTATTTGAGCTATTATTTGTTATAATGGTGTAATTAGATGAGAAATAGTTAGCTCATTAAAAACAAAAATAAAAAGGTAATTCCAAGAAATCGTGAGATTAATGCCTAATAGGGGGTATAATTTTTGACTCTAAAAAACTTTGCACAATGTATCTTGTGCGATGTTAATGATTGGGATATGCTTTGTAGAGGCTTATTTGTGGGTTTGGGTTTGTTTGGTGGTTTTGTTGTTTTGTGTGTGTTTTTATGTTTTTGTTTTGTGTTGATTGGTTGGGATGTTTTTTTGCTTTTATTCATGATAGGGGTATTACTCCCCTTTTAACTTAATATATTCCTTTAAAACCGGTATAATATTAGGAGCAAACTCCTCTCCGGCAAATTTCCCCTCTATAAGCTCGTTAACATCAAATTTTCTAAAGTCGTCTATCTCGTCTGCGAGGTTTATTTCGCTTGTGCGTTTTGCTAGGTAGTGGATTAGGATTACCCATGTGTCGGGTTTGCTTGGGTGTGGGATCATCATTGGTTTGATGGAATTAAGGATTTCGATGTCGATGCCGTTTTCTTCTTTTGCTTCGCGTTTGCAGGCTTCTTCTAGGCTCATGAGTGGATCCTCAAAGTCCCAGTCTTCGACTTTACCGCCTAAGAATTTCCAAAATGGATCGTCTCCGTGTTTGTTTAGTAGTACTTCGTTGTCTTCTATTATTACTGGGCCGGAGGCTATGATGATTTCTTTGTCTTTGAATTTTTCCATGTGTTTTATTATAGGTATTTGTGTAAATTTGTGATCATTCTTTTAGTGTAGATATCTAAAGTTTTTTGGCCTATTTCTTTATTTGTTATCCATTCTGGGTGGTTGTCTGCTATTCCATTTTTGCTTTTGTCGGCTATGTTGTCTGTTTCGAATGGGTTTTGTATTATAGTTTTTTTATCTGTTTTGGATGGTAGTTTTACTGTGTCTGGGTCAATGATAAGCATGTTTGATATTTCTGTGTTTCCTGCGTGGTCATCAATTGGGCCGTTTAGTAGTTTTTTGATTTCTTTGTCGTCTTCTTCGTTGCAGATTTCTAAATTGATTATTTTTGCAGGAGTGAATGAATTGGATTTTTCTTTTATAAATTTTTCAATAACTAAGTCATTTGCATGAAATGATGTGATGAATATATTGTCAGCTTTTGTATAAAGAGAGTTACAAATATCAAACATAACTTTCTCTAATGTTTCTTCTGAAAGATATACTGTGCCAAAAAATTCTTTGTGCTCTTGTGATCTGGAAAATTCTAAGGTTGGTAATATTATCAGATTTGGAAATTCTTTTTCTGCTTGGTTCACTATATAATCAGTGATGTATGTATCGGTGCCAAAAGGAATATATGGGCCGTGTTGTTCTAGTGAGCCTATTGGAAGTAAAAAATTATACTTTTTATCTTCAAGTAAATCAGTATATTTTATTTTTTTGAGTCTCATGTTTATTTTTTATTTGATTCTATCAATCCAAATATTCCACCTATAACACTTAGTACTCCTGCTGTTTTTATTCCTATTGTGCTATTTGTTGTATTTAGATCAACGAGGATTAATATTCCAAGTGTTAGGGCTACTATTGACCATGTGCTAATGTTTTTTGATTTTTTAAGTTTTCTTGCGCTGATGATTAGGATTATTCCTATTACTATAGCTAGTATCCTCCATATTATTAGGAATGGATTGCGGAGGTTTTGTATGAATGCGTCTAGTAATGGTTGGATGAATTCTGGAGGTGTTGTTACTGATGTCATTAAGTTATAGAGGTAGAGCCAGGTTAATAATGATATTGTGCTTAGTGTGAATATTATTATTCCTGAGATACAAATTAATTTTGAACTTGTTGGTGTTTTCATATGGTTTTATTATTTCTTTTGATTATTGACTAGATTCTACCACCTTCTCAAGCAGTAGCGGATGTTCTTTGAGCAGCGGATCTGCATCTAACACCTTCTGCGCGGCAGCTCGAGCTTTCTCAATAGTAATACTATCTGTCAAACTAGCCATTTTTAAATCTGGGATTCCGCTTTGTTTTAGGCCGTAGATTTCTCCTGGGCCTCTTAATTCTAAATCGATTTCGGATAGTTTAAAGCCGCTGGTGTGAAGTTCCATGGCTTTCATTCGCTTTTTGCCGTCTTCGGATAGGGAGGCTGTAAAGAGGAAGCAGTATGATTGGTGCTCTCCCCTGCCGACTCGGCCTCTAAATTGGTGCAACTGTGAGAGTCCAAATCTTTCGGAGCTTTCTATCATCATTATGCTGGCGTTTGGGACGTCTATGCCTACTTCGATTACTGATGTTGATACTAGGATTTGGCTTTTGTTTTCTTTGAATTCTTGCATTATTTGGTCTTTTTCTTCTTGTTTTAGTTTGCCGTGTAGTAGTTGTAGTTTTAGATCTGGAAATATATGCTCGGATAAATATGCGTACTCTGTTAGTACTGATTTTAGGTTTAGGGTTTCGGATTCTTCTATCAATGGGCATACGATAAATGCTTGTCTGCCTTTTAGGATTTGGTTTTCTATCCATCTGTAGGCTTCTATTCGTTTTTTTTCTGGAACTAGTTTTGTTATGATTTTTTGTCTACCGGCTGGCATTTCGTCGATGATTGAGAGGTCTTGGTCGCCGTATACTGTAATGGCTAGTGTGCGTGGAATGGGGGTTGCGGTCATGCTCAGCAAGTGTGGTGAGCCGAATGATTTGAGTCTGTCTCTTTGTCTTACTCCAAATCTGTGTTGCTCGTCGATGATTGCAAGTCCTAGGTTTTTAAATCCGATTTTGTCTTGAATTAGCGCGTGTGTGCCGATGACTATGTCTACTGTGCCGGTTTTCATTTGCATTATGATCTGCTCTTTTTGTTTTTTAGGTGTGCTGCCGGCTATAAATTGTATGTTTAGGCCAAATTTGTGTAGGACTTTTGAGAAACTTGTGTAGTGTTGTTTTGCTAAGATTTCTGTTGGTGCCATTATGCATGCTTGGTAGCCGTTTTTTACGGAATTTAGCGCGGCTATTGCTGCCACTATTGTCTTACCTGAGCCTACGTCTCCTTGTATCAATCTATACATTGGAAATTCTCTTTGCATATCAATAAATATCTCTTTAAGCACTCTTTTTTGTGCTCCAGTTAGCTCGAATGGTAGAGATTCTAGGCATTCTTTGACTATCTCAGTTTTAACCTCATGTTTTTTGATTTCTGCGGTCTGGATTTTTTGCCAGTGGAGTTTTTTTTGTAGAACGTTTATTTGTAGAAGAAAAAGCTCGTCAAATGCCAATCTTTCACGTGCTTTTGTTAATTGCTCTTCGTTTTCGGGAAAGTGGATTTGTTTGATTGCTGTATTTAGGTCTATAAGTCCGTGTTCGTCTAGGATTTCTTGTGGCATGTATTCGATAAACTTGCCTGACCATTCATTAATTAGTGGTTTTATTTTTTCTCTTAGCCATTTTGAGGTTATGCCCTCGGTTTCGTGATATACGGGCACTATTCGACCGCTGTGAATTTGTTCTTCGTTCTTTCTATTTAGTTCATAAGAGGGGCTTACTAGGCTTACTTTTCCAAATGAAAATTGTGCTTTGCCGCTAAGTGTTATTTTACTCTCTTTAGGGAGCATTCTTACAATGTGTGGCTGATTAAACCAGACTACTTGGATCGATCCAGTTTCGTCTGTAAATATGCCCTGTGTGATCTTTTTACCTGTGCGCGTGCGGATATTGTATAAATTGCTCAATGTGCCTTGGATTGTGTTTATTTGATCGGTGCGGATGTCGATGATTTTTGTGATTGTGCTGCTGTCGTTATATGCGCGAGGAAAATACAACAAAAAGTCTTTAACAGTTCGGATAGAAAGTTGGCTTTCTAGTCTGTCTATGTGCTTTTTGGTTGTCCTGATTGCTGATTCGAGCCTGTGTCTAAGCATTTATTGCGAAATTTTTATAAAGAATCTTTTTCCTACTTGTAGTAATTTTTCTCCGTCTAATTTTATTATTGTTTCTAGGTCGGTGATTTTTTCACCTTCTATTTTAACTCCTCCGCCTTGGATTACTCGTCTAATGTCGCTTTTTGATGCTTGGTATCCAACTTCTGCTATTAGATCGATGATATTTATTTCTGCTTGTCCTAAATTTTTAGTTTCGATATCAGTTGGTAGTCCTTTATTTGCAAATATTTCGATGAATTCTTTTTCTGCTTCCTCTGCGTCTTTGGCGCTGTGGTACATGGTTACTATTTCTTTTGCTAGTCTTACTTTTAGGTTTCTTGGGTTTTCACCTTTGCTTAGCTCGGCTTCGATTTCGTCTAATTCTTGCATTGTTATGTCTGTTGCGAGCTCAAAGTAGTCTACAATCAATTTGTCTGGAATAGACATTGTTTTACCAAACATCTCCTTTGGACTTTCTCCAACTCCGATGTAGTTGCCAAGACTCTTACCCATTTTTTCTGTACCGTCTGTGCCGATTAGGATTGGTACGGAAAGTACGTGTTGTGGCTCTTGTCCGTATGCTTTTTGGATTGTGCGTCCGGCTAGCATGTTAAATGTTTGGTCGGTTCCTCCGATTTCTAATTCTGAATTAAGTGCGTATGAATCGTATCCTTGCATTAATGGATACATAAATTCGTGTAAGTGGATTGGTTTTTCTTTTTTGATGCGCTCTTGGTACATGTCGCGTTCTAGCATTTGGTGTACGGTAAATGTGCTTGCTAGTTGTACGATGTCGGCGAAGTTTAGTTTGCCTAGCCAGTCTGCATTCCATAAAACTTCTACGTTATCTATGTCTAGGACTTTGCCGATTTGTTCTAGATATTTTTTAGAATTTGCTTCTAGCTCTTCTTGAGATTTTGGTTGGCGTACTCCTGTTTTATCTGTTGGATCCCCTATTTGACCTGTAAAATTTCCATATACTAGCTGAATAGTGTGTCCAGCGTCTTGGAATTCTTTAAGTTTTTTGATAGGAACCATGTGTCCTAGATGAAGGTCTGCTCCAGTTGGATCTATACCAAATTTTACTTTAAGTTTTTTACCCGCATTTAACTTTGCCGCTAGCTCTTTTTTAACAATCACGTCGACCACTCCCCTTTCAAGTAATGTTTTTGTATCTATTTCCATTTTTGTTGAATTATTTTTAGCTTTTATAGCTTAACAAATTGGTATTTAATTGACAATGTTTGCTAAAATAATATGCTAGAGAAAAATTGTTTAAATAAATTATATGAATAAAGCAGAATTTGAGACTTATTCTAGACAAATAGCGCAGAAGGCTAATTTTGAAATTGATGAGATTATATATGCGGGGACATTCTATACACAGGAGCATATAAGAAATATGATTTTTACTGGTGTTTATCAAAATAAAAGGGCGATTTTGAAAGTTTATAATGATCCGCGGCTTAGTGATGAGCCAGTTGCGCATGAGGCCTATAATAAAAATAATACAAATAGTCAGTTGGTTGCGCCGGAGTTGTATGCTTATGAGGTTATCGGGCCTAAGGAAGGTTGGCTTATTATGGAGGAATTGCCGGAGGGTGGTGAATTTTTTAAGAGTCCACTGGGAGAAAATAAGGATGAATTTGTGGAGCTGTTTTTACGTTATAGACAGACATTTCCTAAAACTCCAACTAGGGATTTAACTCTTAGAGAATATTTGCCTGCGGATAAATTCCATCTTATGCGAATAAATCTTTGGTTTCATCTTGCAATGGAGCGTGAGGAGAGTGAGAAGGCAGATGGAAAGGAGCCAGTTTTGGATCCAAAAGAGTTTATGCCAAGATATTTAAAGTCCTTAGAGTTGATACGTGCGGTATTCCCAAAAGTAAAAATGCAATGGGTGCATGGACATTTTAAACCACAAGAGCTATATAAAACTAAGAATAGTGATAAATACTATTTAACAGATTTTGCGCATTCGCGAATGTTGCCTCAGGGATATGAGATGGCGTTTATAATATGGGCTGATCATTTTATGCGAGCGGATTGGCAAATGTCTTATGATGAATGGAGGGAGGAGGTTTTTGAGTGGATAGAAAAATTTAGACCAGTGGCGGCGGAGTTGGGTATTGATGATTATGATGTGCTTATAAGGGCAAGCATAGTGGAGAGGTGTTTGGGGACAATACTTGCGGATATTGCTGCGAGTGACAAGCCCCGCGTGGAGAAGCTTGCTAGGTTGGCGCTGCTTTATAAGCTTATTGATGAGTTTGTTTCGTAGTTTCTTCTTCTAGATTTGACTTTGTGTCTAATTCGTTTTCGTGTTACCTTTAGTTTCGTTAATAAATCAAATTACATGAAAGAACGATTAGATAAATTTTTGCTTACTAAAATGCCTGAGTTTTCGCGTGGACAGATTCAAAAATTTATAGTAAATGGCAAGATTAAGGTAAATGGAGAGATTGTGAAGCGTGGTTTTATGGTTTCTGATGCTGATGATATTTATGTGGCTAAAAATATTGGTGTAAAACCTGTGCTTAAGGGTGAAAAAATTGATCTAAAAATTCTACATGAAACTGACGATTATATGGTTATCGATAAGCCTGCGGGGATGGTTGTGCACGCTGGTGATAGTGGGACTCATATGACTGGTACTGTGGTAAATGCGATTTTTAATATGGTTAAAGTTGAGGATTTTGAGGATGCAATGAGGCCTGGGATTGTACATAGGCTTGATAAGGATACTTCTGGGGTTATGGTTGTTGTAAAAAATAAGGAGGCATATGACTATTTTGTAAATTTATTTAAAGGACGCAAGGTTCGTAAAAAATATCAGGCGCTACTTGTGGATAAGATGGATTATGCTGAAGGAATTATTGATTCGCCTATTGGTCGGGATTTTAAGAGTCGTAAAAAGATGTCAGTTGTGCCTGGGCTTGCTTCAAAGTCTGCGGTAACTCGTTATAAGCTTTTAGAGGATCTGGAGTTTATGGGTAAGTTTTATAGCTTGGTTGATGTGACACTGGAGACTGGGCGTACTCATCAAATCCGTGTGCATATGTCTGCCATTGATCATCCTGTGGTTGGCGATTTTGTTTATGGATTTAAAAATACAAACAATCTTTTTGAAGAAGAACTTGGACTGACTCGTCAGTTTTTACATGCTTATGAGCTAGGTTTTACTGATAATACTGGTAAAAAAGTGACTATTAAGTCTCCTTTGCCTGAGGATTTGATGGCTGTTTTGGACGGAAT
>RRYU01000198.1_pt1 | contig 20920 bp, 17 predicted proteins | sample 2162651 | NCBI WGS metagenome assembly RRYU01 (sample SAMN10267283, study PRJNA491782) | microbial mat metagenome | isolation source: biomat in the production well | place: Japan: Minami-Kanto gas field, natural gas well KTG3 | collected 2017-06 | reverse complement strand
AGGGCGGTGGTGATGCCCGCGGGCTGGCGCAGAATCTCCATGAACAGGCTGCGGGCGCGGATGTCCATGCGCACGTCATCGTCCAGCCGAAACAGATTGGCGCGGATCTGCCGCAGTGTGCTGGCGCGTACGCCTTTCAGCCCCAGATGGGACTGCATCAGCAGGAAGACCTCCAGGATGGCAACCGGGTTGTGCTCGAAGACCTTCCCATGGGTGGTTTCCAGGTAGTCGTTACGGATCTGAAAACGCTTGTTGATGGGTACCGGCGGGTCCAGGTGGCATTTGAGGATAATGGCCTCCTGGAACAGTTGCAGCAGCATCTCGTTGAGCCGGTTCAGTTCCATTACCGTGCGGTAGTAGCGCTGCATGAACTGTTCCACCCCCAGGTTGTGCTCATGATCGACATAGCCGAAGCGTTCGGCCAGGGTGCGCTGGTAGTCGAACAGCAGACGGTCCTCACGCCGCCCGGCGAGTCGGTGCAGGGCGTAGCGGATTTTCCACAGCAGGGCCTGGCCATCCATCAGTGTGCGGTACTCCTGCTCGGTGAGGAAGCCGCGATAGACCAGTTCGTGCAGGGTGCGGGTGCCGAAGTGGCGGCGGCAGACCCAGCCGATCATCTGGATGTCGCGCAGCCCCCCGGGGTTCTCCTTGATGTTGGGTTCCAGGTTATAGGCGGTGTCGCCATATTTCTTCCAGCGTTCCTGCTGCTCCTGCCACTTGGCATTGAAGAAGGCGTCGCTGGGCCAGATGTGTTCCGGGCCGATGGCCTGCTGCATACGTTCGAACAGATTCTGCGAGCCCGCCAGCCTGCGCGCTTCCAGCAGATTGGTGATGACGGTGACGTCCTGCTCCGACTCGCGCACGCAGTCGGCCACCGTGCGCACGCTGTGGCCGACTTCCAGGCCAATGTCCCACAGAAACATGATGAAGCGTTCGACAGGGTCTTTGACCTGTTCGATGCGGCAGTCACCAAGCAGGATCATGAAATCGATATCCGAGCCTGGGTGTAACTCGCCGCGGCCGTATCCACCTACCGCCACCAGGGCGCAATGCCCTGTGTCCGGCATGTTCAGGCGCCAGGCGCGGCGCAGCAGTTCGTCTACCAGGCCGCTGTGGGCGGCCACCAGTGCGGCGACATCGGTACCCTGATCGAACTGGGCACCCAGGCGCTCTGAGCCGGAACGCAGGGCGTCGCGGAATACGTCCAGGGGGTTTTCGACGCCGGACAACCGATGGTCCAGGTTGGAAAGGGTGTCACGGGTCTGGACCTGGGTGGCCACGGGGATGTTCATGCGCTGGCAGCTTGCGTGGACTCGTGTTCTTCACGGCGCAGGGTGAGAATGTCGTAACCACCATCGGTGACCAGGATGGTGTGCTCCCATTGGGCGGAGAGAGTGCGGTCCTTGGTCACCACGGTCCAGCCGTCGGGCAGCAGTTTCACCTGGCGGCGTCCGGCATTGACCATGGGCTCGATGGTAAAACACATTCCTGCCTGGAGCACAGGGCCGCGCTCGCGTGCGGCGTAATGCAGCACCTGGGGATCTTCGTGGAACTCCCGGCCGATGCCGTGACCGCAATATTCGCGTACCACGCTGAAGTTGTGGGCCTCCACGAGGCGCTGGATGGCTGCGCCGATCTCGCCCAGGTGCGCGCCGGGTTTCACCTGTTGTATGCCTACCATCATGGCGGAACGTGTGATATCGACCAGGCGGCGGGCGCGTATCGACGGGTCGCCGATGTAAAACATCTTGCTGGTGTCACCGTGATAGCCATTTTTAATCACGGTGATGTCGATGTTCAGTATGTCGCCGTTCTTCAGGCGTTTGTTGCCGGGGATACCATGGCATACCTGGTGGTTGACCGAGGTGCAGATGGACTTGGGAAAGCCACGGTAGTTCAATGGGGCGGGGGTGGCATCCTGCTCTTTGACGATATAGTCGTGGCAGATGCGGTCCAATTCATCTGTAGTGACGCCCTGTTTTACATGGGGTTCTATCATCTCAAGAACCTCGGCCGCCAAACGGCCGGCGATACGCATGTTGTCGATTTCTTCAGGGGTTTTGATGGATATGCTCATTATCTGCCTAGTATGCGGGAAATCGCGGATGAATTAATGACTTGGTGGGTGTGGGAATTGTCTGCAAGCAGCCAAGTATGGTATAAAACGCGGCGCTTTGCCGCAAACAGATTGCTGGCGAGGTGCGCGGGCTGTTCCGTTGCGCCAGGCGCAAATCCGGGACCAGCTCAATCTCATGGGCGCAAGCGCGAGGCTGTGCGCCTTATTATATCCACACACGCACCGGCACATGGGGCTGGGTGCCTGGCCTGTCTGGCCAGGTTGTCTCGTGGGGTGCGTGGAGGCTCAACCCAAGAGGAGATCTCTAATGAGCGATGTATCAATGCGCCAGATGCTTGAAGCAGGCGTGCATTTTGGCCACCAGACCCGTTATTGGAATCCGAAGATGCGCAGTTACATCTTCGGCGAGCGCAATAAGATCCATATCGTCAATCTGGAAAAGACGCTTCCCCTGTTCAATGACGCCATGAATTTCATCGGCAAGCTGTCCTCCAACGGCGGCAAGGTGCTGTTCGTAGGCACTAAGCGTTCCGCCCGCGATACGGTAAAGGAAGAGGCGGCCCGCTGTGGCATGCCTTTTGTCAACCACCGCTGGCTGGGAGGCATGCTGACCAATTTTCAGACCATTCGCCAGTCCATCAAACGCTTGAAGGAGCTGGAATCCATGTTTGAGGACGGCTCCATTGAACGCTTCTCCAAGAAGGAGGCCCTTGGTTTGCGCCGCGAGCTGGACAAGCTTGAGCTGAGCCTGGGTGGCATCAAGGATATGCCGGGGGTGCCGGACGCCATGTTCGTCATCGACGTCGGCCACGAGAAGATCGCCATCAGCGAGGCCAGGAAGCTGGGTGTTCCGGTCATCGGTGTTGTGGACACCAACAACGATCCGCAAGGCCTCGATTATGTGATCCCGGGCAATGACGATTCCATTCGCGCGATCCAGCTCTATACCCAGGGTGCTTCAGCGGCGGTGCTTGAAGGCCGTGCCGCCGCCGCCCATGTGGCGGGTGGTCGAGAGGACGATTTTATCGAGGTCGAGGACAAGTCCTGACTCCGGATCTCAGGTGACATACTGAGTGTCACCCGTCCACCGCGAGAACGACAGTTAAAGCCAAGCCGGGTGATTATCCGCCCCCGGCTTGGCTTTATTTCCATAGAGTATTTGCAGATCAACGAGGTTTAGCAGACATGGCTATTACAGCAGCCCAGGTCAAGGAACTGCGTGAGCGTACCGGCTCCGGCATGATGGAGTGCAAGAAGGCACTGGTGGAAACCGGCGGCGATCTGGAGGCCGCCATCGAACTGATGCGTAAGTCAGGTCAGGCCAAGGCGGCCAAGAAGGCGGGCCGCACCGCCGCCGAAGGCGTTATCGTTATCAAGCTGGGTGAGCGCAAGGCCGCCATGGTCGAGATCAATTGCGAGACCGATTTCGTGGCCAAGGACGCGAGTTTCAAGGCTTTTGCCGATGCGGTGGGCACACGGGCCCTGGCCGGAGATGCCGGCAGCGCCGAGCAGTTGGCCAGCGAAGCTTTGAATGACGGTGATGCCACTACCGTGAACGAGGCCCGCGAGGCCCTGATCGCCAAGCTGGGCGAAAACATGGCGGTGCGCCGTGTCGAGCGTTTGCAATCCGCTGGCGGCAGCATGTACAGCTACAGTCATGGCGTGCGTATCGGGGTGGTGGTCGAGGTCGAGGGTGGTGACGATGAGCTGGGCAAAGATCTCGCCATGCACATCGCCGCCAGTAATCCCATGTGCGTTTCGGCCGATCAGGTGGCGCAGGAGGTGCAGGACAAGGAGCGGGATATATTCAGGGCCCAGGCCCTGGAAAGCGGCAAGCCGGAAAACATCGTGGAAAAGATGATTGAGGGCCGCATGCGCAAATATCTGGCCGAAATCACCCTGTTGGGACAGCCCTTCGTCAAGGACCCGGATGTGACAGTGGAAAAGCTGCTCAAGCAGCGCGGTGCCAGAGTGTTGCAGTTCCGCCGCCTGGAAGTGGGGGAGGGCATCGAGAAGAAGCAGGAGAACTTTGCCGATGAGGTGATGGCTCAGGCCAAAGGTATCTGAGCCGGCAAGGAATGCGGGGAGCGGCACAGGGATGTTGTCCGTATTTCCTGCTAATGCGGAGAAATCTGACAAAGGGTGTTTTTCTTTATCCATGCAACCCTGCAGCAACATGCAATTTTTCGTGGCCTTAATATCCGGCCCAGTCAGTAACTTCAGGACGAATTGAGGAGAGGCCGTGTCCGAGCCCAGGTACAAGCGCATATTGCTCAAATTGAGTGGCGAGGCGCTAATAGGCGACCAGCGTTATGGTATCGATCCGGCGGTGATCGGGCGCCTTGCCGATGAGGTCAAGGAACTCGCCGCTGCGGGTATCCAGGTGGGCATGGTGATCGGTGGTGGCAACATCTTTCGCGGTGCCGGGCTGGCGAAGGCCGGCATTAACCGGGTCAGCGCAGATCACATGGGTATGCTGGCAACGGTCATGAACTCCCTGGCAATGCAGGATGCATTGGAGCAGCGTCAGGTCCCCACCCGGGTCATGTCCGCGCTCAAGGTCAACCAAGTGTGCGAGGATTACATCCAGCGACGCGCAGTGCGCCATTTGGAAAAAGGACGCGTCACCCTGTTTGCGGCAGGTACCGGAAATCCCTTTTTCACCACAGATTCAGCCGCCAGTCTGCGCGCCATCGAGATTGGCGCCGACCTGTTGATAAAGGCCACCAAGGTGGATGGTGTCTATTCGGCCGATCCCATGAGGGTGGCGGACGCCCAGTTCTATGCCCGGCTGAGTTTCACCCAGGCCTTGCGTGATGAACTCAAGGTCATGGATGCCACTGCCCTGGTATTGTGCCGGGATCAGGGTATTCCGCTGCGGGTGATGAATATCTATGAGTCCGGCGCACTCATGCGCTTGATGCAGGGCGAGGACATAGGCACTTTGGTGGAAGCCTAGGCCTGGGTGCCTCGGTGGCTTGCGGTGGCGGACCGATGCTGCGACCATTGATTGTTGCATACATGCACCGTCCCCCGTGGGGCCGGATCCCTGACTGCGGAGATTGAGATGATCGACGACATTAAAAAGGACGCCATCCTGCGAATGGGCAAGAGCGTCGAGGCCCTGGGTCTCGAGTTGGTAAAAATTCGTACCGGACGCGCCCATCCATCCCTGCTTGACCATGTAATGGTCAACTACTACGGGTCCGATATGCCCATCAAGCAGGTTGCCAATGTCAGCGTAGAGGACGGCCGCACCCTGGCCGTTACACCGTGGGAACAAAATATGGTCGGCCCGGTTGAGAAGGCCATCATGAATTCCGATCTGGGTCTCAATCCCTCGACCGCCGGCACAGTGATCCGCTTGCCCCTGCCGCCGCTGACCGAGGAACGGCGCAAGGACCTGATCCGCGTGGTGCGCCAGGAGGCCGAACAAGCCCGGGTGGCTATCCGTAATATCCGTCGTGACGCCAACAGCGAGTTGAAGGAGATGGTGAAGGAAAAAATGATCTCCGAGGACGATGAGCGGCGCGGTGGAGAAATCATCCAGAAGCTGACCGACCAGCATGTGAAAGAAGTGGACAAAGTGCTGGGAGAAAAAGAAAAAGACCTCATGGCCTTTTGATGCCCCGGCGCCTGCTTAGCGCCATTCACGGATACATTGTGGGTACAGACGATATAAATCCGCCAGACGCTTCTCAACCCCCCGCTTTACCGCGGCATGTGGCCATCATCATGGATGGCAACGGCCGCTGGGCGCGGAGGCGGTTGTTGCCCCGGCACGCTGGTCACCGGGCCGGAGTGAAGAGTGTGCGCATAGTGGTCGAGCAATGTGCCAAACTCGGCATCGAGGTCCTTACCCTGTTCGCCTTCAGCAGCGAAAACTGGGCCCGCCCAAAGGCGGAAGTCAGCCAGCTCATGGAGTTGTTCATGAGCGCCTTGCGCAGCGAAGTCAAGCGCCTGCGCCAGAACCGGGTGCGTCTGCGTATCATTGGCGATCGCAGTGCATTCTCCGAGCGACTCCAGAAGCGCATGGCGGATGCCGAGCAGATGACCGCCGACGGTGATGGATTGCTGTTGCAGATCGCCGCTAATTATGGTGGACGCTGGGATATTTCCCAGGCCGCCCGCTCGCTGGCCCTGGCTGTGCGGGATGAAGGCCTGGATCCTGAGCGGATCGATGAACAGCAACTGGGCGCCGCTTTGTCCTTCGCTGATTCTCCGGATCCTGATCTGTTCATACGCACCGGGGGTGAACGGCGAATCAGCAACTTCATGCTCTGGCAACTGGCTTATTGCGAACTGTATTTTTCCCCGCGTCTATGGCCGGAGTTCGACGAAGCCGAGTTTAATCTGGCCCTGGAGGATTTCGCCAGCCGCCAGCGCCGCTTCGGCAAGACCGGTGAGCAGGTCGACCCCGCTTCCCTGGCTCAATGAGACCTCGGTCGTGCTTCGACAAAGGATACTCACCGCACTTGTTCTGATTCCCCTTGTCTTCGCTTTGGTGCTGTATCTGCCCACCGGCTTGTTCGGCATTATCATGGCCCTGGTGCTGCTGGTCGCCTCGGAAGAGTTGGCGCGCCTGGTAGGGGTAGGGAACTGCAGCGCCAATATCGGCTTTCTCTTCGCCAATAGCGTCGGTGTGTGTTTGATGGCATGGGTGCTGGTCAGCGGCTATTCCCCCTGGCCCCTGTTATCGATCGCGGTTCTGTGGTGGTCCTGGTGGATGCTGCGCATCCAGCGCACAAAGCAAATCGAACCCGCCGAAGGTTTGGATTGGCCGGCCTATGCCGGTGGAGTGTTGATGCTGACTTCCACCTGGACCGCAATGGTCTGGCTGCATGGTTTGTCCCAGGGGCCTTATCTCGTCCTGTGTCTGCTGCTGTTGATCTGGATCGCCGACAGTGCGGCCTATTTTACCGGCCGACGCTGGGGGCGGCGTAAGCTTGCGCCCGTGGTGAGTCCGGGAAAGACCCTGGAAGGGGTGGCGGGGGCGTTGGTCGGTGGTCTGGTATGGGCTTTGGTGCTGGCCTGGTGGTTCGCCAGCGGCTGGATCCAGCAGGCGGGGTTGATGGTCCTGTGTCTGTTCACCGTACTGATTTCTGTGTATGGCGATCTGTATGAAAGCCTGCTCAAGCGCCGCAGGGGGGTCAAGGACAGTGGCCAGTTGCTGCCTGGTCACGGCGGCCTGCTTGATCGCATCGACAGCCTGACAGCTGCTGCGCCCCTATTCGCCCTGGGGCTCATCCTGCTGGGGATTGAGGCATGATCGGTGTTTGTGTGCTGGGTTCCACAGGTTCCATCGGGGTGTCCACCCTGGATGTATTAGGGCAGCATCCACAACACTATCGGGTCACTGCGCTCACCGCCAACCGGGATGTGGATGGGCTGGAGGCGCAATGCCGGCGTTTTCGCCCGGCACTGGCGGTAATGGCCGATCAGGATGCGGCTCTGGAGTTGCGGCGCCGCTTGCATGGCAGTCTGCCCGGTACCCAGGTATCGGCGGGCATGGATGGCTTGCTGGAAGCGGCTGCGGATACGAACGCGGATTATGTCATGGCCGCCATCGTCGGGGCAGCCGGCCTGCTGCCTGCCCTGGCGGCGGTTGAGGCGGGCAAGCGCGTGTTGTTGGCCAATAAAGAAGCCCTGGTCATGTCCGGCCAGTTGTTCATGGATGCGGCACAGCGCCATGGCGCTACCCTGTTGCCCATCGACAGTGAGCACAATGCGGTCTTCCAGTGTCTGCCAACCGGTTTCCGCAATGGTCTGGAACGGGCCGGAGTTAGCCGTATCCTGTTGACCGCCTCGGGCGGACCATTTCGCGACGCCACCCTGGAGCAGTTGTCCGCTGTTACACCAGAACAGGCCTGCGCCCATCCCAACTGGGATATGGGGCGCAAGATATCAGTGGATTCCGCCACCCTGATGAATAAGGGGCTGGAGGTCATCGAGGCCTGCTGGTTGTTTGGCACCGCGCCCGAGCAGGTGCAGGTGCTGGTCCATCCCCAGAGCGTGATCCACTCCCTGGTGCAGTATGTGGATGGATCCGTGTTGGCCCAGCTGGGCAATCCGGACATGCGCACACCTATAGCCCATGCGCTGGCATGGCCGCACCGCCTGAGTTCAGGAGTCGCTGAATTGGATCTGTTTGAAGTGGCGCGGCTGGATTTCCAGGCCCCGGATCTGCAGAAATTTCCCTGTCTGGCCCTGGCCTACCGAGCCATGCAGGCAGGGGGCAGTGCCCCTGCCGTGCTGAATGCGGCCAATGAAGTGGCTGTGGCCGCCTTTCTGGATAGGCGTATCGGCTTTACGCATATTCCTCAAGTGGTGGAGACAACCCTGGATGCCATGCCGGTGGCGGCGATGATGGATGTGAAGCATGTATTGGAAACGGATCGCCGGGCGCGGGCGGTTGCGGAACAAAAGGCCGCCGCGCTTATCGAATAAATCAATATGTCCTCGGATCTTTGCTTGGGTCCATGTAATATCAAACACTTGGTTGTCTGAATGTATTGCGTCAATCAGCCCTGGCCTAACCTCAACACCCGATAGTCATATGGATTCCCTGTTTTTCACCGTTGCATCGTTCCTGGTCGCCCTGGCCATACTCATCACAGTGCATGAGTTCGGCCATTTCTGGGTGGCGCGCAAGCTCGGCGTCAAGGTGCTGCGCTTTTCCATCGGGTTTGGCCGACCCTTGTGGAAACGCACCTCTCGGGATGGGACGGAATACGTCATCGCGGCAATTCCCCTGGGCGGTTACGTGAAAATGCTTGATGAGCGTGAGGGTGATGTCCAGGCCGAGGATCTGCCCTATGCCTTCAATCGACAGGTCCTTTGGAAGCGCAGTGCCATTGTGGTAGCGGGTCCGGTGTTCAATTTCCTGTTCGCCATATTGGCTTATTGGCTGGTTTTTGTCAGCGGAGACGTAGGTCTGCGGCCTCTGATCGGCAAAGTGGCGGATGGCTCCATCGCGGCAGAGGCTGGATTGCGCCCGGGTGATGAGTTGTTGAAGATCGGAGATCGGGACATCCCGACCTGGGAGGCAGCCGTTTACGCCCTGATGGCGCAATACCTGGATGGTGGGGATTTGTCCGTGTCCGTGCGCGAAAAGGACGGCGGGGAACAACTGTATTGGCTGAATGGTCAGGAGATGGCGGCCCTGCCGGACGATCCGAACATCCTCAACAGCATAGGTTTGAGTCCGAGCCGTCCCAAGGCACCGCCTGTGATCGGTGAACTGGCTGCCGGCGAACCCGCGCGGCAGGCCGGCCTGCAGACAGGCGATCTGTTGCTGCAGGCCGATGGCGTGGCCATGGACAGCTGGGGCGACTGGGTGAACTACGTGCGCCAGCGGCCGTCTCAGGATATACGCTTGTTACTCCAGCGCGCAGGGGTGCAGATCGAACTCACGGTTACTCCCCGGCCTCTGCGTCAGGGTGACGAGACGATAGGCCGCATCGGCGCGGGTGTGCAGGTGCCCGAGGGTTTTTATGAGAGCTATCGCAGAGAACGCCAGCTGGGACCGCTGGAGGCGCTTGGCGCCTCTGTGGACAAGACCTGGGATCTTTCGGTACTGATGCTCAAGGTATTGGGACGCATGGCGACTGGGCAGGCCTCCATAGAAAACCTGAGCGGTCCCATCTCCATCGCGGAATCAGCCGGTAAGTCCGCCAGTTATGGAGTGAGTTTCTTTCTTAAGTTTCTGGCGGTGGTCAGTATCAGCCTGGGGGTGTTGAACCTGTTGCCTATTCCGGTACTGGACGGCGGCCATCTGTTATTTTTCCTGATCGAGGCGATCAAGGGTTCGCCCCTGTCGGAACAGGCTATGATGCACGGACAACGCGTGGGTCTTGTGTTGCTGCTGGGCTTGATGACGCTGGCCTTCTACGTCGATATCAACCGACTGTTGGGTTAGTCCCGGCCTATCCCGTATACTAGCCCGCTGTTGCCCGGGCCGGGATCATACCGCCCCTCGCTCCTCTCGACAGTCAGGATTCCTATGGCTCCGATCGCTTTGCTGAAACAAGGATTATTGGGAATTGTACTGGCCCTGTTGGCAGTGCATGCCATTGCGGCCGGGTCTGCAATCCGGGATATCCGGGTTGAGGGCCTGCAGCGCATCGCCGCCGGCACCGTATTCAATTACCTGCCAGTCAAAGTGGGCGATACCCTGAAACCCGGGGATACGGGCAAGATTATCCGCGCCCTGTATAAGACCGGTTTCTTCAAGGACGTGAACCTGCAGAGCGACGGGGATGTACTGGTCATCAGCGTGCGTGAGCGTCCTGCCATAGGCAGCATTCAGATCGAGGGCAACAAGGATCTCGAAACCGATGATCTGATGCTGGCCTTGAAAGATATCGGGCTGGCAGAAGGCCGGACCTTCAACCGCTCGGTACTGGACCGCATCGAACAGGAACTGCGTCGCCAGTATTTCTCCCGCGGCAAGTACGCCATGGAACTGAAATCTACCGTCAGTCCGCTGGAGCGCAACCGGGTGGGGATCAAGATCGAGATTTCCGAGGGGGTCACCGCGCGCATCAAGCAGATCAATATCATCGGCAATGAGGTATTTGACGAGGATGACCTGCTGGACGAGTTCGAACTGGGTACCTCCACCTGGCACTCAGCCTTCTCCAAGAACGACCGCTACTCCAAGCAAAAACTGTCCGGGGACCTGGAGTCACTGCGCTCTTTTTACCTCGATCGCGGCTATGTGCAATTCGACATCGAATCCACCCAGGTGTCCATCACCCCGGACAAGCAGGACATATTTGTTACGGTGGTGGTTAAAGAAGGCGATCTGTACACCATCAAGGACATCAAACTTGCAGGCGACCTGGTGGTGCCCCCCGAAGAACTGTTTCCGCTGATCCATATCGTCCGGGGCAAGGCGTTCTCCCGCAAGGTGGTCAGCGCCAGCTCGGAGCGCATCAGCAAACAACTGGGCGACACGGGTTACGCATTCGCCAATGTCAATACCATTCCGGAAATCGACGATGTCAATAAACAGGTTACACTGACCTTTTTCGTGGATCCGGGCAAGCGGGTATACGTGCGCCGCATCAACATCAAGGGTAATACCAAGACCCGCGACGAGGTGCTGCGGCGTGAGCTGAGGCAAATGGAATCGGCATGGTTTTCCTCCTCGCTGGTGCGCCGCTCACGGGAACGCCTGCAGCGCCTGGGCTATTTTGAAGAAGTCAATGTGGAGACACCGGCGGTACCGGGTTCCGCCGACCAGGTGGACGTGAATATTGCGGTCAAGGAGAAGAGTTCAGGCTCCGTAGCCGCGGGTCTTGGTTACTCTCAGTCCGAAGGTATCATCTTCAATACCTCGGTGACTCAGAATAACTTCCTCGGCACCGGCAAGCGGGTGAGCTTGGCGTTGAACACCAGCAGCGCCAACACCCAGTACCGGCTGGCGTACACCAATCCATACTACACCATCGATGGAATCAGCCGGGGTTTCAACATTGGTTATCGCAAGACAGACTTCGCAGAGCTCAACAGTCTGGATTACATCACCAATGTGGGTGAGATCAGCGCCAACTTCGGCCTGCCGATCAGCGATAGCGGACGGGTTGGGTTGGACATCGGGCTGGTCAGCACCGAATACCGGGCTGGTTCCTCCATCATCGCCCAGGAATTTGAAGATTTGTATGGTACCGATTTCCTTGACCTGCGGCTTACCGGCAGCTGGACGGATGACACCCGGGATTCGTCCCTGTTCCCCAAGCGGGGCACCGTGCAAAGGCTGTCGGTCCTGGCTACGGTGCCAGGCAGTGACCTGCAATTCTATCGCATAAATTACAGGCATGACCGATACATGCCGTTGGGACATGACTACATTATACGTTTGCTCGGCGATATGGGTTACGGCGATGGTTATGGCGACACCATTATCCTGCCCTTCTTCGAGAATTTTTTCGCGGGTGGTCCCAAGAGTGTGCGCGGCTTCGAGCAGAATACCTTGGGTGCCCGGGAAACAGAGAATCCTAATAGCGACCCGATTGGCGGCAACATCAAGCTGGTGGGTAGTGCGGAACTGATTTTTCCTTCCCTGCTCAGCGGCCAGTTCGAAAAAACCACCCGATTCAGCGCCTTTTTCGATGTCGGTAATGTATGGTTGAGCGAAGGACAAAATGAGGATGAGCGGGACTCCGTTGGCTTCGATATTTCCGAGCTTCGTTACTCCGTAGGCGTGTCCGCCTCATGGTTGTCTCCCCTGGGAGCACTGACCGTCAGTCTTGCGCAACCACTGGAAAAGAGGGCCGGTGACCGGATAGAGAATTTTCAATTCAGTTTTGGGACCACATTCTGAACGACAGGAGGATATTGTGACAAAAACCATTGGCCTGATGAGCCTTTTTCTGAGCACCCTGCTGCTGGCCTCACCGGCCGTTGCAGAGCTTAAGATCGGTTACCTTGACCTGAGCCGTGTATTGGAGGATTCACCCCAATATGCAGCGGCCCGCAAGTCGCTGCAAAAAGAGCTGGACCGGCGTGAACGCGACCTGCGCGCCAAGGCGGAGCAGTTGAAAAAGCTGGAGGATAAGTTCAAACGCGATTCCAAGGTAATGAGCGAGGGTGAGGCACGGCGCCTGGAGCGGGATATCCTGACTCGCCAGCGCCAACTGAAGAACTCCCGCGACGAATACCGGGACGAACTGTCACTGCGGCAGAACGAAGAGCGTAAAAAACTCCTGCAAGAGGTGGCCGAAGTGGTGAAGCAAATCGGCAAGGATGAGGGTTTCGACCTGATTTTGACGCCGGAGAGCGTTGCCTACCGCAGTCCGCGAGTGGATATCTCGGACAAGGTGCTGTCCCGTCTGAAGAAAAAATAACACTGACGCCGATACTGATGTCCACTGGACCCAGCCATACCCTGGATGACATGGCCCGGGGGATTGGCGCTCAGTTGCGTGGTGATGGCAGTGCACGGGTCGAGGGTTTGGCCACCTTGGAAAACGCCGGGCCGGGCAGATTGAGTTTTCTGGCCAACCGCAAGTACAAGAACTTTCTGGCCAATACCCGCGCCACGGCCGTCATTCTGGAGGCCGAGTTTGCCGATCAGTGCCCGGTTGCGGCCCTGGTATGCGATGATCCGCAACTGGCCTATGCCAAAGCTGCACGCATGCTCTATCCCGAGCCACCGGTGCAGGGAGGCATACATCCCAGTGCGATCGTGCATGAGACAGCGCAGGTGGACCCCAGCGCCTGGGTCGGCCAGTTGGCCGTTATCGAGCAGGGCGTGCGCATTGGGCCACGGGTGTTCGTGGGTCCGGGCTGCATTGTCGGGCAGGGATGCGAGATCGATGCAGACTGTCGTCTGGTGGCGCGCGTGACCCTGTGTCACGGCACCCGGCTGGGTTGCAGGGCCTTGATTCATCCCGGTGCGGTACTGGGTGCGGACGGGTTCAGTTTCGCCCGGGACAAACAGGGTTGGCTACGCATCCCCCAACCGGGTTGCGTGGTGCTGGGCGACGATGTGGAAATCGGCGCCAATACCACGGTGGACCGGGGTGCGCTGGAGGATACGGTCATCTCCGACGGAGTTAAACTCGACAACCTGATCATGATCGGGCACAACGTGCATATTGGCGAACGCACTGTTGTGGCGGCCTGTACCGGGATTTCCGGATCATGCCACATCGGCAGTGATTGCATTGTGGGTGGGCAGGTGGGCATGGCAGGACATTTGAAAGTGGCGGACGGGGTGTTTATCGCCGCGGGAGCCAATGTATCCCGCAATCTGGAAGGACCGGGAAACTATGGTGGTGTGTTACCCGTGGATGTTGATCCCAAATGGCGTAGAAATATTGCCCGGGTTCGCCATCTGGACGAATTGGCCAAACGGGTCAAACAATTGGAAATCCGCCTGTCGGCGCTCCGGGTCGAGGCAGATATGGAACCACACGGGGACTAGTTTGTGGGACTCGATAGGCCCAGAAACAATCATTCATGGAGTTAATACACACGCGACTGCGTCCGTGGCGTATCAACGCGCCACAGAATAGGACCTAAAGTCACTATGGGAGTGGCTTTGCTGCTTATCGGGTTTCCATGCGCATGGAGGTACCGCCGGCGAAGCCAAGGACGCAGAATGCAGGGACATCGTCGTCCCCCGGGCAGCTTGAATGTTTCCAGGCGCCTATGGATTTGTCGGTTGGTTGCCGGGAACTGCCAGCCTTGTCTGTGATTGCTGGAGGTCAGTTTGAAAACGATGAATATACATAAGGTGCTCAGTCTGCTGCCGCACCGCTACCCGTTTCTGTTGATTGACAAGGTACTGGAGTTCGAGCAGGACGAACGCCTGCTTGCACTCAAGAATGTGACCTACAACGAGCCCTACTTCAACGGGCATTTCCCTACACGTCCGGTGATGCCCGGCGTGCTCATCATCGAGGCCATGGCACAGGCTACCGGACTGCTGGCCATGGAATCGCGACCGGATGAGGTGGGCTCCAGTTCTCTGTATTATTTCGTCGGAATCGATAATGCCCGTTTCAAGCGGCCGGTGGAGCCAGGTGATCAGTTGCATCTGGAAGTGTTTCTGAAGACCGTCAAGCGCGGCATCTGGATATTCAAAGGTGAGGCCCGGGTGGACGGAAAAGTGGTCGCCACCGCCGACATCATGTGCACGGCCAGGGATTTCTAAGCTTGATTGACGAACGTGCGGTCATTGATCCCGGGGCGGATCTGGATGAAGGGGTCAGTGTGGATCCCTTCGCCGTCATCGGCGCGGATGTACAGATCGGCAAGGGCAGCTGGATCGGTCCGCACTGCGTTATCAAGGGGCCGACCCGAATTGGCCGCGATAACCGCATATTCCAGTTTGCCTCCGTTGGCGAGGATCCCCAGGACATGAAATACGCCGGTGAACCCACTGTGCTGGAGATGGGGGATCGTAATGTGGTGCGTGAATACGCCACCATACATCGCGGCACGGCCCAGGATGCCGGGGTCACTCGCATCGGCAATGACAACCTGCTGATGGCCTATACCCATGTGGCCCACGATTGTGGTATTGCGGACCATGTGATCATGGCCAATGCCGCCTCCCTGGGCGGCCATGTACATATTCACGATTGGGCCATACTCGGCGGTTTCACCATTGTGCACCAGTTCTGCCGCATCGGTGCTCACGCCTTCTGCGCCATGGGCTCATCCGTGAGTATGGATGTGCCGACTTACGTCACTATCGGCGGCAGTCCAGCCAAGGCCTATGGCATCAATTCGGAAGGTTTGAAGCGGCGGGGTTTTGACGACGAGCTGATCCTTGCCATCCGCCGCGCCTACAAGATCCTGTACAAATCCGGTATGAAACTGGAGCAGGCACTGGAGGTCATTCGCGGCATGGCCGAGCAAACACCGCAACTGGTCCAGTTGGTGGATTTTCTCGCCGATAATGAGCGCGGCATCGTTCGCTAGATGGGAGATCGCAACCAGGTCCACCCGCTCAGGGTGGGCATCGTGGCTAATGAACCCTCCGGTGACCAGTTGGGCGCCGGGCTCATCGCCGCCATCCGGGAGCATCACCCGGATGCCATTTTCGAAGGCGTGGCCGGCCCCGCCATGCTGGCCCAGGGCTGCACCAGTCTGATAGCCATGGAGCGGCTTTCCGTCATGGGCCTGGTGGAGGTGCTGCGGCACATTCCCGGCCTGCTGCGCATGCGCCGCCAGCTGGCACGGCATATGCTGCGCTGGCGTCCCGATGTCTTCATCGGCATCGACGCCCCGGATTTCAATCTCGGACTGGAACGGCGCATCCGCCAGGCGGGAATTCCCACTGTCCACTACGTCAGCCCCACGGTCTGGGCCTGGCGCGCTTCCCGGGTGAAGACCATTCGCCGATCGGTGGACCTGGTCCTGAGCATACTGCCTTTCGAGGAGGCGTTTCTGCAAAACCATGCCATACCGGTGCACTATGTCGGGCATCCGCTGGCGGATGAAATTCCGCTTGAGCCGGATCAGGCGGCAGCCCGCACCGAGCTTGCCGTACCGCCGGATTGCACTGTTGTCGCATTGCTGCCAGGCAGCCGGGTACGGGAGGCGGAAGCCCTCTCGGAGGTCTTCCTGGACGCAGCGCGACTTTGCCTGGAGCATATACCCCGACTGCATTTCATCGTGCCGCTGGTCAACGACCGGGTGCGGGCGGTGTTTGTCCAGGCCATGCAGGCACAGGGCGGCGATCTGCCCATTACCCTGGTGGATGGCAACAGCCGGGCGGTATTGAGCGCCTGTGACCTGGTGCTCACCGCTTCCGGGACCGCCACACTGGAGGCCATGCTGCACAAGCGGCCCATGGTGGTGGGGTACAAGGTGGACCCTCTGAGCTACTGGATCGTCACTAGCTTCAACCTGGTGAAGCTCAGTCATGTGGCCATGTCCAATCTGCTGGCGGAACAGGAGCTGGCGCCCGAATTTCTCCAGGATGAATGCCGCTCAGACAAGCTGGCAGGTGCACTGGTGAATTTTATCCTGCAGCCGCAGCATATGCGGGAAGTCGCCGAGCACTATGCCCGGATTCACCGTGCCATGCGGCGTGGCTCCAGTGCCGAGGCTGCCCGTGCGGTGTTGGGATTGCTGGCCAGGCATGATCCTGGAAACGGCAGTTGACCGCTTCGAGAAACAGCTAAGTGATTATTTTAAGAAAACTTATGTGCCACTACGGGGCCCCCCATCAGGTGAGTGCCGTTACGACCCCCAGAGCACGCACTCTGGCGGCCGTTCAACTGCCGTTTCCAGGATGAACGGTGGAACTATGGGATTGACTGCAGGCCTAGACGAGGCCGGGCGCGGCCCCCTGGCCGGACCTGTGCTGGCAGGCGCGGTCATCCTGGACCCGGCGCGGCCCATCGAAGGTTTGACGGACTCCAAAAAACTCACAGAAGCCCGGCGGGAACGCTTGTATGATCTCATTCTGGAGCGCACCCTGTCCTGGGCGGTTGGGCGTGCCGAGGTGGAAGAGATCGACCGCATCAATATTCTGCATGCCAGCATGCTGGCCATGCGGCGTGCGGCCGAGGCGTTGCAGCCGGCTCCCCGACTGGCGCTGGTGGACGGCAATCGATGCCCGGATTTATTTTGCGATGCACGGGCCGTGGTGCGCGGTGACAGCTTGATCCCCGAAATCAGCGCTGCATCCATCATTGCCAAGGTCACCCGTGATCGCCTGATGCGGCAGCTGGACCGTGAATATCCCGGATACGGTTTTGCCAGGCACATGGGGTATCCGACTAAAATGCATCTTGAGGCCCTGCGCCGACAGGGGGCCAGCCCGGTGCATAGGCGCAGTTTCGGTCCGGTTCGGAAAGTCATTGAATGTGGCCCTGTGGATTCACAATGACGAGTGATGTGGGAGTGCAGGCGAGGTCTGATTGACGGACTAATAACTCTTTATTCGCATGGAAACGCCAGATAAGGTGTTTATCTGCCCGCTGCGGGTGTCAACACAACGAGGTCCTGATGCAACGGATTAGAGTCCATTTCCTTTATGCCCTGGGGCTGCTTGCAGTCGCCTATGTGGGTGCCAAGGTCTACCTCTACTACAGCGTCAAGGAGCAGGTGGAGCGTGGCATCACCATGGTCCGTCCCTATGCTGCGGTGAGTTATAGCGGAATCTCTTCCAGCCTGGCCGGCAGCGTGTCGGTTGAGGGGCTGGAGGTCCGCAGTCAGGACCAGGTTCTGCCCCTGCGCATCGATGAGCTTCGTCTGTCGGGCGACGGCCCCGGTTTTTTGCTGGACCTGGCGGGCGGTTTTGGTGGCGGGCGGGTTCCGGCATCCATGAACATCGATCTGCGGCGCATCGAATTGCCTGACATCAATGACATGCTCCCCGAGGGGTTAACGCTGGCCAAGGCCTCAAGTTCTCCCATGGCCAAACCGGCGGACCCATGTGGACTCAATGGTCTGCTGCAGCGCATTGGTTTGCTTCGCAGTGATGCCTATCCCCTGATTATGCATGTGACCACGAGATACGAACTGAATGCCCCTGCAAATTCCGGGCGCTTTGAATTCGGTTATCGGGTCGAAGGCAGGGAATCCGTGGAGCTGGAGGCCCGTATATCGGCTATGCCAAAACCGGGCGCCATGTTCACCGGGGCAATGCCGGTAGTGGAGGGCGCAAGCATAGCTTACCGGCCCGGGCGTGAGTATGTCAGCGGCATGGTCAGCGCCTGTGCCCGATCCGCCGGGCTGAGTATGCCGCTGTACGTGGGTGGCTTGCTGGCACAGCCGCAGGAGCGCATTGCCAAGGCACTGGGTTTCGTGCCCGGCCCCGGCCTGCGGCGGGCGCTGGAACGCATCCTGCTGCAGCCTGAGTCGGTGCTGGTGGAGTTGGGGCCCATTGAGGATCCGAGCCTTTTCATGGCTCCGGATCTCACACCGCGACGGACTATGGATCTGTTGAATCTGCGCCTTAGCGTCAACGACGAAACAGTAGACGACCTCAGCTTTCAGCCGGCGTCTGCGCTAGGCGGCAGTGTTGCTGATGCAGCCGGATATACCGGGCCGGGCGGTAACGATAAAGGGCAAGCGGCCATGCGTCCGCCCATGCGTTTCATTGACACGCCGGTGTCTGAACTCGATCAATACCTGGGGCGGAAAGTGCGTCTGTACGTGCTCAAACATGAGCGCCCGCACCAGGGCACTCTGGTGCAGGTAGGCGAAGGCGAGGTGAGTGTGCAAAAACGCATCCACAGGGGAAAAATCACTGTGCACACCCCCATGGAGGGAATCGTCAAGGCAGAGGTCAAGCGCTATCCGGACACCGTGAGGTGATATTTGCATTGCCCGGCAAGGCTGAACTCTTGCCTGGCCGGCTTTGACTTAGCCCTTAGGCTGCCCCGGGTTTTTCTGAAGCCTTTGGTTCTGTACGCTTATCGTGCCCGACTTTGGTCTATTTCCGGGATCTTATCCATACGTCTACACAACCCGAGGGCTCCCGTTGCAAACCGGCTTCGTTCATCTGCATCTACACTCCGAATATTCCCTGGTGGACGGTATCGTTCGCATCAAGCCCCTGATGCCTGCGGTCAGCGCCGCCGGCATGCCGGCGGTGGCTCTCACCGATCAGTGCAACCTGTTCGGCATGGTCAAATTCTACAAGGCAGCGGAGGCGGCGGGCCTCAAGCCCATCGTGGGAGTGGACGTCTGGCTGCACAATCCCGAGCAGGCCAACAAGCCCTTCCGCCTGCTCCTGCTGGTTCAAAATTATACCGGCTATCGCAACCTTACCCGCCTGATCTCGCGCAGTTACCGTCGTGGCCAACACCTGGGTGAGCCGCGCCTGCAACGGGAGTGGATAGAAGAACTGAACGAAGGCCTGATTATGCTTTCGGGTGCCCGCGATGGCGATGTGGGCCAGGCCCTGCTGGCAGGAAACACTGATCGGGCAGAGGCCTTGTTGAGCGGCTGGCAGCAACTGCTTGGCGATCGTTATTACCTGGAACTGGTGCGCACCGGGCGACCCCGGGAAGAGGAATATCTGCACCTGGCCGTGGATCTGGCGGCGCGCCGGAATGTGGCGGTAGTGGCCACCAATGATGTGCGATTTCTGCGTCCGGAAGACTTCGATGCCCACGAGATCCGAGTCTGCATCCACGATGGCCGCACCCTGGACGACCCGCGCCGGCCACGACTGTACAGCGAGCAGCAATATCTGCGCACGGCGGCCGAGATGGCGGGGTTGTTCGCCGACCTGCCGGAAGCGCTGGAAAACTCGGTCGAGATCGCCAAACGCTGTACCCTGAAAGTGACCCTGGGCAAGAACTATCTGCCGGATTTTCCCACCCCCGAGGGAATGAGCCTGGACGATTTCCTGCGTACCGAATCCCGGCGCGGCCTGGAACTGCGCCTGCAGGCCATTCTGGATCCGGCGGCAGCGGATCATGCCGAGCGCCGCAGGCTGTACCAGGAGCGCCTGGAGGTGGAGTTGGCGGTGATCATCCAGATGGGCTTCCCCGGCTACTTCCTGATCGTGGCGGACTTCATTCAGTGGGCCAAGGACCACGACATCCCGGTGGGGCCGGGGCGTGGCTCCGGTGCCGGCTCCCTGGTGGCCTACGCGCTCAAGATCACCGACCTGGACCCCTTGCCCTATGACCTGCTGTTCGAGCGCTTCCTCAATCCCGAGCGGGTCTCCATGCCTGATTTCGATGTGGATTTCTGCATGGAGAAGCGTGACCGGGTCATTGACTATGTGGCGCAGCGCTACGGTCGCGATGCGGTGTCCCAGATCATCACTTACGGCAGCATGGCGGCCAAGGCGGTGGTGCGCGATGTGGGGCGCGTGCTGAGCCACCCCTACGGTTTCGTGGACCGCATCGCCAAGCTGGTTCCATTCGAGGTGGGCATGACCCTGGATAAGGCCCTGCAGGAGGCCGAAGACCTGCGTCAGGTCTATGACTCGGAGGAGGAGGTCAAGGCCCTTATCGACATCGCCCGTTCCCTGGAGGGCATTTCGCGCAACGCCGGCAAGCACGCCGGTGGCGTGGTCATTGCCCCGGGCAAGTTAACCGACTTTTCCCCCCTGTACTGTGAGCCCAGTGGCGAGAGCCTGGTGACCCAGTTCGACAAGGACGACGTGGAGCAGGTCGGCCTGGTCAAGTTCGACTTTCTGGGTCTGCGCACCCTGACCATCATCGACTGGGCGCTCAAGACCATCAATCATGGGCGCGCCGGCAAAGGTGAGCCGCCTGTGGACATCAGTACCTTGCCGCTGGATGACAGGGCCAGCTTCGAGCTGTTGAAAAGGGCCGAGACCACGGCGGTGTTTCAGCTTGAATCCCGTGGCATGAAGGAGCTGATCAAAAAGCTGCAGCCGGACAATTTCGA
>RRYU01003679.1_pt1 | contig 20926 bp, 14 predicted proteins | sample 2162651 | NCBI WGS metagenome assembly RRYU01 (sample SAMN10267283, study PRJNA491782) | microbial mat metagenome | isolation source: biomat in the production well | place: Japan: Minami-Kanto gas field, natural gas well KTG3 | collected 2017-06 | reverse complement strand
GGGGGGCATTTTTCGGCATGGGTGCACAGCCGGTATCCCCTCACGGGCTGCGCGCTTGCCGTTGAATGCAAAAAAATATTTATGGATGAATGGAGCGGCAATCTCTATCCGGATACGTTCGGCGCCTTGAAGGCTGCTCTTCAGCAGGCTGCATCCGGCGCAATGGAAGAACTGCAGAGATATTCTGCTATCTAAGCTTATATGCAACAACGTTCAGCGGAATCGACAGCGCCTGAAATCAGCGAGGCTGATATGGTATCGGCTATCGATCGTCTTCAGCAGGGGAGAAAGGTCCACGTGGAGCTGCCGCTTGATGGATGCCTTCATATCGAGCGTCCTTTGCCGTTTCTGGCGCTATACCGGAGGCCCTTGAAGCGAAACGATACAGGTACGGAACGATTGATCAGAGGCGAGGCGTCCTATCTGCTTGCTTCGGACAGTTCCAGGCAGCGGCGGAGCCTTGCGCATCTGCTCAGGCAGATCATGAGCGTCCAGAGCGCAACGTACAATGCGTTTCTCGTGATTGAAATCTGGTCTTCTGCAGGCAGTGGTGAGGATTGCTGCAGGAACGAACCCGAAAAGCCCCGATTCAGAATCATGACATCCGGCAGCCGTCCTCCGACCTGTACCGTGGATGCTCTTGCAAAGGCGCTCAAGTCGGTGATGATCCATAAGAAAAAACCGGTTGTCAGCGTCGACCTGGATGCAGCCCGAACCCCCTGCGGACTTCCCCCTCTTCTGTCGATAGCAGAAACCAGGAGGCTGAATGGCTACTTTATCGGTCTGGAAGTCAGCCCCTGTTTTCGTGATCCCGAGAGCGGAGAGCTCTATCCCATTGTTCTCAGGGCTCTGCATCGCGGATTTGCCAGGGCTTTGAAGCGTGCTTTTTTTGAGTTTTCGCATACCCTGACCTCCTATCGCCCGCTCCATTATCATGTGCTGGGCAGAAGGGCTGTCGTCAGATCGGTGTGGGAGGTTGACAGGAAGCTTGCCGCTATCAGCCGTGCATTTGACCTTATTCTTCAGGCGACTCCTATCAATGTTGAAAATGCATGGAGCAGCTTCAGGACTTCCCGGTGCGAGGCGACCCCTGTACTCTATTATCGGCCGTTGTCGGTTGATCCGGAGATACTCAAACGGGAGCTGTTCGGGATTCATATCGATCGTATTGAAGATCCTACCCTTGCGTTTCTGTTTCGTCAGAAACGCAAGGAGCTTGACAGGCAGCTTTCAATGCTGCTCGATCGCGGCAAGCAGGAGTTTCTGTACGGAAGCCTTCAGCTGTATGGTCACGTCGAGGATTCCTTGTACGGCGCTGCATTGCAGCTGCTGGAGCATATTCCCGCCCACCGTCACGATGAGTCGTCGAATGATATCGTCACGGCAGAAGATCTGGCTATGCGGGCTCATGAGGAGCTTGATGTGTATAGGGCGGTTCATCCTGATATGACAACCACGGTCCGGATTCGGGATGATATTATTGGTTTGATGGTGTCGAAGGGGGATCTGTTTATCGGAAGCGATACCCGCGTATCGCGTTCGAGAATGGAGGCGCTGATCGAGCATGAGGTGGGAACTCATATTCTGACCTATCTCAACGGAACATCGCAGCCGTTTCATCAGCTCTACTGCGGCCTTGCCGGATATGAGGAGCTGCAGGAGGGGCTTGCAGTTCTTGCCGAGTATTTTACCGGCGGTCTGAGCGGGACAAGAATGCGGCTTCTGGCAGGGCGGGTGATTGCCGCATGGTATCTGATTGACGGCGCGACGTTTGTCGATACCTACAGGATGCTCAATCGGGAATACGGTTTTAATCAGAGGACGGCGTTTACCATCGCTATCCGGATTTTTCGGGCTGGGGGATTAACAAAGGATGCCGTATATTTGCGCGGCCTGATCGCGCTGCTGGATTATCTGAAGAATGGAGGGGAGCTGTTTCCGCTTTTTGTGGGTAAAATAGCCATAGACCATGTTCCGCTGATTCGTGAATTGCAGTACCGAGAGGTGCTGCGCCAGCCGCCTCTGACTCCGGGTTATATGCATCGATGGGATTTCGAGGAAAAAATGAAGCTGTTGAAAAGGGGTTTATCACCAATAGATCTTGTGGAAAGGAGATAATATGAACGTTGGATTTGTTGTCAATGATGTTATGACCGAGCAGGCCGGCTATACGACTATCAGGCTTGCCATGGCTGCTGTGAATATGGGCCATAAGGCCTGGCTCATGGGCGTCGGGGATCTGGCCTATGATACGGATGAGAAAATCAAGGCCAATGCCCGTTCGGTGCCCGGCAGAAAATACAAGCTGACAGAGGTCTTTCTGAAGGAACTTCAGGGCAGAAAAGCTGTTACGGAAAGGATTACCGTTGACGATCTCGATGTGCTTATGCTGCGTAACGATCCCTCAGCCGATATTGTGCGGCGTCCCTGGGCCCAGTCTGCCGGTTTTATTTTCGGTCGTATCGCCATGCGTCACGGTGTTGTTGTGCTGAACCATCCCAACAGCCTGGCGAACTCCTTGAATAAAATGTACTTTCAGTTTTTTCCGGAGGAAGTCCGGCCGACGACCCTTATAACGATGGACCGGGAGGAAATAAGGGCGTTTGCCCGTGATCACGGGGGCAATATCGTGCTCAAGCCGCTGCAGGGGTCGGGAGGGCAGGGCGTTTTTCTTGTTCGAAAAGATGACCTGTCGAATCTTAACCAGATTGTCGAGGCGGTCAGCCGTGACGGTTATGTCATTGCTCAGGAGTATCTTCCCCAGGCGGAGGCCGGCGATACCCGTCTTTTTCTGATGAATGGGCAGCCTCTTCGCCAAAGCGGCCGTTATGCGGCTTTCCGCAGGATCCGCCGCGGTGAGGATATGCGCAGCAATGTGCATGCGGGTGGAAAGATCGCACCGGCAGAGATCGGGGAAAATCATCTTCGTATTGCAGAAATCGTCAGGCCGAGACTGGTTCAGGACGGTATGTTCCTTGTCGGCCTTGATATTGTCGGCGATAAACTGATGGAGATCAACGTGTTCAGTCCCGGCGGGCTTGGCAGTGCGCAGAAGTTTGAGAAGGTCAATTTTGCGCATACCGTTATCCATGCACTTGAACGCAAGGTTGATTATATGCGGTATTACCGGAAAAACTTCGATAATATCGAAATGAATACGTTGTAAGATGAGCTGAGTGGAACAAAAAAGCCCTCGTTTCGAGGGCTTTTTTGTGTGAGAATGCATTGGTCAGGAAAGTGCTTCGTTGACTTTCTGTGCGGCTTCACGCAGGCCGTTTGCTGCGATAAGGTTGAGGCCCGATTCGTCGAGCATTTTCTGGGCGATTTCAGCATTGGTCCCTTCGAGCCGGACGATGACAGGCATGTCGAGACCGACTTTTTTTGCTGCTTCGATAACGCCGCCGGCTACGCGGTCGCAACGCACGATGCCGCCGAAGATATTGATCAGGATTGCCTTGACGTTTTTATCGCTCATGATGATCTTGAAGCCTTCTTCAACAGTTTCCGGGCTTGCACTGCCTCCCACGTCAAGGAAGTTTGCCGGTTTGCCTCCTGCAAGCTGGATCATGTCCATGGTTCCCATGGCAAGACCGGCGCCATTGACCATGCAGCCGACGTTGCCGTCGAGACGGACGTAATTCAGATTGGATTTCGATGCTTCGACTTCAAATGGATCTTCTTCACTGACATCGCGCAGTTCGAGGAAGTCTTTGTGGCGGAAAAGCGCGTTGGAGTCGAAATTGATTTTTGCGTCAAGCGCCAGAACCTGTCCTTCTTTCGTGATGACAAGCGGGTTGATTTCCGCAAGCGATGCGTCGATAGCGGTGTATGCTTTATAGAGCGAGGTGATGAATCTGACGGCGTTTTTGAATTTTTCTCCTTCCAGTCCGAGGAAAAACGCTGCCTGACGAGCCTGAAATCCCTGCAGTCCATGAAGGGGATGAATCTGGATTTTAAGCAGTTTTTCAGGGGTTTCCTCTGCAACGGCTTCGATTTCCATACCGCCTTCTGTCGAGACCATCAGGACGTTCTGAGAGGTTGCGCGGTCGAGCGTGATGCCGACGTAGAACTCTTTTTCGATATTCATGCCTTCTTCGACGAGCAGGCGACGAACTTCTTTGCCTTCCGGTCCGGTCTGATGGGTTACAAGGGTGCAGCCTATCATCTGGCGGGCAATGTCAAAAACTTCATCCGGGGATTTGGCAAGTTTGACGCCGCCTGCTTTTCCTCTGCCGCCTGCGTGGATCTGTGCTTTGACGACCACAACAGGATTTTCCTGTTCTTCAAAAAGCTGTTCGGCAGCCTGACGGGCTTCATCGGCAGTAAATGCTACAATGCCTTTGGGGACGGCTACTCCGAATTTGCGTAGTATATCCTTGCCCTGATACTCGTGGATATTCATAGTGCTCTGTAATTGGTTAAAACTGTAGAACAGATAACTGTTCGCAAAAGAGGGAAACAAAAGCTTTATTATAGCAAAAAAAGCCTTTTGATTAAAATCTATCGGCTGTTCAACGACAATTATCTTTTTACAGAGAGGCGGATTATGGAGTTATCCTATTTCATGGAGCAGGCATTTCGTGAGGCGATCAAGGCATATGAAAAAAAAGAGATACCGGTCGGTGCGGTTGTCTTCGACAGCAACGGTTATATTGTCGGGCGCGGATATAACCAGGTCGAGGCACTTTCAGATGCAACGGCTCATGCTGAAATTATCGCATTGACGTCAGCAATGGCTACGCTCGGCAGCAAATATCTGACTGATTGTACCTTAGCTGTTACCCTTGAACCCTGTCCGATGTGCGCCGGAGCTATTGTCAATGCCAGGGTAGGCCGGGTGATTTTCGGTGCCTATGATCCGAAGATGGGGGCATGCGGTACGGTGATGAACATCACAGCCAACAGGGCGCTGAACCATCAGCCCGAAGTGTATGGAGGCATTCTCGAACACAAGGCCCAGAGCCTCCTGCAGGATTTCTTCAGAGGGCTGAGGAACCAAAGTCGACAGTGAAACAGGTCATTCCCCCTTTTCGACGGTAACGTTTTCTCTGATAATGTGCTTGATGGACTGGGCCAGGTGTGAGACGATGTCCTGGGCGAGATTGCCTTTCTCTGCGTTGGCCTGGACGCTGTCGAGACTGTCGACCCCTGCATTTTTGACCGCTTTGCTGACCGTGACCGAGAGAATCGGGTTGCACTCCTTGACGATTTCCTTGAGCATGAACGATGCTTCGAACTTGCTCTGGCGGATGATTTCGGCTTTTTCCTCTGCTGACAGGGCCTGGGAGTAGCGAAGACTGATAAAACCCGTCAGACAGGTAAGATAGGTGTTCGTTGCCCCTGCAAGAAAGAGATTCATGAAGAAGGGCGTCAGCAGATTTCCGCCGGGAAGCAGCGAGGCGAGGGTATTGCTGAACGAAGACTGAATGACCGGTCTGATATGTGACGGCAGCTCTTCCTTGCTGAAGTCTGAGAGCGGAAGCGACTCATACGTGAAGCGGCAGAGGTCGATATAGTCTCTGATATGATGAAACCGGTGATGGATTTTATAGATCCGCCAAACCAGCTTCAGGTTATTCATCATCGATGTCGTGGTGCCGTAGGAGGTGTTCTGGGCGAAGGCGCCGATGAAGAAATTTTTTGTAGCAATTTCCTTTGTTGTGTGCAGCGAGTCAACTTCGAGCAGTTTGAGGTTTGCCTTTACCCAGCGGACGTCTTTGGTGCTCCTGAGCGGTTCGGGGTGCTTCGGGTGTTCAGGCATGGCCTGCCCCAGAGCGGTAAGGTAGGCATTGAACCCGGGAGATTGCTCGGTGTCAGGCAGGGGCGGCATTGGAGGCGGCTGCCAGACCATGTAGGTCTTGACGCTGACGATGATTATAGCGGCCATACCTGCTGCAAAGGCGATGTAGCCTGCAACAGGATGCAGGTTGGCTATGATCGATGAAAAGCCGTAGAGCTGGTTGATGAGGAAGATCAACAGAAAAACCAGCACGAGCAAGCCGCCGGTTCGTATCAGGGATATCAGCTTTTTCTGCATTGCCAATCGTGATGTTCTTCAGGATTCCATGCCGCGCTACAAGCTTCGATTCCTAAATGTACAACTTCTCCAGCTAAAAACCGGTTAATTCAGGATGGTCTTTCGGGTTTCGTGATTGCCTGGTTCGTGCTGAACTGGTAGTCCCTGAAGATATCTTCTGCTGCGGGCAGCTGCCATGTGCCGTCATCGAGACGGTTTGTGGTGTCTTTCAGCCGGTAGGTCGTGTCGCCGCATGTCCAGCAGTCATATTTTGCCATTCCTGTGCAGAGACATGTCTGTCCGCTGATGCGGAGCGGCTTGTCGGGTTCTTTCGTTTCCAGCGCATGATAATAGGCGTCAATATAGCCGCATTTGCCGTGGTTGTCGAGCAGATAGCCCAGCCCTTCACAGTTCGGCCTGATGCCGTAGCGAAGTGTCGGGGACTGTTTCAGCATTCGCATCGGATAACCTGTGGGCGAAACGGTGTTGATGACGATATCCTGCTTTTCAGCATTGATGTAGTGCTGCTTTACCTCGGATGGCAGACCCGCTTCTTTGGAAATGGTAAAGCGAGTTGCAACCTGGACCGCTGCGGCACCGGCGTTGAGAAATTCAGCTGCATCCGTTCCGGTGAAAATGCCTCCCGCGGCGATGACCGGTATGTCGAGTTCCTGTTGTTTGACGAAAGCCAGAACCTCGCCGACAATGGTTCGCAGATCGTATGTCTGCCAGTCGTCGGGGCCGAAACCGAGGTGCCCTCCTGCAAGAGGTCCTTCGACAATGATATAGTCCGGCAGCCTTTCAAGCTTGACGGCCCTTTTCATAAAGATTGTCAGGGCGCGCAGAGACGAGATGATAATGCCGATTTTGACGTCGTGGAAACGCGGATGGTCTTTCATCAGGTCAAGCGTGCGCAGGTTCAGGCCTGCTGCAAGCGTCAGTCCGTCGATGCCTGCATCCATGGCAGAGCAGAGCCTTGTCCGGAGGGTTTCAGATGAGTCGCGCATGGTGAGCTTCTCCATGCAGTTCATGAAGATAGCTCCATTGCCGCTTTTCTGCGACATGGTATGTTCGACATACATTTTCTGAGCTTCAGCGATTTCTTCGAGATCGAAATACAGGTCTGACTTGTCAGGGTTGTTGACGTTGTAGCTGTATTTTTTTCTTTTGCGGGTTGTATATGACGTGCTGAAGATACGGTCACACACATAGCAGACTTCAGCGTCCGAGATATGGCCTATTCCGCCCAGTCTTTCGGCTGAGAGCGCAAGCTCTGTTGTAGAGATATTGACCCCCATTCCCCCGATGATGATAGGGACATACTCTTTGTTACCCAGTTGGAATCTGAAATTGTCTACCTTCATGTTATTGCAGAATCTTTTACAGACTTGTGCATCCCGGTCGGCCGATGCTGAAAAAAAGAAAATCTTGCCATGCGCCCAAAAACACCTAAGATATCATATTTGAAATTATAAATCTATATGCAACGTGCAGAATTTGAGGCCTTTTTCGCGGAGATGTTCTCAATTGCCGCTTTTAAGGCCGATGAAGCTGATGTTTGAGAAAAGTAATCAAGATTATTAAATTGGCCGAACGTATTAAAATATATAAGGCGAACCCTTGCCTAATTATTCATCGCAGAACAAGGAGAATGTCATGATAAAACTGGTATTGCTCAGACACGGAGAGAGTCAGTGGAACAGAGAAAACCGTTTCACCGGATGGAGAGATATCGATTTGAGCGAGAAAGGCGTTGTGGAGGCAGGTAATGCCGGCGTCCTGATGAAGGAAGAGGGACTGACATTCGATATTGCCTATACTTCTGTTCTTAAGCGCGCCATTCGCACCCTGTGGAATGCCGTCGACAGGATGGACCTTATGTGGATTCCCGTAGAGAAGACCTGGCGCCTGAATGAACGTCACTATGGTGCGCTTCAGGGGCTCAATAAAAGTGAAACAGCCCAGCTGCATGGCGAAGAGCAGGTGCTGGTATGGAGAAGAAGCTATGATACGCCGCCGCCGGCGCTTGAAAAGACCGACGAACGCTATCCCGGAAATGATCCCCGCTACGCGTCTCTTTCTCCCGAGGAGATTCCGGTGACGGAATGCCTGAAAGATACTGTCGCGCGTTTTCTTCCATACTGGCACGGGACAATCGCTCCGCAGATCAAGGCGGGCAGGAAGGTGCTGATTGTCGCACACGGGAATTCCCTTCGGGCTCTGGTGAAGTATCTGGATAATATTTCCGAGGAAGATATCGTGGGGCTCAACATCCCGACGGGTATTCCGCTTGTCTATGAACTGGACGATGACCTGAAGCCGTTGAGGCACTATTATCTCGGCGATCAGGAGGCTGCTGCAAAAGCTGCGGCGGCAGTCGCGAGTCAGGCCAAAGGGTAGGCCTTCTGGTTGTATGGGCGGGAAATTTTTATGAAAAAGTTTATATTCAGCACTTCTGATTATAGCGCGCCCTTTTTCGAAAACTTTAGAAAAGATGTACCTGGAAAATATGAAAGCAATGCAAGCAACGGGGCTTTACGATCCGCAGTACGAGCATGATGCTTGTGGGGTAGGATTTGTTGCCAATATCAAAGGGAAAAAGTCGCACGAAATAGTACTTCAGGGCCTGGAAGTTCTTGAGAAAATGAAGCATCGGGGCGCTTGTGGATGGGAAAAGAATACCGGTGACGGCTCAGGTATTATGATCCAGGTCCCGGATACATTTATGAGGAAAGTCTGCGCTGAAAGAAATATTGAACTGCCTGCGGAGGGCGATTATGCTGTCGGCATGGTTTTTATGCCGCCGGATATTTCCCAGCGAAGGGCAATCGAGGATATCTGCCGCCAGATGGTCCAGGCTGAAGGTCAGAAATTTCTCGGTTTCAGAAAGGTTCCTACCTCGAACACCTCTCTTGGCAATACGGCCAAGGCTCAGGAGCCGGTTGTCAAGCAGTTTTTTGTCGGTAAGGGAAAAGAGATCACTTCTGATCTTGAGTTTGAACGAAAACTCTACGTTATCCGCCGGCGCATCACGAAACGTGTGAAATATACTGCCGGGCTTCTGGGGAGCAATTACTTTTATATTTGCAGTCTTTCATCACGGACGATCGTTTATAAGGGAATGCTGCTGCCGGAACAGGTTTCCCTGTATTATCCCGAACTGAACGACACTGATATGGAAAGCGCCATTTCAATGGTGCATTCCCGTTTCAGCACCAATACGTTTCCGAGCTGGGACCGCGCTCATCCCTACCGTTTTCTCAGTCACAACGGAGAGATCAATACCTTGCGCGGGAACATCAACTGGATGAAAGCCCGTGAGAAGATGTTCGCGTCGGATCTTTATGGCAGTGAGATCGAGGATATCAAACCGGTTATCATGGAAGACGGCAGTGATGCCGCCATTCTTGACAACAGCTTCGAGTTTCTCGTTCTCAGCGGCCGTTCCCTGGCACATGCGGCCATGATGATGATTCCCGAGCCCTGGACCGGCGCGGCAGACATGCCTGCCGATAAACGTGCTTTCTACGAGTATCACAGCTGTCTGATGGAGCCATGGGATGGCCCTGCATGCGTGACCTTTACCGACGGGACCAGGATTGGTGCCATTCTTGACCGTAATGGTCTGCGCCCGTCGCGCTATTACATCACGAAGGATGATCTCGTCGTTATGGCCTCCGAGGCCGGCGTGCTGGATATCGATCCAGAAAGAATTCTCAAGAAAGATCGTCTTCAGCCTGGCAGGATGTTTCTTGTCGATACGGCAGAGGGGCGAATCGTTTCTGACGAGGAAATCAAGTCAGGCGTTGCACATGACAAGCCCTATCAGGAGTGGCTCGATGCCAATATGCTCGGGCTCGAAAACCTTCCCGATCTGCCTCTTCTGAAGAATCCCGATGAGGACAAGTACAGCATTACCGCCCGTCAGAAGGCGTTTGGCTATACCCAGGAGGATCTGAACATGCAGCTCATTCCGATGGCAAATGCTGCTGTCGAGCCTATCGGTTCGATGGGTAATGACACGCCTCTGGCCGTGTTGTCCAATCGTCCGAAGATGCTGTATGATTATTTCAAGCAGCTTTTCGCCCAGGTGACCAATCCTCCTATCGACTCCATAAGGGAGGACGTCATTACCTCGACTCTTGTCATGCTTGGTACCGAGGGCAATCTTTTGGAACCGGACGAAAAAAGCTGCCGAAGGCTTCGTCTCGACCGCCCTGTCCTGTCGAACGAGGAGCTTGAGAAAATCCGCGGTATCGACAAACCTGGGTTCAAGGCGGTCACATTCCCGATTTTCTATAATGTCAGCGAAGGGGGGAAGGGGATCGAACGCGAAATGCAGGATATCTACCGCCGCTGTGAAAAGGAGATCGAAAAAGGGACCAATCTCATTATTCTGTCCGACAAAGGCTCTCTCGAGAAAGAACGTGCGCCGATTCCTGCCCTCTTGGCGGTATCGGGTCTGCATCATTTTCTTATCAATGCCGGCCTGAGGACCAAAGTCGGTCTTATTCTCGAATCGGCTGAACCGAGGACGGTTCATCATTTTGCGGTTCTTATCGGTTACGGCGTCGGTGCGGTCAATCCGTATCTCGCATTTGAATCTATTCGCGTTCTCTGCGAGTCAGGTCAGATCGATCTTGATGTTGCCAAGGCTCAGAAAAATTATATCAAGGCAATCGTTAAAGGCGTGGTGAAGACCATGGCTAAAATGGGTATTTCCACGATCCAGAGCTACTGTGGGGCCCAGATTTTCGAAGCTGTCGGTCTTAATTCCCAGCTTGTCGATGCCTACTTTACCCGTACAGCATCGCGCATCGAGGGGGTCGGGCTCAGCACTATTGCTGAAGAGGTTCGCCGGCGCCATCAGGCCGCGTTTCCAGATACCGGCAACAAGGTTGACCGCGGACTCGAGTCCGGCGGAGAACGCAAATGGCGTCACAATGGAGAGTATCACCTGTTCAGCCCCGAGTCGATCCATTTTCTCCAGCACTCATGCCGTACCGGCGACGTTGCGCTCTACAAGAAATATGAGGACCTGATCGATAACCAGAGCGAGCATCTCTGTACGCTTCGGGGGCTCATGGATATCAGGTTCAGCAAGAACCCTGTTCCTCTTGAAGAGGTGGAGCCTGTCGAAAATATCGTCAGGCGTTTCAAGACCGGTGCCATGTCCTACGGTTCGATCAGTCAGGAGGCGCATGAAACCCTTGCTATCGCTATGAACCGTCTCGGAGGCAAGAGCAATACCGGAGAAGGAGGAGAAGATCCGCGTCGTTTCGTCAAAGATGCCAATGGTGATTCGAGGATGTCTGCCATCAAGCAGGTTGCTTCCGGCCGTTTTGGCGTGACCAGTGAATATCTGACCAATGCCGAAGAGATTCAGATTAAGATGGCTCAGGGGGCCAAACCAGGTGAAGGCGGCCAGCTTCCCGGTACGAAAGTGTATCCCTGGGTAGCCCGGGTTCGTCATTCAACTCCCGGTGTCGGCTTGATTTCTCCGCCGCCGCATCACGATATTTATTCCATCGAGGATCTTGCGCAGTTGATTCACGACCTGAAAAACGCGAACCGGACAGCACGCATCAACGTCAAGCTCGTCTCCACTGTCGGTGTCGGCACGATCGCCGCCGGCGTGGCGAAGGCGCATGCCGACGTTGTGCTGATCAGCGGCCATGACGGCGGGACAGGCGCTTCCCCGATATCGAGCATCATGCACGCAGGTATGCCCTGGGAACTCGGCCTTGCCGAAACGCACCAGACCCTTGTGCTCAATAATCTGCGCAGCAGAATTATTGTCGAAGCCGACGGGCAGCTCAAAACAGCAAGGGATATTGTTGTTGCGGCCCTGCTTGGCGCTGAAGAGTTCGGTTTTGCGACCACCGCCCTGGTTGTTATGGGGTGTGTCATGATGCGGGCCTGCCAGAACGATTCCTGTCCTGTCGGTGTTGCAACCCAGAATCCCGAGCTGAGGAAAAACTTTACCGGCAAGCCGGAACATGTCGAGAATTTCATGCGTTTTCTTGCTGAAGGCGTTCGTGAGTACATGGCGAAAATGGGAATAAGAACCCTGAACGAGCTTGTCGGACGGACTGATCTTCTGGAGATGAAAAAAGCTGTCAGCCACTGGAAGGCAGAAGGGCTCGATCTTTCAAAAATTCTCTATCTGGCTGATCCCGGCGAGCAGAACCAGAGCCTTTACAATACCTGCAGTCAGGAGCACGGGCTCGAAGAGAGCCTCGATATGCAGACCCTGCTTAAAATCTGCGAGCCGGCTATCAAGCGCGGCGAGAAAGTCAGCAGCACTCTGCCTATCCGCAATACAAACCGTGTTGTCGGAACCATGGTTGGCAATGAAGTGACCAAGGTACACGGCGGCAAGGGGCTTGCCGATGATACCATTCATCTGAAGTTTTATGGTTCTGCAGGTCAGAGCTTCGGGGCTTTTATTCCGAAGGGAATGACGCTCGAGCTCGAAGGCGATGCGAACGATTACATTGGCAAAGGCCTTTCAGGCGGCAGGATCGTTGTTTATCCGCCCAAACAGTCCACTTTTGTTCCGGAAGAGAACATCATTGTCGGTAACGTCGCATTTTATGGCGCGACCTCGGGCGAAGCGTTTATTCGCGGTATGGCCGGTGAACGGTTCTGTGTGCGCAACAGCGGCCTTCAGGCGGTTGTCGAAGCTGTCGGAGACCACGGATGCGAGTACATGACCGGCGGAACGGTTGTGATTCTCGGGCCTACAGGGAAGAATTTTGCTGCCGGAATGTCCGGGGGCATAGCTTACGTTTACGATGCCGACAGGAAATTTGCAGGACGTTGCAACTGTGAGATGGTCGGTCTTGATATGATTGACAATGATGACGAACTTGCCCATCTGCGTTCAATGATCGAGCGGCATGCATCATGTACGGGAAGTGCCTGTGCTACCGCTATTCTCGAACAATGGACAGAGGCTCGCGAGCGTTTTGTCAAGGTCATTCCGCATGATTACAAGCGGGCAATGCAGGCCATGCAGGCTGTTGCCGCTTCAGGGATGACAGGCGAGGAAGCGGACATGTCGGCTTTCCTTAAAAATATTCATGACCCGGCACGTGTATCCGGTAACTGATCATCTGCCATACAACCAGGATGATGCTGTCTTGTCACTGTTAAAAGAAAAAGAAGTTTATGGGCAAAGTTAAAGGCTTTTTAGAGTATAGAAGAGAGGTTCCCGCCGACAGGGAGCCTCTTGAGAGAATCGGAGACTGGAAGGAGTTCCATGAGCATATGACGGATGAAGCCCTGGGCGATCAGGGTGCTCGATGCATGGATTGCGGTACCCCCTACTGTCACACGGGGATCATGCTCAGCGGCATGACGTCGGGTTGTCCGATTCACAATCTGATCCCGGAATGGAACGACTACGTCTACAAAGGATTATGGCACGAAGCCTATGATCGTCTCATGAAGACCAACAACTTTCCGGAATTTACCGGTCGAGTCTGTCCGGCTCCATGCGAGGGTTCCTGTGTTCTCGGCATTATCGAGCCGTCGGTTACCATCAAGAATATCGAATGCGCCATTATCGAACATGCGTTCAGCAGGGGATGGGTCGAGCCAAAGAAGATTGCTGTGAGAACCGGGAAAAAGATCGCCGTTGTCGGCTCCGGTCCTGCCGGACTTGCCGCCGCCGACCAGCTCAACAAGGCCGGTCACTCCGTGACGGTCTACGAACGTGACGATCGTATCGGCGGATTGCTGATGTATGGTATTCCCAATATGAAACTCGATAAAGAGGCTGTCGTTCAGCGCCGTGTCGACATTATGGAGCAGGAAGGCGTTGTCTTTGTTACCAATACCGGGGTTGGCAGCGACTATCCCGCCGAAAAACTGATGGAGGAATATGATGCGGTTCTGCTCTGTACCGGAGCTACGATGCCCCGCGACCTTGATGTTGACGGCCGCCACATGAACGGCGTTCATTTTGCTATGGATTTTCTTCGTGAGAGCACCAAAGCCCTGCTCTCCGGCAGGGATCCCGAAATTTCCGCAAAGGATTGCGATGTCATTGTCATCGGCGGCGGCGATACCGGTACCGACTGCGTGGCTTCATCCATTCGTCAGGGGTGCAGAAGCGTTGTCCAGCTTGAAATCATGCCTCAGCCACCGCTCGAACGACAGGCCGACAACCCCTGGCCTGAATGGCCCAGAACGCTCAAGGTCGATTACGGGCAGGAGGAAGCAGCAGCATTGCAGGGAGACGATCCCCGAAGGTATTCAATGATGACAAAAAAACTGATCGGTGATGCCGACGGCAACCTCACCGGGATTGAAGTATCGAAGGTTGAATGGGTCAATGATGAAGGTCGTTTTGTTCCTCGTCCTGTTGCTGGCACCGAGGAGATTCTTCCCGCGCAGCGAGTCTTTCTCGCTATGGGATTTCTGGGACCTGAAGATCAGGTTCTTAAGGCGCTCGAGGTCGAGCAGACGGAACGTTCAACTATCAAAGCCGGTTATGATGACTTCAGTACCAGCAGGCAAAAGGTTTTTGCTGCCGGTGACGCCAGAAGGGGACAGAGCCTTATCGTCTGGGCGATCAACGAGGGTCGCGCTGCGGCCCGTCAAGTGGACCGTTTTCTGATGGGCGCCACCAATCTTCCTTAACATAACCGTGGAAATGAGCTACATGGAACAGCAGAAATTGTTGGCGTTGCTTCAGGAACTTCATCAGGAGCTCGAGAAGACCGAAACTGTCGATGAGAAAACAGGTGAAGTGCTTGCGAATCTCAAAGATGATATCGGAAAACTCGTCCGCGAGGAAGCAACGATAGAGGAAGAGCAGGAAGGGCTTTCACGGAATCTCAGCGAAGCCCTCGATCATTTTGAGGAAGAGCATCCGAAAATCAGTATGGCTATCCAGTATGTTCTCGACAGCCTTGCCCGGATGGGCCTGTAAGGACAACCAACAATAGAACAACAGAAGCGTAAGGATACGATATGTCACGTGAAAAAGAGCCGGAGAAAGGAAAGAGGAAAACCTCCGGAAGAGATTATAACAAAGTTGTCTGTTCGTTTTGCGGAAGAAGCAGTGACGAAGTCAACAGTATGGTTGCCGGCCCGGATGCCTTTATCTGCGATCGCTGCATTATGAGCTCGGTTGAGATTCTTCGCAAGGAAATCAGCGCCATCAAGCAGCAGCCGGCTAACGAAAGCGGTGTTGCATTCCAGCCTCGCCTGATCAGTCCCAAAGACATCATGGAGTCTCTCGGACAATATGTCATCGGGCAGGAGCGGGCACGAAAATCTCTCGCTGTTGCAGTCTATAATCACTACAGAAGAATTGAATCGCAGGAATGGATTCGCGATGCTGATGACGATGTCGTGATTGAAAAAAGCAATATTCTCCTTATCGGGCCTACCGGGACCGGAAAAACTCTTCTTGCCCAGACTCTGGCCAATCTGCTCGATGTTCCGTTTACCATTGTCGACGCGACCTCGCTCACCGAAGCAGGGTATGTCGGCGATGACGTGGAAACCATTCTGACCCGACTTCTCCAGGCATCAGACTTCAACCTTGAACGTGCCGAGCGGGGGATCATCTATGTCGACGAGATCGATAAAATCGCTCGTAAATCCGCAAACGTTTCCATCACGCGCGACGTCTCAGGAGAAGGCGTGCAGCAGGCGTTGCTCAAAATTCTCGAAGGAGCCGTTGTCGGTGTTCCTCCGAGAGGGGGTCGCAAGCATCCGGAGCAGCAGTTGATCAACGTCAACACCCGCAACATTCTCTTTATCTGCGGAGGCGCTTTCGAAGGACTCAACAAGCTTATCGGACGAAGGGTCGCCAAGGCCTCGATGGGCTTCGGCTCGAGGGTCAAGGCCCAGCAGGCGGAAGCCGATCCTGAAATACTGCAGAAAGTTACCCAGGACGATCTTCACGAATACGGGTTGATTCCCGAGTTTATCGGCCGTCTGCCGGTCATCTCAACTCTTGATCCGCTCGACGCCAAGGCACTGCGCAATATTCTCGTCGAGCCAAAAAATGCGCTCGTCAAGCAGTACCAGAAGCTGTTCGAAATGGACGGCTGCGAACTGGTCTTCGAAGAAGATGCTCTCGACAAAGTTGTTGAAATTGCCATCAATCGGGGAACAGGCGCCAGAGCCTTGAGATCAGTGCTCGAAAACATCATGATCGACATCATGTTCGAGCTGCCCTCCATGACCGGAGTCAAAAAATGCCTGATCAATCTCGGCACCATAACCGGCGACGGAGCGCCTGAGTACACCTTCGAAGATAGTGAAACGAAAAAAACTGCTTGAGAAGTAAAAGTGACTTTGGAATTCCGAAACGAATTTCTATATTATGTGCCCGTGAGGGTGATTAGCTCAGTTGGTTAGAGCGCTACCTTGACATGGTAGAGGTCAGAGGTTCGAATCCTCTATCACCCACAAAGCCTGTAAAAGCCTGCAAATAAAGAGTTTGCAGGCTTTTTTCGTTTTCTGCCTTTCTTCTGTTTGCGCTTGTTTTTCCCTTTTTTCAGGCTATTCGATGTGTTTTTTGCGACGTATATGCGACGCGTCAGGTTTTGTCTGCCGATGATACATTCAAAGGTTCGGCCAATGGCTTCAGTTTCTTCTACCTCTTCATCACGTTCAGGAGATATCGACTCTGTCCGCTTCCCTTATCTTGCGTCTACGGTTCTTTTGAGTATTGCTTAAAAGCGACTGATGGTAAGGCTATGGTATGTCTTATCGTTTTGTAAAGTCAATATATAGCATTACTATAGTACTTATAAAGTTAAAAAATAACTTGACATCATGAAGAGGAAAACTTTACAGATCGATCACCTGAGCCAGAAAATGAAGGTTTTGTCTCCTGCCGGATCTCTTGTAACACCTCCTACAGGATGGGTAAAGGCGGTCAGAACGGCTCTCGGTATGTCGATGGAACAGTTGGGCAAGCGGCTTGGTGTGACAAAGCAGAGCATCCACGATGTAGAACAGCGAGAAAAAGAGGGATCCGTCACGATCAGATCGTTAAGCGAAATCGCGAACGCCCTCGATATGAAGCTTGTATACGGTTTTATTCCCAGGGACGGAACCCTCGATGCATTGATTGACAGAAAAGCACGTGAGCTGGCCGAGAAAATTGTACTGCGAACGGCCCAGAATATGAAGTTGGAAGCACAGGAAAATTCGGCGGAACGCATTGAGAAAGCAATCAGGGAACGAACGGAGGAAATAAAACGGACTATGCCGAGAATGTTATGGGATTAGACCTCGAGTATCTGCCGGGTCAGACGCCCATTGATGAAGACGACAAGCAGGGCCTGCTTGTGCCGACGATCAGTACACGTGGAGAACTGGACGAGTTCGAGCAGCTGAATATCGAGCAGACGGTTCAATGGACTTTGTCGCGCAGGTTTCGACATGAGGAAATCCTGACTGAACGGTTTGTCCGGGATGTCCATAAGCGGATGTTCGGCAATGTCTGGGCATGGGCCGGAGAATTCAGGAAAACCGAAACCAATATCGGGGTAGACAAATGGCGGATCGGGGTGGAACTGAAAAAACTGCTGGATGATACCTGTTTCTGGATAACGAATGACGTGTATTCTCCGGATGACATCGCTTTGCGTTTCAAGCACCGTATTGTCAGCATTCACTGTTTTCCGAACGGAAACGGAAGGCATAGCCGGTTAATGGCGGATATTATCATCGAGCAGGTGTTCAGACGTAAACATTTTTCCTGGGGCTCCGGTGATCTTTGCGCTCAAGGAAATCCAAGGGATCGGTACCTGCAGGCAGTAAAGGCCGCCGACCGCGGAGATTATACCCTCCTGTCTGAATTTGCACGATCCTGAACTGCCCTCACCATTATTTTTCTTCTGACTACCGTGACCGGGAACTGGAATATTTAGTTTTATGCTTAAGTAGGAGTGAAAGCATTTTCTTTTGCTAATGTATCGGTGAGTTATTGTGTTTGCTGAACAACGTCCGTGTGCCGCAGCAAAGCAGCGTAAGAGATGAGGGTTGGCCCCTCGCAATCGGCTTACAGGAGCAGGTTGCAAACCACCGTAAGCGGCATGAGACAAAAGCTCAAGTCGTGAGCGTTACGGAAAAGGCGCTACAAGGCGTCAGGTGAGAACCAGGGAAGACGAACACCAGTGAACCATCGTTCAATCGTCGTAATTCGATTGGCATCAAAACTGGAGATGGACGTAACTCCAGGACAAGTCTGGCGGCAACCTGTTTACTGGCCAGACGGTGCCCGGCGTAGAGATGGCGTGATCCTGGTTCGGGCTCTTGCGTTGAACTGCGGGAACCTTCGATGGCGATGGCAAGAGAAAGGCACAAGTGTAAAAAGCGAGGCTGAAAGTACCGAAGCGCCATCAAGGGGCGGAGCAATCCGTAGTAGTGAAGAAGCCCTTGTACTGAGGGTGGAGCGAAGGGATTGCGTTATCCGGTCAAACAGGAGAGCCAACTGCGCAAGCAGGAGGAGCTTTTCTGAATGACAAAGCCGTATGCGGGTTATATCCCGAAAGGCTGGATAATGGGAGCCGGATGAGCTGAGAGGTTCACGTCCGGTTGTGTGTCCAGTTAAGGCTGGCGTATTCAGCAGGAGACAGTCCTGCCGGGGTAAGAGTCAGAGGCCCCGTAACTTGGATAGCAGGGTGGCGGGAGACCAAAATCCTGAAGCCTATCGACAAAGAGCTCTGAAAGAGAGACCGTGAGTCTGCAGGCCGTAACGCAAGTGAACGCAGAGGTGGCCCCGAAAGTGAATTGGCCCCGAAGGCTGAGCCCGCAACCGTAGGGTGAAAGCAGCATGTTTGATCGAAAACTGACTGACGCGATCGAACACTTCGGCGGGGTGGTAGCGATGGCATGCATACAAGGATACGCTGAGCAACTGGAGAAGCCCGTCTCGTCCCGGGGGGAAAGACCCGGAGGAAGGTAGGCCCTATAACCGGCGACACTGGGAAGTGGGCCGAAGGCGAGCGGGTGGCGGATGGGCGTGCAGTAGCGACGAACTGGGGTAATGCCCGAAGAGCGAAGGCGCCCTACTGATGGTAAGACTCTAACAAAACGGGAGGCAAAAGGCGAAATGACAACATCGCCGATACCATTGCAGGACCTGAGGAAGAGGATATACCTCAAGGCGAAGGCAGAACCAGAATGGCGCTTCTGGGGCCTGTATGTCCACGTCTGCAAGCTGGAAACGTTGCAGGAAGCCTACAGGATGGTAAAAGCCAATAACGGAGCTCCAGGTATTGACGGAGTAACGTTTGAGGCCATCGAGAAAGGTGGGTTGAAGCAGCTTCTTGCAAGCATTCGTGAAGAACTGGTCACAGAAACCTACTGGCCACAAAGAAATCGGCAGAAGGAAATCCCGAAAGGGAACGGACAAACCCGGACTCTCGGAATCCCGACCATCCGTGACCGAGTGGTACAGGGGGCTCTGAAGCTGATACTGGAGCCGATGTTCGAAGCAGATTTCCAGGAGGGATCGTATGGTTACCGACCAAAACGAACAGCTCATCAAGCGGTACAACGAGTTGCCGAGGCCATCGTAAGCAGCAAGACCCGAGTCATAGACATCGACCTTGCTTCATACTTCGATACCGTGCGCCACGACATCCTTTTGAGGAAGGTGGCAGAACGTGTCAATGATGATCAGGTCATGCACCTGCTCAAGCTTATACTGAAGGCCGGAGGAAAACGAGGCGTGCCGCAGGGAGGAGTGATCTCACCTTTGCTGAGCAATATCTATCTCAATGAGGTGGACAAGATGCTCGAAAAGGCAAAAGAGGTGACACGGGAAGGACGATACACCCATCTGGAATATGCACGGTTTGCCGATGACGCTGTGGTGCTCGTTGACAGTTATTCCAAATGGGACTGGCTGTATAACGGGGTTATCCACCGATTGAAAGAAGAGTTGGCAAAACTGGATGTGAAACTCAACGAGGAAAAGACGAGGTATCTCGATCTTGCCAAAGGAGACAACTTCGGGTTCCTTGGTTTTGACTTCCGGCGGGTGCGAACCCATCGGGGTGTCTGGGGAGTACGTTACGTACCCAAGATGACAGCACGAACGAAACTGCTGCGCAAAGTCAAGGAAGTGTTCCGAAGATTTCAGTCCCAACCGGTGAGTCGGGTCGTTGAGTTGATCAACCCCATTCTGAGAGGATGGGTGGCCTATTTCAAGATAGGGCATTCAAGTAAAACCTTGGGGTTTGTCAAGGATTGGGTGGAAAAGAAGATCAGGAGCCATTTGATGCGGATGCGAGGGCGTCAAGGGTTCGGCTGGAAACGGTGGAGTAGGCAGTGGTTGTATGACGAGCTCCGTTTGTTCAACGGGTATCGGGTTGCACCGAGGAGCTGAAAGCACGACCAGTACGACCAGTCACATAACCCTTGAGACGAAGCTATCAGGAAAGCCCGTTGCCGGAAAACGGCACGACGGGTTTGACGAGGCGGGAACTGGAAACGTGGGTATGGGAGCCGGACTGAGGGCCAGTGCGAAAGTGCTGGAATAACCACCGTACCCTGCAAGCCTGTCGCGCCAGTTCTCGACCCTACCTGCGAGGGGCTGGGGGTGCAATTCCCCCGGTCTACTCAACCCCTTTACGTTCCCCTTTATGAGAACGTGAAATCATGCGATTAAAGGGGATCTTGATTGTTGCTGATGCAATCTATCTGTGCACAGGGAGTGGGGGCTTGCGTTTTTGTTTGATTATTCCTATTTATAGTGGTTTATAGTGATAATTCGCTATAATTGACTATAAGCTGGTATAAATCGACTGTTTTCAGGATCATCAATCGGTTATCATGGACAAAATCAGAAACCCGTTTTCTCCCGGTGCAGGAGCTCCACCTCCTGAACTTGCTGGTCGTGACGGTGTTTTGGAGCAGGCGGAGGTT
>RRYU01022731.1_pt1 | contig 20929 bp, 20 predicted proteins | sample 2162651 | NCBI WGS metagenome assembly RRYU01 (sample SAMN10267283, study PRJNA491782) | microbial mat metagenome | isolation source: biomat in the production well | place: Japan: Minami-Kanto gas field, natural gas well KTG3 | collected 2017-06 | reverse complement strand
GGTGGATGCGCTGCGCTTATCCACCCTACGGCGCCACCGGCCCGGAACCTGTAGGGTGGATAAGGCGCGCTGGATGGGGGTGGGTCGGGCTGCTGTGGTTGTTCGCGCCGCATCCACCGGACCTCGGCCCCTGCGTCGTGCCACGGGGGAGGTGGATGCGCTGCGCTGATTCACCCTACGGGGAATGCTTGTGCGTCCATGGGCTGCTTTACCTGCAGTTGCTCACAGAGGCTCTCGGTGGGTATCGGCTTACTGGAATGCCGCGCGAAACCGCTCCAAAAAGGTATCGTAATCGGCATCCGGAAGCAGATTGATCCCGGCGGCCGCCTTACGCCCGCCGCCGCTGGCAAACCCACGACAGAGGACATCTGCACCATCCGGGCGTGCGATCGGGGCGCGAACGCTGACGAGGAAGCCGCCCGTTGGCAGCCGGGTCAGCATCGCATGGGCCTGATCGGGCGCCTGCTGAGCGAGCTCGTTGGCGAAGACGCCGCTGGCTCTGCGCGCCCATGCCTCGGCCCGCAGAATGAAGAGTCGATGATGCTCGCTCTCGAAGGCAGGCTTGGTCGATCGAGCGCGAGCCATGTCATCGGCATAGCCGTCACGCAGAGCCGCGAAGGTTGGATCCTCGACAATGAAGACGAGCGGATCTGCGTAGGGCTGCAGACGCCGAAAGAGGACATCCGGGGCGAACAAAAGATCGTCGACCGTCTCACCATACCCGTTATAATTCAGATAGATCCCGAGCTCCCGCAGCAGGCCGAGCTCATCATCAGACATGTCCAGGGGTCCAGCGGCCCGACGTGCAGCTTCGTCGAAGTTGTCCCCGAAGGTTCCCACGACGGCCCAGGCGCGCTGAGAACCCTTGAGAAAATCGTCGACGAGCAGGCTGGTCCCCTTGTCCGGCAAGGTCTCGATGTGGACGTCGAGCGCGGGATGGGTCGGGATCTCCCCTGCGAAATGGTGATCGAAGTATCGAATATGGGCGCCCTGCGTCAGCAGCCGCTCCACTGCGTTGCGATTTTTATCAAAGGAGATGTCGAGCACACTGAGCTGGTCACCACTCGCCGCATCGACGCGCTCGAGCAGGGCGATGTCGCGTTTGACGCCAGTGACCAGGATGCTGTCGATCGGCTCGGCCAGACGCAGCTGCTGCAGGGCGCAGAGACCATCGGCATCGCCGTTGAAGACATCGTAGTGACTCATCGGGAAAAACGCTTTGTGGGCGGCTGGATGTCTACCGATTATCTGCTGAAGAGGTCGCTTGGTCCAAATCTCGGTGTGCGCGACGAGAGCGCATCTCGACACGAGCGCGATTCGGGAGGAGGCTGAAGCGGCCGCCCATCCATGCCCCAAATCCAGACGGAAGGCGCTGGGTGCGGTTTCGCGCATTTGAGTCGACGTTGCTCGAGACGATCTCGACCGGTAGACTTCGGGGTCCACCTAATCCTTATGAGTGGGGCGGCCGTGCGACCAGCTGAAAGGCCGGTTGCCCAGGCGATCGAATCTCGCAGTCCGGCGGGCCCGACCCTCTCTGATGTTCGAACCTCCCAACTGGAACCATTATGGCTATCGAGCAGACCCTGTCGATCATCAAACCCAATGCGGTTGCGAAGGACGCCATCGGCGCCATCCTGAGCCGTTTCGAGTCCGCCGGTCTGCGCATCGTCGGCGCACGCATGCTGCACATGAGCAAAGAGCAGGCATCGGCCTTTTACGGCATTCACCAAGGCAAGCCCTTTTTCGATGAGTTGGTGGAATTCATGACCTCGGGACCGGTCATGGTCCAGGCGCTCGAAGGCGAGGACGCAGTCGCGAAGAATCGCGATATCATGGGCGCAACCAATCCGGCCAACGCCGCACCGGGCACGATCCGCGCCGACTTCGCCGACTCCTTCACAGAGAACGCGGTCCACGGCTCAGATTCAGCCGAGACTGCGGCCATCGAGATCGCCTTTTTCTTCCCCGAAGGCATTTGCGAACGGACCCGCTGAGGACAGATATGGCCAGCGCCAACACCAAGCCCAATCTCCTGGATCTGGATCTCGCCGATTGCGAGAGGCTGGTGGTCGCGCTCGGCTTCAAGGCGTTCCACGGGCGCAACCTCTTCAAGTGGATCCACAAGCATGGCGTCCTCGACTACGACGCCATGACGGATCTGTCGAAGGCGTTGCGCGACGCCCTGCGCGAAAGGGTCGAGATTCGGCTCCCGCGCATCATCCACGACCAGCCGTCCGCGGATGGAACCATCAAGTGGGTCATGGAGCTCGAGGACGGCCAACGCATCGAAACCGTTTTCATCCCGGAGGGACGCCGCACGACGATCTGCGTATCGTCCCAGGTCGGGTGTGCGTTGAACTGCTCCTTCTGCGCGACCGCCACACAGGGTTTCAATCGCAACCTGACGGTCGGCGAGATCGCTGGTCAAATCTGGCATGCGACGCGTCAGGTCGGCGCCCCGCCCTCCAACGTCGTGATGATGGGCATGGGCGAGCCGCTCGCCAACTTCGATGCCGTGGTCAAGGCGATGGGCATCATGCAGGACGACCTCGCCTACATGATCGCCAAGACGCGCCTGACCCTAAGCACATCCGGTATCGTCCCGAACATCTATCGGCTGCGCGAGGTCAGCGACGTCTCTCTGGCGGTCTCGCTCCATGCACCGAACGATGATCTGCGCGACCAACTGGTGCCGATCAACCGCAAATATCCGCTCGCCGAGCTGCTGCCCGCATGCAGAGCCTATGTGGCGGGCGAACGGCGTCGGCGGGTCACTTGGGAATACGTGATGCTCGACGGCGTCAACGACAGCCTCGCGCATGCCAAGCAGATGATCCGGCTGCTCGAGGGCATCCCGTCCAAGGTCAATCTGATCCCGTTCAATCCCTTCCGCGGAAACAACTACAGCACGTCACCGCCCGAGCACATCGAGGCGTTTCGCGAACGGCTGGCTGGTGCCGGCATCTTTACCATGACCCGAAAAACGCGTGGCGATGAGATCGCTGCGGCCTGCGGGCAACTGGTTGGCCGTGTTGAGGACCGCACCCGTCGAATCGGTGGCATCCCGGTCGAGGTCAGGCCGGCGGAGATTAGGCGACCGGCGTTCAACGCGGCAGCCGTAGGGATCGCCACGCCATGAGGACCGCCATTGCTCCCTGGACCCTGACCCCTAAGGGCCTCGGTGTGGCCGCGCTCTGTTTCGGCTTGATCGGCTGTGCAACCAAAGAAACGAAACAGACCCAGGATCCGCTGAGCCTCGATCCGCAGGACAGTCCCGCCTCACTCTATGTCCAGATGGCGGAGGAGTACTACCACAGAGGGCAGACCGAGATCGCATTCCGTCGTGCCCAGCAAGCGATCGAGGCCGACAAAAGCTACCCCAAAGCGCATGTATGGATCGGCTTCCTGTATGAACAGATGGGCAAGTCCGACCTTGCGCTGCAGCATTATCAGCGCGCGCTCGGACTGGCACCCAATAACTCAGATGTCCTCTATGCCTTCGGCGCCTATCAATGCCGCCAGAAACGTTATGCCGAAGCGGACGGCTACTTCAGGCGGGCACTGGACAGTCCGCTCTATGCTACCCCTTGGATCGCCATGACCAATGCCGGGAACTGCGCCAGTAGTGCAGGCAATCTGGTGAAGGCCGAGGGTTACTATCGCGACGCAATCGCGGCAAACCCCACCTTCGGACCGGCCATGGTCAAGATGGCCGAGCTGGAATATAAACGCGGCGACCCAAGCGGCGCCAAGTTCTATCTGGACCGCTATTTCGACCCATCGACGCTGCGTACCCCAGCCATGGCTCGGACCGCGTTGGAAATTGCGATCCGGACCGAGCGCCAGCTCGGAAACCGAGCACGTGCAGCAGAATATGAAAAGGTGTTGCGCGCGAACTTCCCAGATGCACCCGAGATCCGCGAGCTGTAGGACCTCCAGAGTGACGAATCAGACACAAGCGACCGATCAAGACGATCAAAACGTAGTCGACTTCTCCGAGAGCCCGGGCCGACGCCTGCGGGTCCAGCGTCAGTCACGGGGAATGACGATCGAACGCATCGCCACGCAGCTTCACCTGCGCCATGAGATCATCGAGGCATTAGAGCAGGATCGCTTCGAGGCATTGCCGGGTGCGGTCTTCGTGACCGGCTACCTGCGCAACTACGCCAAGCTGATCGGGCTCGATCCGGCACCGCTGATCGCTGCCTATCAGGCTCAAGCGGGGAGCCCTGAGAGCAACCTTGGATCGACCGGTCCGCTCCGGCATTCGGCTCCGGATTCGCGCGGCGCGCGCATCCTGGTCCGTCTCGTCAGCCTGGCCCTAATCGCCGCCTTGATCGGCATGATTGCGCTCTGGTGGCATGATCGCACGGAGATCGAGCGTGAACTCGCCATGGAAACCGAGACGCCCGGGCTCGAGATGGATTCGAATGTCATCTTGGACGCACCCACGGATGTGACGGAGACGGCCGCCGAGCCGATGCTCGACCGCGCGCCGAGCCGCTCCGACCCTGGAATCGGCTCCGATCGGACGGACCCGGATACTCGCGTGGCGCCGATGGTCGTTGCCGAGCCGATATCACCCCCTGAGACCTTGCCGACGCCAGAGCCCGCTCCAAGAGCCGCGCAAGCATCGACCGACGCCGTGGTGACGACAGCGCCGCCGGGCGAGGCCCTGCCAGACATCGCGATAGAGGCTGGGGGAGAAACCGACAGCCTAGCAGAGACCTCCACTGCCGATGCACCGAAAGGGATACGCCTCGAGTTCATCGGCCCCTCATGGCTCGAGGTCCGTGACAGCGCGGGTATCCGGCTCATCGTCGGTGAGATGGGCGCAGGTGATCAACGGGAAGTCAAGGGTCAACCACCCTTCAGGTTCACGATCGGCCGGGTCAGCAACACCCGGATGACCATCGACGGCGAGCCCTTCGATCTCGAAGGACGCGCACGGGGCAACGTGGCTCGCTTCTCCTTCGATCCGGCATCGCCGGAGTGATGCCTTTAGCTCTCAGATTATCCAGCGCCTCACGCCCATGGGCCCGATCCAGCTGTCATGAGTAAGCATATCCAGGCGATTCGCGGGATGCACGACATCCTTCCCGAGGACGTCGCCTCCTGGCACCGCATCGAAGACACCGCACGCGGGATCCTCTCGCGCTACGGATATGCGGAGATTCGCACGCCGATCATTGAGATCACCGACCTCTTCAAACGCTCCATCGGCGAAGTCACCGACATCGTCGAGAAGGAGATGTACAGCTTCGAGGACCGCAATGGCGACAGCCTGAGCCTGCGCCCCGAGGGGACTGCAAGCTGCGTGCGCGCAGCGATCGAGCACGGACTCATCGTCCAACCCCAACGTCTTTGGTACCGCGGACCAATGTTCCGCCACGAGCGTCCCCAGCGAGGACGCTATCGGCAGTTCAACCAGATCGGCGTCGAGGTCTTCGGGCTCACGGGCGCCGACATCGATCTCGAAATCATCCTCTTGACCGCTCGGCTCTGGCGAGAGCTGGGGCTCAGCAGGCTGCGCCTGGAGCTCAACAGCCTCGGCGACCCCGAGGAGCGGCAGACCTATCGTGAGCAGCTCGTCGCCTACCTGGACGCCCATCGCGATCGACTGGATGCCGAGAGTCTCCGACGGCTGCACACGAATCCAATGCGCATCCTCGACTCGAAGCACCCGGACACCCAGAAGATCGTCGCCGAGGCGCCCACTCTCATGGATCATCTGGGTGAGTCCACAAGAGCCCATTTCCAGCAAATCTGCCAGGGTCTCGACAGAGCGGGCATCCCTTTTCAGCTGAATCCACGACTGGTGAGGGGCCTTGACTATTACAATCGCACCGTGTTCGAGTGGATCACCGAGGATCTGGGCGCCCAGGGGACCGTCTGCGCGGGCGGACGTTACGACGGGCTGGTCGAGCAACTCGGTGGAAGAGCGACACCGGCGGTCGGCTTCGCAATGGGGCTGGAGCGCCTCGTCGAGCTGCTCGGACTCGCCGGCCATGTGAGCGACAACCCGTTGCACGCCTATCTCGTCGCGGTCGGCGAGCAGGCTCAGTCAGAGGCGCTGATGCTGTCCGAACGCCTGCGCGACGCACTGCCACGACTCCGCCTCATGACACACTGCGGCGCGGGCAGCTTCAAAAGTCAGTTCAAGCGAGCCGACAAAAGCGGCGCGCACTATGCGGTCATCCTTGGTGAGGCCGAGCTTGAACGGGGCATCTTTGGCGTCAAGCCCCTGCGGGACGACACCGGTCAGCAGGAGCTCGGGTTCGATGATCTAGTCGATTTCCTGAGCCGTCAGGTCGAGGCCGGCTAAACCGCGTCCGCGGCGCGATCTGGAAAAAGCAGACGATCCCTGTCGCCGGATGGCTGGACCGGGATCCGTATCACGACGGCACTAGATGAGACGGAGTCAGAAGTGAGTTACGAAACCGACGAGGAAAAGGTCGAAGCCATTAAACGATGGTGGAAAGAAAACGGCTTTGCGGTCGTTGCCGGTATTGTCATCGGTTTGGGCGGAATCGTCGGCTGGCGCTACTGGGGCGACTATCGCGACAGCGTCGCGGGGCAGGCATCTGCGGTCTTCGATCAGGTGCTCATCAATGCCGCCACCGGTCAGACCGAGGCGGTGGTCGCTCAGGCCCGAATGCTCAAGGACGACTACAGCGCCACGCCCTATGCAGCCTTGGCATCGCTGGTGGAAGCCAAGGCGCTCTATGAGGCCGGCCAAGCAGAGGATGCCATGGCCGCCCTGACGCGCATGATCGGCGTTGCGCCCGACCCTGCCCTGGCCCGCATCGCAGCACTGCGTCTGGCGCGGATCCAGGTCGGTGAAGGGCAGTTGGACGAGGCTGCCAAGACGGTCGCGGATCATGACACAAGCCCCGACTTTGCGGGTGAGTTTGCGGCAGTTCGCGGCGACATCGCTGCAGCGCGCGGGGACTATGCCGCCGCTCGTCAGGCCTACGAGAAGGCGATCGCGGATGGTACGGGTTTCTCGGAGTTGATCCGACTGAAGCTCGACAACCTTCCAAGCGCGGGTTAGTGCACGAAGAACCCAATGGACGTCGCGACCCTCCCGTCCTGCGGAGAGGCTAAGGAATCGCCATCCCTGCCGGAAAACAGCGCGCTTGGAAGACCGGTTTCCGAAGCGCGCCAAGTGCCGCCGGGAATGCAGATTTCTCCGGCGTTTCCCTCGACCGCGTCCAGAGTGAATAGCAACGTCTTGAGAGGGCCAGCCCTCTCAATGATCCCAACAACCTTGTGCGTTGTGCGGTTAAATGAAAAATACTCAAACTGTTGAAGCGCGTCCGCCGCAGCGCACATTGATGCATGCGACGCCGAGCCAACGCAAAAAGCGCGCACTTCATACCGGACGCGTTTTGACCCTGATGTTGCTCACCGGCTTACTGAGCGGTTGCAGCATGATCCCTTGGATCGGCGGCGACAAGGACCCGACCCCCCCGACCAAGCTCACCGACATCCTCCAGACGGCCAGTCTGAACCCGGTCTGGTCGACACGCGCCACGCGCGGGACCGCTGGGAGACGGCTCTTTCTGGTCCCCGCCCTCACCGGGGACCGGATCTATGTCGGTGATTCTCGTGGACGCCTGACCGCCGTGGCCACCGACGGCGGTCGCGTGATCTGGGAGCGCGATACGGGTCTGCAGTTCAGCGGCGGGCCGGACGTGAGGGGCGATCGGCTCGTGATCGGCACGACGCGTGGCGAGCTCCTCGCCTTCTCGGCCCTCGACGGCAGCGAGCAGTGGAGAAGCCAGCTCGGCAGCGAGATCCTCTCCGTGCCGCGCCTGACTGAAACGTCTCAGGTGATGGTCCACACCCTGGACGACAGTGTCTATGGCATCGATGCCGACACGGGTGCTCAGCAGTGGCGGGTCAACTACCCGGCTCCCGTGCTCACCCTGCGCGGGAGCAGCAGCCCGGTCGTCACCCCGAGTGGCGTCCTGGTCGGACTGTCCGGCGGAAAGCTCGTCAGTCTCGACCCGGCCGACGGCACTCCATTGTGGGAGACCACCATCACCCGCCCAAGCGGGCGCTCCGAGCTCGCGCGCATCGCGGACATCGATGCGGACCCAGTCGTGATCGGGACCATCGCCTTCGTCGGCTCATACAACGGCGATCTGGCCGCGGTGGACATCACCACCGGCACCGTCCTCTGGCGGCGCGAGCTCTCGGCCCACGCCGGGCTCGCCGCCGATGCGTCCAGTCTCTTCATCACCGACTCTCAGGACCAGGTCTGGGGTGCTGACCCCAGCGACGGCGCCGGACGCTGGCGTCAGGAGGGGTTGCGCTATCGCCAGCTCACCGCACCCGCCTTGCTGCCCAACCTGGTTGCAGTCGGTGACCTGGATGGGTATGTGCACCTGCTCGCCCAGTCCGACGGACGCTTGGTGGGTCGTGCCCGCGTCAGCGGTAAAGGGGCCATCACCGCACGACCCCTGGTGGTCGGCAACCGGCTCTATGTCTATGCCGACGACGGAACCATTGCGGCCCTGAGCATCGGCGGTGCACCCGCGGCCCGTTCAGGATTGCGCGGCCCCGTGCCCGCCGGAGCCGGTGCGGCATCAACCGATATGGATACGGAATCGGCGGACCTGCCGGGATCCGAGACACTGGAGACCACCCCCTGAACGGCATACTGCCCGTCATCACGCTGCTCGGCCGCCCCAACGTGGGCAAGTCGACGCTCTTCAACCGATTGACAAAGACCCGCGATGCCCTGGTCGCGGACTTTCCCGGCCTGACCCGAGACCGCCAGTACGGCATCGGCGTGGTGGGACCAGGCCGCTACGTGATCGTCGACACAGGCGGGATCAGCCAGGCCGTCGACGGGGTCGAGGCCCTGATGGAGCGTCAGGTCCAGCTCGCGATTGACGAGGCCGACCACCTGCTCTTCCTGGTCGATGCGCGCGATGGCTGCACACCGGGTGACATCGAGATCGCCGCACGGCTGCGCCGGCTCGGCAAGCCGGTGACCCTGGTCGTGAACAAGAGCGACATCATGGATCCGGTGCTCGCCACGGCCGATTTCCACCGGCTCGGGCTCGGCGAGCCCAAGGCGGTCTCGGCGACCCATGGACGCGGTGTGAACGACCTGATCGACGAGCTGTTCAACCATTTCCAGGTCACGGACGAGGAAAGCGAGGCGGCCGAAAGCGAGGGCGGCATCCGTGTCGCCATCGTCGGACGCCCGAACGCAGGCAAGTCGACCCTGATCAACCGCATCCTCGGCGACGAACGTCTCGTCACCTTCGACAGCCCTGGGACGACACGCGACAGTATCTTCGTCCCCTTCAAGCAACAAGGCCGTCACTACACCCTGATCGACACGGCGGGCATGCGACGCCGCGCGCGGGTCGATGACGTCATCGAGAAATTCAGCGTCATCAAGACGCTCCAGGCTATCGACGCCGCCAATGTGGTCATCCTGGTGCTCGACGCCCATGCGGGTGTCGGTGAGCAGGACGCAACGCTCGCGGGGCACATCATCGAGCGCGGGCGGGCGCTCGTGGTCGCGATCAACAAGTGGGACGGACTGGAACCCGAGCAACGCGATCAGATCAAGACGCAGTTCGAGCGCAAGCTTGCCTTCCTCGACTTTGCGAAGATGCACCTGGTCTCGGCCCTGCACGGCAGCGGCGTCGGACTCCTGCTCGACGAGGTCGAGCGTGCCTATGCCAACGCCACCCGTAATCTCTCGACACCCGAGCTGACCCGGCTCCTGGAGGCGGCCGTGCAGCAGCACCAACCACCCCTTGTCCACGGCCGACGGATCAAGCTCCGATATGCGCATCAGGGCGGTCGCAACCCGCCTGTCATCGTCATCCACGGCAACCAGACCGAGTCTCTCCCGGACACCTACAGGCGCTATCTGATCAATCGCTTTCGCCGCGAGCTCAACCTCCTTGGCACACCGTTGCGGCTGGAGCTCAAGAGCGGCACCAACCCCTTCGCCGGTCGGCGCAACAAGCTCACCCCGAGCCAAATCAAGCATCGCCAGCGCCTGAAGACGTTCGTGAATCGCAAGCGTTGAACGAAACATTCAATCGGACCGCGGGATCACACCCTCGTTGGATGTCCTGCTCGCAGGGAACCCCGACAGTGACCGAAGCCGCATCAGTGATGAAGGCCGCATAGCGGATCGCACCCCGCCAAGCCCGAGCTCGCGTGATCGCCTGACCCATGGCAATCCCGACAGCGGCGCCGTGATCCACCATCGATCGGCGCATCCAAACGGCCCAACCGGAGACAGACCATGCTTTACCTCATCCTTCTGCCACCCCTCGTCATCATCGGCGGTGTGCTCATCTATCTCGCCAGACTTCCGGGGACCTTCGAGGTGCGGCGCTCGCGCCTGATGGGGCAGGACAGGCAGACCCTGTTCGACGCGGTTCGCGATCTTCGGGGTTGGTCGGCATGGAGCCCCTGGCTGATGCACGAGCCGGAGGCGAAGCTGACCTACAGCGAGGACCCGGACAATGAAGGCGGCTCGTACCGCTGGGACGGCAAGCATATCGGGGCAGGGACACTCTCGCAGGTCCGCTTCCAAGCGCCAGCGCGGATCGACCAGCGGATCGCCTCGAGACGCCCGTTCAAGACACAGAGCGACGTCTGGTGGGAATTCGAAGAGCAGGAGGGTGGCACGAAGGTGACCTGGGGCATGCGCGGGCGCATGCCCTTCGGGCTCCGCGCCATGGCACCCATGATGGGTGGACTGATCGCCAAGGACTTCGACCTGGGACTCGCAATGTTACAGGGGCACCTCGATCCCGACGCCGAGCATCCACGCATCCGCTTCATCGGGCCGACCGACCAGCAGCCCCAGAATGCGATCACGGTGGCCTTCAGCGGGGGCATGGAGGCGATGGTCGACCGGATGAGCGCGGAATTCCCAAGGATGGCGTCACACCTTCAAAGGCTCGGCATCGCGCCGGCAGGCCCGGCATTCACCGCATATCACAAGATCGACGCCAAGGCGGCAGGATTCATCTGCGATCTCGCGATCCCGATCCCGGAAGGGACGGAGCCCGGCCCCTTCAAGGTCAAGCAGCTGGGGGGCGGGCGCTATTTCATGACCGAGATCCAGGGCAGCTATGACTTCATGGAGCCGGCCTGGTATAGCGTCATGACCCACATGCGTCTCTACCGACTCAAGAAGGATGGGGCACGGCCCTCGCTCGAGGTCTATGTCACCGACCCGAGCCGCGTGAACCACAGCAACGAGATTCTGACCCGCATCCTGGTGCCGATCCGCTGAGCGGCGATCTTCCAATCGCCTCAATCTGCCGGCGGGGCAAGACGGGACATGAAATCGCTCACGGCGGCAATGTCCGCGTCGCTGTAGCCCTTGATAGCCTTGACCATCTCGGGGTTGGCGTTGCGACGTCCACCGTCGCGAATCAGGCGGGATTCATGGTCCAGATAGCTGTAGTGCTGACTCGCGACCCGCGGATAGAACTCTTCAGCGTTTCCCTCGCCCTGCTCGCCGTGACAGCTCGCGCAGTGTTTCTCATAGAGCGCCTGCCCCCGTGCCAAGCCGCTCCCATCCCCCTTCAGATTGGTGTCAGGAATGGGAAGCTGCGAAAGATAAGCCGCGATATCGGCGACCTCCTCGGGCGACACGACCCAGTCGGCCACGAATGGATGCATCTTAGGGTTGTCGCGACGCCCGGCGCGCACGTCGACCATCTGCTTGATCAGGACACTGGCATGCTGGCCGGCCAGTTGCGGATAGATGGCATCGCCGCGACCGGAGGCATCCGCCTGATGGCAGCCGCGACAGATCTCGTAGGCGACCTTGCCGTTCTCGGGATCGCCCTGGTGCGCGAGGGCGATCATCTGCTCCTCGTTGGCTTGATTCCAGACATATCCGGGCGCTTCAATCCCGGGCGCATAGGGTTGTTGTGGAGGCTGGGCAGACGCGAGACCTGCCGTTAGGGCAAGCGCTCCGATCAAGACGAAACGATTCTTCATGAGGTTCAGTCCTCCTCTGCGCGAGGCGCCATCAAGCCGGCCACATATTGGGCGACGGCGAGGGTCTCGGCCTCGCTCATGCGATCGGCTACCGTCTGCATGAGCCCGCGGTCGTTGGTCCGCTCACCGGTTGCATAAAGACGCATCTGCTCGATGGTGTAGCCCACGTCCTGGCCCGCGAGCATCGGAAAGCGACGGGTACCCTCTGCCTCGTCACCGTGGCAGCCGGAACAGCCAGGGACGCCGCGGCCGGGATTACCATCGACATAGACCGCCCGCCCAAGCGTCAGCAGAGATGGATCCGTCACCACGCCGGGTATGGGCGACTGCTCGGCATAGTAGGCGGCCACCAGCTTGATCTCCTCGTCCGTCAAGTCACGGATAAAACTCTCCATGACCTCGTTGGTCCGCCGTCCGTCTCGATAATCCCGGATCTGTTTGATCAGGTAGGTCGCGTGCTGACCGGCGAGCCGAGGCGTGTTGGGCATGGGGCTGATGCCGGACGGGGCGTGACAGGCGACACATGCCCTCGCCGCAATGGCCGCGCCGTCCTCGGCATCACCTGGGGTCTGAGCGAGCAGGTGCGATGAAGACAGGGCGCTCACGATCGCGATCACGATGGCGAGCGATTCAATCGCATGGGGTCTCACTGGGGTACCTCGGAGTTGAGCATGCGTCAATCATGTCTCACATCCGCGCGACTGGGCAAGTCGGCGCGGATGGGGCGAGCGGACGCACGGCTGTTGTGTTTAGCATCTTCGCCATCAGGATGGCTCGACAACGTAGGGACGGGCGTTCACATGCCGGATCCGGGATAATGGATCGGCATCCACCATCGCCCGAGGCTCCGGAGGCCATCCAGTGAATCCAAACGATGAAGCGCATCACTTCCGCGTGCAATTGCATGACACAGACTCGGCCGGGCGGCTTTTCTTCGCACACCTCTTCCGGCACGCGCACGATGCCTACGAGGCGTTCATGGATCAAATCGGCCTGCCGCTCGATCATCTGATTCGCGCGGGCGACACCCTGCTGCCCCTTGTGCATGCCGAGGCAGACTATCTTCGGCCGATGTGCCACGGAGACCGGGTTCGCGTGTCACTCGTCGTTCAAGAGATCCGGACCCGCTCCTTCGCCATCGGTTATCGCTTCGAGACGCCTGAGGGACTGCTCGCCGCGACCGCGCGCACCCTTCATGTCCACATCAATCGGGACGGCTCGCCCGGCTCCGCGCTGCCCGAGTCGATGCGAGCCGCCCTGATCCCCTATCTCAAACACGAGACGGTTTGAACCGGGTCGACTACTTGCCGGGTCGCACCAACCCGCCGAGACCAACCGCCTCGAGCGCATCCAGGAGAAGACGCCGCACGCACGCGGCATCCTCGCATTGCAGGGCAACCTTGAGGACCTCCCGTGCCCGTGCACGACTGATGCTGCGGATCACCCGCTTCACACGCAGCAGGCTCCCCGCGCCCATACTGAGACTGTGCACGCCCATCCCGAGCAGTAGAAAGGTGGCGAGCGGATCACCGGCCATCTCACCGCAGACGCTGACCTCACGGCCATGGACGCGCGCACCTGCCAGGATCTGCAAAAGGGCGCGCAGGACGGCTGGGTGAAACTCGTCATAGAGCTTCGCGACATGGGCGTTGTTGCGATCCACGGCGAGAAGGTATTGGGTCAGGTCGTTGGTGCCGACGGAAAGGAAATCGACCCGGCGGGCAAGCGCCTCGCACTGATACACGGCGGCCGGCACCTCGATCATGACACCGATCGGCGGCAGGCGGACCTGGTAGCCCTCTTCAAGGAGCTCGTCGTGGGCGCGATGGATGAGCAGAAGGGCCTCGTCCACCTCGCCGACCGTGCTGATCATCGGCAGCAGGATCTGAAGATTGTCCAGTCCCACCGAGGCCCGCAGGATGGCTCGTATCTGTGTCAGGAAGATCTCGGGCTGGTCCAGCGTAATCCGCACCCCGCGCCAGCCCAGAAAGGGGTTGGCCTCGTGCATCGGAAAGTAGGGTAAGGGCTTGTCACCGCCGATGTCCAGCGTCCGGATGGTGACCGGGCGCGGGGCGAAGAGCTCCAGCACTCGGCGATAATTCGACATCTGTGCGGCTTCACCCGGAAAGGTGTCACGCACGATAAAGGGAAGCTCGGTCCGGTACAGGCCGACACCAGCGGATTCCTCGATGCCGAGCGGTCGCGTCTCCGAGACGAGGCCTGTATTGAGATAAAGGGGGACCAGATAGCCGTCAGTGGTCTCTGCAGGCAGATGGCGAAGCGTCTGCAGCTCGGAGGTCAAGGCCGCATCATCGGCGGCGAGACGTTGGTACTCGTACTTGACCGCGGGGCCTGGGGCGACGTAGACCCGACCTCGGTACCCATCCACCACCAGCTCACGACCCTCGACGCGACCAACCGGGAGGTCGGCGACCGCCATCGCAGCGGGGACGCCCATGCCTCGAGCGAGGATGCCCACGTGAGAGGAGCCCGAGCCCGTGGTCGAGACGATGCCTGCCAGCATCTCCCGCGGGACATCGGCGATCTGCATCGCACTGAGCTCTTCGCCGACCAGGATGGTATTGGGCACATACTGGATCGGCGCCGCAGTCAGCTTCTGCAGATGGGTCAGGATACAGCGCCCCAGATCGCGGACATCGGAGGCACGCTCGCGCAGATAGGAATCATCCATGTCGTCGAACACCTTGGCGTGCTCGGCGATGGTCTCGCGCAATGCACCCGGCGCCCAATTTCCGGCACGGATTCGGGTCAAGGTGCCGTCGATGAGGGTGTCGCTCTCCAGCATGAGGCGCCAGGCATCGAACAAAGCCATGTCCTCGGCGCTGAGATGTGCTTGGGTCCGGACCGCAAAACGGTCGAGATCCTCGGCCACATGCTCGACAGCGCCCAGAAAATCACGAACCTCCGTGTCCGGATTGTCGGATCTTCTGTCCGGGACGGCATTCAGGTCTGCCGGCGGATAGACGACGACGGCATTCCCGATCCCGATCCCCGGGGACGCCGGCAATCCGGGAAGGAAACGCTGCGGGATACCGTCGTCCTGAAGGCGTGCCAGCTCGCCGTTGGTGCGCGCGTAGGTGATGGCGCCAGCCAGTTGGGACGCCAGGGTGACCACGAAGGTGACCTCGTCGTCGCCAAAGTGGCGCTTTTCGCGTTGTCGCAGGACGAGCACCCCCAGAACCTTGCGATTCTGGATGATGGGAACGCCGAGGAAACCGTGATACCGCGTCTCGCCGGTATCCGTGACGCGTTGATAGCGCGGGTGACTGATGGCATCGTCCAGATTGATGGTCTCGGCCCGCTCGCTGACCAACCCGATGAGGCCCCGCCCCATCTCCAGACGCACCCGTCCGACCGCCTTGGCGCGAAGTCCATCGGTCGCGTGCAGGACGTGCCGGCGATTGTCGACGTCGTTGAGATAGACCGAGCAGACATCTGCGCCGACTGCCTGTTTGACGCGCTGCACGATGATGGTCAATGCCTGCTCGAGATCAGGCGCGTTGTTGACCTCCTGAACGATCCGGCGCAGAGATTCGAGCATGGGCAATCGCTGCCCTAGGCCGGAGGACAAGGCAGGGACAGACAGCCCGGCATCAAGTCCAACCTGCTCTTTGTCGGGCTGGCTGAGATCGGATGGATCGAAGGCGGCCGTCATGGGCCACGCTGGCGCAGATAGCCGGTCACTCGGACCTGGATACCCTCGCGAATCGGCGGTCCCTCGGGGTACAGGACAGGCGCAAGCTCCTCGAGAGCCTGGAGGTAGACGCGGCGCTTGAAGTAGACGACCTCATCGAGCGGTTGCCAATAGCGAACCCATCGCCAGGCGTCGAACTCGGGTTTTTCGGTTTTGTCGAGACAGAATGCGTCTTCCCCGCAATCGACGCGCAACAGAAACCAGACCTGTTTTTGACCGATGCACGTCGGACCACAGTGCCGTCGGATATAGCGCTTAGGTAGGTGATACCTAAGCCACCCACGCGTGCAACCCAAAATGGTGACCTGTTGAGCCTTGAGTCCGACCTCCTCCTCGAGCTCGCGAAACATCGCCTGCTCAGGGGTTTCGTCGGTATGGATCCCTCCCTGCGGGAACTGCCATGCGTTCTGACCGACGCGCCGACCCCAGAATAGACGCCGGTCCCGATTGCTCAGGATGATGCCGACGTTGGGTCTGAAACCGTCGTGGTCGATCAAGTGACGCGATCCGAAAGGTCAAGGTGCCTCATTCTTCCACATGCAGCGCGTTACCGGCAAGCAAATGCCTGTATAAGCGATTACCAATCAACGGCTTTCCTGCAGATGATCGACCCGGCGCCGATGATCGGGGCCCCGAGCCCGCGACGAGGGCGGAGGGCATCACTTGAAAGCGAGTGTCGATTCCGCGACCATCCGGCTGGATGGCGTGGGACGGATCGCTTGACAGGGATCCGGTCGCATCCCCTCTATCCCTAATTCGCATCGGAAAGACAAGGACATGGCTCTGGCGATCTTCGATCTCGACAATACGCTGCTGGCAGGCGACTCGGACTATCTGTGGGGACGGTTCCTCGCCGCCGAGGGGATCGTCGACGGCGCCCACTACGAGCGTGAGAACGAACGCTTCTACCGCGAATACAAGGAAGGCACCCTGGATATCCAGGAATTCTTGAGATTCTCGCTGCGCCCGCTTCGTGACAATCCGCGAGAGCGGCTCGAGGCCCTTCGCGAACGCTTCGTGACCGACTTGATCGAGCCCATCATGCTCCCGGCGGCCAGGGACCTGGTCGACGCGCATCGCAAAGCCGGGGACACCCTCCTGATCATTACGGCGACCAACTCATTCGTGACGGCACCGATCGCGACTCGATTCGGCGTCGCACACCTGATCGCAACGCAGCCAGCCGAAGAGAATGGGCACTTCACGGGCGAAACCGCCGGCCAGCCGGCGTTTCGCGAGGGCAAGGTCAATCGACTGCAGTCCTGGCTCGAGCAACAACAGACGGATCTGACCGGAAGCTGGTTCTACAGCGATTCACACAATGATTTGCCTCTCCTCGAGCGCGTCGATCGTCCGGTCGCGGTGGACCCGGATCCTGTGCTGCGCGAAACCGCAGCAGCCCGCGGCTGGTCGATCATCTCACTGAGATCTTGAGCCCGGAACCCCTCGGACGCGCTTTCACGTCACTGTCACTGGCCTCACACACGCTCGCAACACTCGGAATCTATCATCGAGCTTCAACTGATGGTGACCTTCAGAGGGTTGAAATGGTCGCTAGGGCATCTGGAGATCTCTTGATCTTCCCGAGGCTAACCGGGACCTTCGAGAACCTGGTGCGCGAGGCCATGGCCAGCGGCCTGCCGGTCGTCGCCTTGGGCGACGCGGCGGCTCCATCGCTCATTGATCCCTGGCGCAACGGGTTTACATTACAAGAGGGGTATCGCGAATCCTTCATCGCGGCCGGATGCGAGGTCGCTAGAGATAGCGGGCGTCTCCGGCAGCCCGACAAAGAGGCCCGAAACGCCGCTGAGGGCATCAGTTGGGATCCTGCCATCCGAGGCATCGAGGAACGTCTCTGTCAGGTGCTCCACCGACAACCCGGAACGGAGGTTTGCCGTGCGACTGTGGCTACAACATCTAAATGAGATCGAGGTCTCACTCTGCAGGGTCTGGAGCCGGCGCGGTCAAAACTATTGGATTCAGCGCCCATTCGCTATCGTGAGTCGACTCGGAGATGGTGTCTTCTGGTATAGCTTGATCGCCATCCTGCCTCTGACCCACGGACTCATCGGCCTGAAAGCCAGCCTACACATGCTCGCCACAGGTGGTGTGGCGCTCGCGTTGTACAAGACGCTCAAGGTGTTCACGCGTCGCGAACGGCCTTGCCATTATGCGACCGAAATCATCGCCCTGGTCCCGCCGCTCGACCGTTACAGCTTTCCGTCGGGCCACACACTCCACGCCGTCAGCTTCTCCACCGTTGCCATCTACTACGTCCCTGACCTCGCGTGGGTTCTGGTCCCATTCACCATGCTGGTCGCAAGCTCCCGGATCATCCTCGGACTGCACTACCCCAGCGACGTCCTGGTTGCGACGCTTATCGGACTCGGGCTCGCCTTTACTGGAATATTGATGTTGGCTTGAAGATTGATCGTTTCAGCACGAAAAAAGCCAGGCGTTCGCCTGGCTTTTTTCGTGCTGGCGCATGCGAGACGCGCCGGCTGGGGTGACGCTCTTCTTACTTGGCTTCGGGCTGAGCCGGGGCAGCAGGCATCATCGGGGCAACAGGAGCACCGTAGGGGGCGGCGTAAGGGTAGCCACCGCCATAGTAAGGCGCACCGTAGCCGTAGGGGCCGTAGCCGCCGTAGTAGGGATTGCCGTAACCGTACCCATGACCGTAGCCACGACCGCGGCCATAACCGCGACCGGTGCCGCCGCCGCTCATGCCGAAGTTGAAGTCGCCATAGCCGTCGCCGAACATGTCGCCGAAGGCATCACCGAGCCCGGAGCCGTAACCAGGACCATAACCGCCGTAGCCTGGACCCCACCAAGCGGAGGCGGAGGCCGAAGCACCAAGGAGGGCGGCGATAGCGGCAGCAGTAGCAAGCTTGTTCATTCTGTTTTCTCCGATCGGATTATGTTGTTGGCAGCAAGCGCGGATGCCTTATCCACATCCACGGCGCTATTATATTAGCAAATACTGAAATAGAAAATAATCATTATCGATCGATTTTCAATTAGTCATCGCTAATAGCTATCGATAGCTTCGGAGCGTGCTGACATCTCCTTTAGGTGTGGCTTCAGCCGCATGACGGCGGCGGAATCCTGCGGCTTAAGCCGCAGCGACTGCCATGCCGATTCTGACGGGAAGCGTGATTCGCCCTTCACAGGGCTTGATCCACAAGTGTCAAGACGCCCTAGGCTCAAGTCCGTGGAGACGTTCGGCCACAGCTGTCAGATCGTCCCACGCCTTGGCCTTCTGGTCGGGCGAACGGAGCAGATAGGCCGGGTGATAGGTCACGCGAAGCGGAACTGCCTGCGGGCCAAGCTCGAGCCAACGCCCGCGAAGGTGCCCAACGGCTGCATCCGTCTGCAGGAGATGCTGGGCAGCGACCCGCCCGACGCAGAGGATCAGCCGCGGCTCGATCAACTCGATCTGCCGCATCAGATAGCCCTCGCATTTTTGGGCCTCGTCCGGGCGCGGATCACGATTGCCCGGCGGACGACACTTGAGCACATTGGCGATGAAGACCTGCTCCCGTCTCAGGCCGATCGCCGCCAGCATGCGATTCAGCAACTGGCCGGCGCGCCCGACGAACGGCTCCCCAGCGCGGTCTTCATCCGCGCCGGGGGCTTCGCCGATGATCAGAAGATCCGCGGTACGACCGCCGACGCCGAAGACAGTCTGCGTGCGGGTCTCGCAAAGTGCACAGGCACGACAACCCGCGACCGCCAGCTCAAGTGCGCCCCAATCCATTTCGCCCGGGTCGAAGCACGATGGACCGCCCATAAAAGGCACGCCGGCACGGTCAGGCTCGGCGGCCTTCGGCGTCGTCGAGATCGCTGCCCTCGCATCCAACGCATCCGGCTGCTCGGACTCCGGGGTGGAATCGGAGGTCGGATCCATGGCCGCGAAGGAGCCGAGGGTCTCCATCGGCCGGGCGGCATGGCCGCGCGGCACCCAGACATCGATCCCCATCGCGCCCAGATAGCTCAGGCGTCGGCGCTCGTCCACGATGGCTCGGCTCAAACGTCGCCGGTCTGAGGATGAGCTCGTTGGGCCGGCTGGAGGATCTTGTTGCAGGCGTTGATGTAGGCCTTGGCCGAGGCGATGACGATGTCCGTATCGGCGCCCTGTCCGTTGACGATCCGCCCGCCCCGCTCCAGCCTGACCGTGACCTCGCCCTGCGCATCCGTCCCACTCGTGATGGCGTTGACCGAGTAGAGCTTCAGAATGGTGCCGCTGCCGACGATCGTCTCGATCGCCTTGAAGGTCGCGTCCACCGGCCCGCCGCCGCTGGCGCTCCCGGTCCGCTCCTCGCCATCGAAGGCGAGTACCAGGTCGGCGCAGGGGATCTCCCCGGTCTCGGAGCAGACGCGCAGCGAGACCAGCTTGACACGCTCGTTGGCGGCGTCCAGGGTCGCGTCCGTGACAAGCGCCTGCAGGTCTTCGTCGAAAATCTCATGTTTCTTGTCGGCGAGATCCTTGAAGCGGGAAAAGGCGGCATTGAGGTCCTCCTCCGAGCCCATGACGACCCCCAGCTCCTGCAGCCGCGTGCGGAAGGCATTCCGACCCGAATGCTTGCCCAGGACCATCCGATTGGCGTTCCAACCCACATCCTCGGCACGCATGATCTCGTAGGTCTCTCTGTTCTTGAGGACGCCGTCCTGGTGGATGCCGGACTCATGCGCGAAGGCATTGGCGCCGACCACCGCCTTGTTGGGCTGGACCGCGAACCCGGTGATCCCGGACACCAGTCGCGAGCAATTCATGATCTGAGTGGTGTCAAGCCGAGTCCGACAGTCGAAGAGGTCCTGACGGGTTCGGACCGTCATCACGATCTCTTCGAGCGCGGCATTACCCGCGCGCTCACCCAGACCATTGATGGTGCACTCGACCTGACGAGCACCGTTCCGCACGGCCGCCAGCGAGTTGGCGACCGCCAGACCGAGGTCGTTATGACAGTGAACCGAGAAGATCGCCTTGTCGGCGTTCGGGATCCGTTCGCGCAAGGTCTTGATCAGGCTACCGAATTGATCCGGAATGTTGTACCCGACAGTGTCCGGGATATTGACGGTTCCGGCACCGGCGTCGATCACCGCCTCCAGAACCCGACAGAGAAAATCGATCTCGGAGCGGCCGGCATCCTCCGGCGAGAATTCCACGTCGTCCGTGTAGCGGCGTGCCCGCTGGACCGCATGGACCGCCTG
>RRYU01004488.1_pt1 | contig 20938 bp, 22 predicted proteins | sample 2162651 | NCBI WGS metagenome assembly RRYU01 (sample SAMN10267283, study PRJNA491782) | microbial mat metagenome | isolation source: biomat in the production well | place: Japan: Minami-Kanto gas field, natural gas well KTG3 | collected 2017-06 | reverse complement strand
GGGGGGGGCTATCGATAAAAAAACTTTATGGGTTCTGATTATTTCGCTGCATTGTTTGAGCCATAGATTGATTAGCGTACGATACAAGCCTAAAAACTCTATTTGCGGAGTCATCCGCTAAGGTGGCGTTTGGTGTAAGGAGGTAACAGCCTCGCGGTTAAGTCCCTCCCGCTTTTAGCGAAGCCTCTCCATGGCCAGAGCGACTCAACTCACCGGGTCAACCGCTGCCGCCAGAAATGCTCCACCCGTTCCGCAGTCCGCCCGCCGAGCAGGCTGCGCAGCAAGCGCCACAATGCCCAGAGAAAGACCAACGGCAGCAGGATGGTATCGAGTACGAAGACCAGGATCAGCTTCAGTACATGCTCCACCAGGGCGGTCGCTCGCTGCTGCAATTGCTCAAGGCGGGGCCTGATGTCGAGATTCCGCCCCGATTCCTTCATGCGCTCCCAGAAACCGGGATCCGCAGCTGGCGGGTTCAGGTCGGTGCGGCCCGCATCCAACTCTGCCGCCCCGGTCTCGATGCCGGCCTTCGCCACCAGATAATCAGGCTCCAGAAACATCCGGTAGATCCCCTGGTTGGCCAAGGCAATTCCCGGCAGCGCCAGCCGCAACAGCAGAGCCGCCGCGAGCAATCGGCAACTGGCAGCGTACCAGATCGACCTGCGATCAGGCGGTCGCCACAGGGCCGTCAGCAAAGCCAGCAGGGCCAGAGAAAGCAGCAGCGCCACGCACAGCCAGGCACCGAAGGCGAGCAGAAACTTCTGTACGCCCAAGGCGGTGGCGCTGGCCAGCATGACCCATGAGAACTGCTCCACCAGGTCATTGACCGGGTCGAGCACCTGTCCCGGGGTGAGAGTGACACCCAGGCCGGCCGGTGCCAGCTGGACCTCCGTCCCCTGTGCCGCTGAGATGACCGCATTGAGCGCGCGGGCCAGGGCAAAGGTGCCCAGCGCCCGCTTGAGACCGGCATCCACAACCGCCTCCGCCTGCTGGTCAAGTTCGGTAATCAGCGGCGGACGCAGAAGTCCCTGTTGCACCGGTGGCCAAAACAGAGCTGCCAGCAGACCCAGCAACAACAAACTCAACAATAGCTTGCGTATCATGTTTTGCCCTTCGCTGCCTGATTGACTCTTGCGCACAGGAAAGCCTGACCCTCTGCATTCCGTTAGGCGGTGTCATTCAGGCGGCTGCATCTTCCCCTCTGGTCTTGAATGTGTAATATATAAGAATTGTAACAGGATTGTAACTGTTCAGCACGCAAGCGCGGGCCTTTGGTCTGCAGCTGTGGCCTGCGTCCAAGGTTGTCACTTAACTTCCCGCCTGCCGCAGCTCCAGACCACAGGCTGTTGTGCTGTTTGAGTAGGGAGCTGAATAGCGACGCAGGATGAATATATGCAGTAATGTTTGACCTGACTTCAGGCCCCAGACGAGTCGTGGAGAATGGACATGAACACAACGCAGGCCTTGATACCCGCTGGCGGGATGCCGGTAGATTTGCAGATGTTCGATCCGGATTATCATGGGGACTATGGAAAAAAATCGGCACGAGCTGAGGAAAAAGCCCTCGAACAGCGCCTGGCGGATCTGCAGGAGCGCCTGTATGCCGAGAGCAGGCAGTCCCTGCTGATCGTTTTGCAGGCGATGGATGCGGGCGGTAAGGACAGCACCATCAAGAAAGTCTTCGACAGTGTCAACCCGCAGGGGGTGCGCGTCCACAGCTTCAAAGTTCCAACCGCTGAAGAACTGGCCCACGATTTCCTGTGGCGTATTCACCAACGCGTCCCGCCGCGTGGCTATATCGGCATCTTTAACCGCAGCCATTATGAGGATGTGCTGGTTGTGCGTGTTAACGATCTGGCCCCGCGTGCCGTGTGGCAGGCGCGTTACGAGCACATCAACGACTTTGAGCGCCTGCTGACGGACAACGGGACCCGCATCCTCAAGTTCTTCCTGCACATCAGCAAAGGGGAGCAGAAGGAACGGTTCCGGGAGCGGCTCGACCGTCCTGAAAAGCACTGGAAGTTCTCTCGGGGAGACCTCTCGGTTCGCGAACAATGGGACGCCTACATGCAGGCCTATGAGGACGTGCTGACCTGCTGCAACACGCACCATGCGCCCTGGCATATCGTGCCGGCCAATCGCAAATGGTATCGTGACCTGGTGATCACGCGGGCGATTGTCGCCGCCCTGGAAGCCATGAATCCACAGTTCCCGTCAGCAGAGTCGAACCTGGAGAAGGTCGTCATTCCGGATTAGGCATAATCAATATGGGGTGTTTGCAGAAAATTTTACTTTTCCCCATGCCGGAAGGATGGCAGTCTCCCTCGTTGGCCTGACGCCGCCCGCAACGTTAACGATCACGCAAATAATCTGGAAATGAGGTTCTGTTTTGTGGGAAAGAGGACCTTGTCTCCGGACTGCGGAAGGAAACGCGATGAAGATTCTGCCGATAATAGCGATGATGCTCCTGACCGGATGCCTTGGGATTCCAGAGCAAGTGCAGCCTGTCCGTAATTTTAATTTGGAAAATTATCTGGGGAGATGGTACGAAATTGCCCGCCTGGACCATTCCTTTGAACGAGGACTGACTCATGTCACCGCAGATTACAGTCTGCGGGAGGGGGGTGGCCTTCGGGTCATAAATCGTGGCTTTCACGAAAGCAAACAACGCTGGAAACAAGCCGAAGGCAGAGCTTATTTCGTCGAGGCAGTGGATCAGGGGTACCTGAAAGTTTCTTTCTTTGGCCCCTTTTACGGTTCCTATGTGATCTTTGAACTCGACCATGAGAGTTATCAGTATGCACTCGTCTGCGGGCCCACGAAAGCTTATTTATGGGTTCTGTCCAGAACCCCGGAAATGCCGAGGGATATCAGAGAGCGACTCATCGCAAAAGCCGCCGCCGCGGGTTTCGATACCAGCAAATTGATCTATGTTGACCATCAATAATCCCCTGTCCCATGCCGTCAGGCCAGATGACGAAGACGGACGAAAACATAGGGCGCCGCCGCCACCCAGGCCAGAACGAGGATCCAGACGCGGCCTTTCAAGATATTGTAGTTGGCAAGTAATTGTTCCCAGGAATGTCCGCCAATAAAGTGAAAAAAAAGAAACTCGAACACGATGGTGAGGACCATCCAGGACAGGCCGATGCAAATGGCTTCTTGGCGGGAAGAGGGCGGAAAGAGGCGGACGATCCCCCAGATAGTTATGCCCAGCAGAAAAATACTGGTGACGGTTGATAATTGGTGCGCGGCAAGTTCGCTCATATGTTTGCCGTAGGTGAAGTCACGGACGGCACCATTCGCAATGGAAATGAGCAACATGACGAACCATGTGGCAAGGTAGGTGGCTATTCTGGAAATGTCCATAGCTGTCATCGTGTTATTGGCCTTGTCGCTGGTCCAAGAACGGCAGGAAACCTTTCCCTCCAACTGATCTATTTATGCGTGACTAGCGGAGGCCTGATAAGGGTTAGGCTGCATCGCCGCCCCTGGCCGGCCGGTGCCGTTTGCCAGGAACAGTCATCGAGCAGGGGCTCCTCGCTCCAATAGCCATTCAGGAAGCAGGTTAGCCGACAGAGGCTCAACGAGCCCTCGAATATACGCCGAGCGCAGTCACTGTGACCAAAATCAGCGCCATGCCGAAGATCTGTGGACCCACCAGGCTTTCATTTAAAATGACGACACCGAATAGCGACGCGGTAACCGGCTCGACCATCGCCACCACAGAGGCCACGGCCGGCGTGGTGTAATTCAGGCCAGCGATATAGAAGATGAATGACAATCCCGCACCAAATACCCCCAGGACTGCGAACAGTGGCCAACTCGGTGTCCTCAGCACGGCCACGGTCTGGTCGGCATCGCCGAGCCAGATAAGTATGCTGACGAGGACAGCAAAGGCTATCACCAGAATTGCCTGCGGACTGCCATGCGGCGCCGCATACTTGAACCCGAAAATGAATACCGCATAGGCCAGGCCGGAAAGCAGTCCGGCGGCGGCGGCGACCGGCGTGACTTCGCCCGCCCCCACCTCGTACATGCCTGTAAGCAGCACGACGCCAAGCATGACCATCGCCATCGCGGCCCATTTGAAGGGAGTGGGCCTTTCGAGCTTGAGTGTGAAAGACACGAGATAGACGAACACCGGTGCGCAGTACATCAGGGTCGCTGCAACCGCGACACTGCCCTGCGCGATGCTTACGAAATAGAAAGCAAAGTTTCCAGCCACGCCCACCCCGGCGACTGCCGACCAGAACCATAATCGGCGACTTGCCAAGCCACTGCCGCGTGGGCGTAAGGCCAGCCAGACGGAAACGAACAGCAGCCCGATCGCGCCGCGGTAGAACGACACCACCAGGGGGTCCCAGCCCTCAGTCGTGAGAATGCCGCCGATCCCGCCTGATAGCCCCCAGCATAGTGCCGCAAAGATCACGCACGGCGGACCCAGACGCGCCATGCTTGCTGATGAAATTAACCCTGTCTGGGAGGGGGAATGCCAGACCATTTTGCAAAACCTCTACCGTCGGTTGCAATTGCGTTCCGAACCGCAGATCCTTTTTGCAGGCAACCATTTTCGGGCGTTGGCGGGACAATAGACCATAGATCGCGAAAATGCCTCGGATACCTGGCACATCATGACGTGTTCTGCCTGTGGCGCGTGTCCCGCCGGCAAATTGAATTCCCTCCCCTTTGCCTTCCCGCAGCGTATGGCGTGTGCAGTTATTTTGATGGCAGTTCGGCTATACACTCTATTTCCACTAAAGCATCTAACGGGTTTTCCTTGATTGAAATTGTTGTACGGCTAGGCTTGTGCCCTTCAAACATCTCTCCATAGACTTTGTTCATGCCTTGAAAATCCGCCATATCCTTAAGATAGACAGTGGTTTTGACGACATTCTTCAGGGTTAAGCCAGAACCAGCTAAAACCACCGAGAGGTTTTTTAATACTCTTTTGGTTTGTTCCTCGATGGTCGTGCCGACCAGCTTCATTGTCTGTGGATCTAAGGGGGTCTGCCCTGAACAGAACAACAAATTTCCCACTTTCATAGCATGGCAATAGGGGCCAATGGCATCTGGTGCATCCGGCACGTTGAGAGGGTCCACTTTAACTCCGTTTCTTGTTTGGTTATTTGTAACGCCTAACGCGTAAGTCAGCCGCGCGCTTTTTGCGTCGGCTGACTTCGCCCGGTTGTTTTTTTGATTCTTCAATCATATTATCAGGTTGTTTTGAGGCTATCCTCGCAAATCCGTTTGGCGGGATCGATGCCCTGACCATAATGGCGGCGAGGGGCAGCTCTCCCTTCTCTCCGCCTAGTCCTGCGGAGTGAGCCGCAGCAGGCGACCACCTTTTTTATCCTCGAGAATCCATATCGCCCCTTGCGGCCCCTGCTCAACCTCCCGTATCCGTTTCCCCATGGCGAAACGTTCAACCTCTTCGGCTTGATCCCCCTCAATCCTGATGCGCAGCAGCGATTGTGATCTGAGTCCGCCGATAAAAGCATTGCCCTGCCATTGCGGGAACAGGGTGCCGTCGTAGATGATCAGGCCTGAGGGTGCAACGGTTGGCACCCAGTAGACCTCCGGAGCGTTGAATTCCGGGCGGGTATCATGATCCGGAATGGGAATGCCGGAGTATTGATCGCCCCAGGAGACAATGGGCCAACCGTAATTATCTCCGCCGATGGTCAGGTTGAATTCGTCCCCGTGTCTGGGGCCCATTTCGTGTGTCCACAACCGGCCCTGGCGGTCGAAGGCAATCCCCAGCAGATTGCGATGCCCGAGCGACCAGAAAGTTTTTGCGAGCTCTCCCTTATTCTGAAACGGATTGTCAGGAGGTATGGTTCCGTCCGCGTTAATTCTTATCACCTTGCCTAAATCTTGTTCCCAGCTTTGGGCCGGTGTCTGTTTTTGCCGATCACCGGAAGTGATGAATAAATGCCCGGCCGGGCTGAATGCCAGCCGATGAGAGTAATGTCCGCTGCCAGTAACTTTGGGCGTTTGCCGCCAGATGATTTCAAGATTTTCCAGTTTTGGCTCTGTCGCCGCGCCACGCAATCGAGCTCGTGTCACAACAGCCCCTTTTTTGCCTGACGTATCCTGCTCAGCGTACGACAGGTAGATCCAGTGGTTGTCCTTGTATTGAGGGTGGAGAACGATATCACCCAGCCCCCCCTGGCCGCCGTAGGCGACCTTGGGTAAACCTTTGACAGGTACCCTGGAACGGTCGTCCACGCGGACCAGGAACAGGTTGCCGGGTTTTTCAGTGACCAGCAAGTCTCCGCCCGGGAGAAAGGTCATGGCCCAGGGCTCATTAAATGCTCCAAAGCTCTCGGCGATCAGCCTTGAGCCGGCATTTCCATAAATCATGTTATCAGCTGACTCGGCGTAAGTGCTGGCGGAAAGCAGGATCATGAAAAGGGATAGGCAACTTATTAAACGTAATGATTGCATGATTCTCTCCACTTTTAAAAAGGCCTTGGCCCAAGCTAAAGTCTCGCCCTGCACAGGAACTAAAGTCTTCTCCCCGGCCTGATTCTGGCTTGTTGATATAACGTCTCGGCATTGAGCGGCAGGCCATGGACCGTGCCCGTGGCTGCGTATTTCGGGAGAGGCAGGCCCACAGCGACCCGTCGCTTCCTGGGAGTCGTTAGCTGTGCACCTCACGGCTGTCTGGCGGGGCTTCGCCACGTTCCCGCATCCCGTAGTCTCGCATTACTGAGGCTACGCGCAGTCGATAATCGGCAAATACGCCGGCACGGCCCACGGCCTGAGTTTTTCGATGTCTGTCGAGATTACGCCAGACACCCACCGCTTCTTCATCACGCCAGAAGGAGAGCGAAAGGTATTTCCCTTTTGTGGTCAGACTCTCGAAACGCTCGATCGATATGAAACCCTCAATTTTTGCCAGATCTTCCCGCAGGGAAGCGGCTAAATCGAAGTATTCGACGGATCTTCCGTCGGTCGGCCAGACTTCGAAGATTACTGCAATCACCGCAAAGGCTCCTAATGAATGTTCCTGCGCGGAACGGCTGAACGTCAACCGAGCGCCTGTCTCTGGGCAGTCCGACTGAGGCGTATTATAAGGTGTTGCATCTTTGGCGTTGTTTGATCTGTCCTGTCAAGAAGGACCTCGGCTGTTTTGCCGGAACTTTTAACAGCCCTCGCGCCGGGCTTCATGCCGTGCCAGCAGAAATCGTGGTTCGAGGATTGGGCCGCAGATTGAAAGTGTAGCGTTAAATGCTGGCTTGGCAAGTATGGTCTAAGACCAGCGAATCGCAGCTTGACACTTCTAGGGGGTTTATTAAGCTTAACGGATAGACTGCAACGAAAACAGCAAAGACATGGAGGCAGATATGAATGTATTGGACTTTGCCATGCAGATGGAAGAAGACGGCAAGGCGTATTATGAGAAGATGGCCGGTCAGACCGAACATCCGGGTTTGAAGACCATTTTCCAGAGGCTGGCTCAGGACGAACAGAAACACTATGAGACTTTTCAGGCCCTCAAGGCCAGCAAGGGCACACCAGACATGCAGGATACCGACATCATAGCGGAAGCCAGGAACGTATTTCAGGAGTTGCCGCAGGAGGGGCAGGTTCTCAAGGGGATCGAAGGCGACCTGGCGGCTTACAAGCATGCCATGAAGATAGAAGCGGACAGCTTCCGGCTTTATGAGGAGGCCGCTGCAAAGGAGGATGATGCCGCGACCAAAAAGCTGCTGCTGAAGATCGCCGGAGAAGAGCACAAGCACTTCAATGTGCTGGAGAATGTCTATCACTTCGTCAATGCACCCAACCAGTATCTGGCCTGGCGTGAATTCAGCAATCTTGACGAATTCAGACAGTTCGGGCGGGATATTGATGAGTGATAGATGCAGGCTGCCCCCTGGCGGGGAAGTCTTGATGTGCAATCGACCGGGGCGGTTGCCAGACCGATAAAGGCGGAACATTTACCCTGAGAGAAGAAGGAGGTTTACGGATGGACGCGATGTTTTGTTTTCAATGCGAGCAGGCTGCCGGCGGCACCGGCTGCACCAAAATCGGAGTCTGCGGCAAGCAACCCGAGGTGGCGGCCCGTCAGGACCTGATCGTCTGGGGGCTGCAGGGCATGGCCTTCTGGGCCCACCAGGCTCGCGGCAAAGGCGCTGTTGATCGGGATATCGATGTGCATATGATCGAGGCCCTGTTCTCGACCGTCACCAATGTCGACTTTGACCCGGACAGTCTCGACCGGGTTATCGAAAAGACGGTCAGGATGCGCGATCGCGCCCGGCAACTGTTCGAGCAAGCCAACGCCGGCCCTTTTAAGGGAGAGGTTCCCGCCGCGGCCGGCGACTGGCAGCCGCCGGCCGCGGAAGACGCCCTGCTCGATCTCGCCCGGCAGCACGGCGTCAAGAGCTTCAATGCCGATCCCGATATCAACTCGGTCCAGAACATGCTGCTGTACGGCTGCAAGGGGATGGCCGCCTATGCGGATCACGCCCACATCCTGGACAAGGATGACGACGCCATTTACGGCTTCATCCACCAGGCCCTGGCGGCTATCGCCGAAAACAAACTGGACCTGATGGGTTACGTCAACCTCTGCATGGAATGCGGCAAAACCAACATCAACTGCATGGGGCTGCTCAACAAAGGGCACATCGAGAACTACCAGGCGCCGACGCCGACCCCGGTCAGCATCGGCAGCAAGGCCGGCAAGGCGATCCTGGTTTCCGGCCACGACATGAAAATGATGGAGGAGCTGCTCAAGCAGACCGAAGGCACCGGCATCAACATCTATACCTATGTCGAAATGCTGCCGGCCCACGGCTACCCGGGCTTGAAGAAATATCCCCACCTGGCAGGCAACTTCGGCAGCGCCTGGCAGAATCAGTACAAGGAGTTCCAGACCTTCCCCGGCGCAATCATCTTCAACACCAACTGCATTCAGCGGCCGGCCGACAACTACAAGGACCGGCTGTTTACCTGGGGCAGGGTGCAGTGGCCCGGCGTCAGACATATCGAAGGCTGGGATTTTTCCGAAGTCATCGAGGCGGCACAGCAGGCTGAAGACTTCACCGAGAGGCAGGACAAGGACATTCTCACCGGTTGCGGCCACGATGCCGTGCTCGGCCTGGCCGACAAGGTCATTGCCGGCGTAAAATCGGGCGCGATCAGGCACTTTTTCGTGATCGGCGGGTGCGACGGAGCCAAGCCGGGTCGCAACTATTACACCAAATTCGCCGAGCAGCTGCCGCCGGATACCATCATCCTCACCCTGGCCTGCGGCAAGTACCGCTTCAACAAGCTTGACTTCGGCGATATCGACGGCATCCCGCGCCTGCTCGATGTCGGCCAGTGCAACGATGCTTATTCCGCCGTGCAGATCGCATTGGCCCTGGCAGAGGCTTTCGACTGCGGCGTCAATGAACTGCCGCTTTCCATTATCCTCTCCTGGTACGAGCAGAAGGCGGTGGTCGTGCTGCTCTCGCTGCTTTCACTCGGCATCCGGGACATGAAGCTGGGCCCCACACTGCCGGCATTCGTCACGCCCAACGTGCTCAACTATCTGGTCGAGAACTTCAACCTCGGTCCGATCGGTACGGTTGAGGAGGACATGCAGCAGATGCTCGGAGCTTGACCGCTCTAGGGTCTTGATGACCAGCAGGGCCGGGCGGTTTCGCCACCGGCCCTGCTGGTCTTCTTCCTTTGACTTTACTTGCCATGAATGTCCGACGATTCCAGCGACGACCTGAGGGCTGAATAGTTTGAAAAGCACCGCAATGAAACGTCCCGCCGGAAATTCTAGTGAGCTGTTTTATTACGTTTTATTCGCCCACTTTCGCGGGTTTGATATCAAGCAGAGGTGTCCCTGAAAGACAATCGAGACCCTTTACGTAGATTTTTTCATCCTCGATTTTTTCTATGTTAACTACGGCGGCCCCTATCGGGTTCGGACGATTTGGCGATCTAAGAGCAAAAACTCCTGAAAACCTACCGGTTTTTCGCGAGTTTTGTTGAAGACTTCTTCGATCTACATGTTCAAACCAATAAAGGATCAGAATGTTCATGCCTGATTCAAGCCCAAGCATGCCGTCAGTAAATTCTCTGTCAATTTTAAGAGTGCAAAGTGGTCCGTCCGGTTCAATATTTCTCGGACATTCGTTGAGGGTTTTATAGGGTGTTTCAATGTAGCCAATGGGTTCAATCGTTGAATTCATAAAATTCTTTCCTGCTGATGGATCGAGCGGCCTGCAGCTGGTCCAATAGACAAAAAATCACGCCAAAGCTTCCCTGAGACAATAATCCCTCTAGAGTGAAAATCACAGGGCTATAACGGGTTTGAGTTGGGCGATGTCAAGCCGGCCATGATTTATGATCACGTTTTGAACAAGAGGGGACGGGGGATGCAGAGTCCTCTGGAGGTTTGATGACCGGTTCCTGGCGCAGGACGGCCTCAATGAGCACCCATCCCCGGCCCACCCATCATCATGTTGATATGCCGATAGAGGTTGTAGGCGCCCATCAAGGCCACCAACAGCCCGGCCAGGCGCAGCATCCACTGCCGTCGGGAGCCGAACCACTGGGCGGTACTGCCGACAAAGAACAGGGCCGGGACCGTGCCCAGGCCGAAGGCGATCATGATGCCGGCGCCGCGCAGGCCGTCGGCGCTCTGGCCGGCGGTGAGCACCATGGCGTACAGGAAGCCGCAGGGCAGGAAACCGAACAGCAGGCCGAGGGGCAGCGCGGCCAGGGCGGGAGGGAAGCGCCGCAGGCCTCTGACCGCCCGGGTCATGGTCTGGATCGGGCCGGCAAAGTCGAGCTGCATGATGTTCAGTTTGCTAAACAGGCCGGCACTGCCCAGACCGATCAGGATGACAAACAGGTCGGTGCCGATCAGCAGCAGGCGGGTGATGTCCTGCAATGCGTGCTTGTACACCATGGCCGAGCCGATCCAGCCGACGATGAAGCCGATCGCCCCGTAGGTCAGGATGCGACCGAGGTTGTAGAGCAGGTGGAACAGGGGGCCGCTGCTGCGCCCGTCGTCGGAGAGGGACAGGGCGCAGACCAGCCCGCCGCACATGCCGATGCAGTGCGCCGAGCCGGCAAAGCCGGTGATGAAGGCCATGCTGAGCAAAGGGTCCATGTGATCTTCCTTTCCATTGCCGACCGACAATCGTCAGCCGTCAGTCTGCAGTCGTCAGTCGTCGTCCTCGTCGTCGTCCAGCATCCGGTACTTGGGCCCTTCGATATCGTCGAATTCGCCTTTTTTGACGGCGTACAGAAAAAACAGCCAGACGCCGGTGCCGATGCAGAACGACAGGAAGATCAGGAGCAGAATCGACATCAGCATCCTCAATCCTCCCGGGTGTTTTTCAGGCGTAGTGAGTTGCCCACCACGCAGATCGAGCTGATCGCCATAGCGGCCGCGCCGTAGACCGGCAGCAGCTTGCCGCTGGCAGCCAGCGGAATGGCGACCAGATTGTAGCTGAACGCCCAGAACAGGTTCTGGCGGATGATGCGCAGGCTGCGCCGGGCCAGCCTGAGGGCGAACAACAGCTTGCCGAGTTCGGGGCGGACCAGCACCAGATCGGCACACTCGACGGCGATGTCGGTGCCGCCGGCCAGGGCGCAGCCGACCGTGGCCGTACTCAGGGCCGGCGCGTCATTGATGCCGTCGCCGACCATCATGATCTTCTCCCCCCTGCCGAGGGCATCCTTGATGAATTGCGCCTTGTCGGCTGGGGTCAGTTCCGCCTGCCAGTTTTCGATGCCCAGCTGCCGGGCGATGCGACGTGCCGTGTCCGGGTGGTCGCCGGTCAACAGCAGGGTCGAAAAACCGGCCTGGCGGAGGTTGCCAAGGACTTCCGCTGCCTTGTCGCGCACCTGGTCCTCGAGGTGGATCACACCATGATAAACGTTATTGCGGGCAAGGTGGACCTCGCTGTTGGCGACGCCCGCCGTTTGCGGCAGCGCAATGCCGCGTTCAGCGAGGAAGCGGCGGCTGCCGGCCAGCAGCAGGCCTGCATCGGTCTTTAGCTCGACGCCGCGGCCCGGCACGGTTTTGCTGCCCGCCTGCTGCGGCACGTCAAGCTTGCGGCGCCGGGCGGCTTCGGCAATCCCCAGCGCCAGGGGGTGGCGGCTGCCCGCCGCGGTGCCGGCCGCCAGCCGGAGCAGCTGCTCCGCGTCGCCCTGGTGGGCGTTGACCGCTACGACCTGTGGTCTGCCGGCGGTCAGCGTGCCGGTCTTGTCGAAAGCGATCTGCGTCAGGCCGGCACAGGCTTCCAGAATGTCGCCGCCGCGGAACAGGACGCCGGCTTGTGCTGCTCGGCCGGTGGCGACCATCACCGCCGTCGGGGTCGCCAGACCGAGGGCGCAGGGACAGGCGACGACCAGCACGGTGATGGCGTGCATCAGCGCCTGCGGATGGCCGTACCAGAAGATCAGGGTCACGGTTGCGATCAGGAACACGAAGGGGATGAACAGGGTGGCGACCCGGTCGGCCAGGCGCTGGACCGGCGCTTTGCGGGCCTGGGCCTGCTCGACCATGCCGGCGACCCGGGCGACGAAGGAGTCGGCGGCCGCAGCGGTCACCCGGACATCGATGCTGCCGGTCAGGTTGAGCGCGCCGGAAGTGACGCTGCTGCCGGTCTCGCGCAGCACCGGCAGCGGTTCGCCGGTGACGGCGGCGGCGTCCACCTCGGTGCTGCCGGCGACGATCAGGCCGTCGGTGGGGAAGCGTTCGCCCGCTTCAACCCTGATCAGGTCGCCGCTCGCCAGCTGGCTGCTGTCGACCGTCACCGTCGTGCCATCCCCCTGCAGCTGCTGCGCGCGAGCCGGCACGAGCTGCAGCAGCTTGTCGACCCCGGCCGAGGCTCTGCGCCGGGCGCCATTCTCGAACAGGCGGCCGGCCAGAATCAGGGTGATGATCATGGCGGCGGTGTCGAAATAGACTTCCTCCCCCGCGGCAAGGGCGTACAGGCTGTAGCCATAGGCCGAGAGACAGCCGATGGCGATCAGCAGGTCCATGTTCGGCAGCCGGTTGCGCAGGCTGAACCAGGCGCCGCGCAGAAAGGGCCAGCCGGAGTAGAAGACCACGGGGGTGGCCACCACCGCCGCGAAAACCTGCAGCAGGAAGCGGGTGGTCGGGTCGATCCCCTGGAAATATCCGGCGTAAAGCGCCAGCGAGAAACCCATCAGCTGCATGGAGAAAAAGGCGGCCGTGCCGAAGCGCAGCAGCAGCCCGGTGCGCTCGCGGTCGGCCGAGCGCTGTAGTTCATCCAGACTGAAAGGACGGGGTCGGTAGCCGACCGCGGCCAGCTGCGTGCAGATGGCGGCCGGACTGATCGCGTGACCGGCAAAGCGTACCAGGACCCGGTGGGTGGCATAATTGACCCGGGCCGAGTGGATCCCGGGCAGCTGCTGCAGGAGATGTTCGACCAGCCAGACGCAGCTGGCGCAGCGGATGCCGTCGATGATCAGGTTGAGTTCGGCGGTTTCCCCCTGCGTACGCACGAAGCGCTGCAGATAAGCATTGTCGAAACGGCTGGCGTAAGCCTCCTTCTGGATGTCTGCCGAACGCTCCCGGCGCTGGTAGAAACGGCCGAGCCCTGCGCCGTGGATGATGCGGTAGGCGCCGCGGCAGCCGTGGCAGCAGAAACGCAGCGGCTGGCCGTCGATCTTGTCGACGACCAGGTCGGCGGGCGGGATCGGCAGGCGGCAGTGGATGCAGAGATCGCCGGTGTTCATCGGTCAGAGGTTCAGCTGCAGCTGGCGGCTGAGGAGTGCACCGTCCCGTTCGAACATCACCCGGGCGCGCAGTGTGCCCTGCAGTCCGGCGGGCAGGGTGAGCCGATAGATGCCGGCCGCGGGCTCCTGCAGAGCGAACAGCCGGCCGTTGGCGTCGCCGGGCAGATAAAGGTGGAGGGTGCCGCGCGCGCCGCTGACGCGGTTTTTCTCAGCGTCGGCCATGTGAAAATCCAGGTCCCGTCCGGAGATTCGCGTGGTGAGCGTCCAGCCGAGCACTTCGGCCGCGCGCTTTTCCAGCAGGGTGGACGTATATCTCAGGCCCTTGCTGTAATAGTCGCGATCGGTGACCTGGCTGCCGTGGTTGGCGGCCTGCCAGGCGGACCAGGCGAGAAAGCCAATAAAACTGCCCAGCAGCAGCAGGATGAAGGGCCGATAAAGGTTGTTCTGCGAAGCAGGCATGGCGTTAACGCTTCCTGAGCGGGGTGACCTGGGCGGCAGCTACCGCCACTTCCTCTCCGGCCTGGTTGGAGAGGACGAATTCGACGCTGAGCGGTTGGTCCGGGACCACGGTCAGCAGAACGAAATCGATCTGCCGGTTGCCACCCGGTTCAATCTCTATCTTGCTGGTCTGGCCTCTGAGAGTCAATGGACTTCGGTCGGATCGGCTGCGAGCCTGCACCTGGTAGGTCTCGCTTGCCGGACCGCGGTTGCCGGCCCAGGCCTTGAAAAACGTGGCGAACTGGCCGTCTTTGAGAACCCTGGCCGCAACCGTGTGTGAAACGGCAACCTTCAGGGAGGCTGATGCGCGATTACCGACAGCGACGCCGAAGATCACCAGCAGGGCCAGCAGCGCCGCGGAGAGCAGCAGGCTGCGGGGGTTGAGCAGGGCCCTGGCGCCGCGGCCGTCCGTGCCGAAACTGTAGCGAATCAGGCCCGGCTGGCCGGAGGGAGCCATCACCGTCCGGCAGGCGTCGAGACAGCGTCCGCAGTTGATGCATTCGATCTGGAAGCCCGCGCGGATGTCGATCTCCATCGGGCAGCTGCGGACACAGGAGCCGCAGGTGATGCAGCGCGGCGCCTCGGTTGCCGGCAGGTGCAGGGTCAGGGTCCCCTGGTCGGCGAGCACCGTCTGGAAACGGCCGTAGGGGCAGAAGTCCCGGCACAGCAGGCGGCGGACCAGGGCCAGGTCGAGGTAGATGGTCAGGGTGATGACCGCCCAGCTCGCCAAGGCGCCGGCCGGCAGCGTCCCCTGCGCCAGTTCCGTGAAAAACCGTTGCGGCGCGATGAAGTACCAGACCAGGTTGGCGCCGACCAGCAACGCCAGCAGCAGGTAGCCGCCATGCGCGGCCAGCTTGCGCCACAACGCGCCCTGCAGCCGGTTGCCGCGGACCGCCAGGCCGCAGCGTCGGCTGAACCACTCAGCCAGATCGGTCAGCGTCGTCTGCGGGCAGGCCCAGCCGCACCAGACCCGGCCGAAAACCAGCGTCACCAGCAGAAAGCCAACCCCGAAAGCCAGGCAGAACAGCAGGAACAGGTAGAGCTCTTCGATGTGCAGCACCTGGCCGAACAGATGCAGCTGGAGGTCGCCGAGGTCGATGCGCAGCAGCCCCTTGCCGCGGATCTCGATCCAGGGGATCGCCAGCAGCAGCAGGCTTGCCGCCCATTGGAAACCGCGGCGCCAGGGACTCAGCAGGGATGGCTTGGCTGTCAGTTCGGTCATTATGTGCAACGGAAAAGCGGGGGAGGCTGACCTCCCCCGCAGAGAATGACGGGATCAGAGTTGCAGAAGGAAGTCGACCAGCTGATCGATCTCCGCGGCCGAAAGTTGCTCCGCGAAGCCCGGCATGTTGTCGCCGCGGCCGTCCGCGATGCTCTGCCGGATCTCAGCCGCAGACTTGCCGTACTGGTAGGTGGCGGCGGTCAGGTCGGTGCCGAAGCCGCCGGCGGCATCGGCGCCATGGCAGCCTGCGCAGTTTGCGGCAAACAGGGCTGTGCCGTCGACCGGCGGGGCGGTGGCCTGCGGCGCCGCCGGCTGGGTCTGAGGCTGAAGCTCAGCCGCGGCGCCGGTGTGGGCGGCCATTTTTTCGCGGAACTCGGCATCGGAGCTCCAGCCGCTCAGCAGGTAGTAGGCGCAGAAGACAACGCCCCAGATGATCAGCCCATAGAACAGAACCGTGAAATAAACCGGTGGCGAAGTGACCCGGTTTTCAATGATGCCATCAAAATCATGGACTGCATGTTCATGCTTGTGCTCTTCGAGCATTCTGTCCTCCCTGGCTAATCCTCATCCAGCATGCGGTGTTTCGGTTCCTCCAGCTTGGTGCGGTTTTTCCGACGGTAGGTCCGGAGCACGATCGCCGCAAAAATCGCAAACAGGCCGAGGGTTATTCCCAGATAGAGCAAGGCGGCCCAATCCATCAGTGGTGATCCTCGCCCTGGTTATAATACTTGATGAAGTTCGTTATTTTCCAGACCTTGTCGGCGCCGAGATTGGAGAAGGCCGGCATGCCGCCTGCAGGGATGCCGTTGAAAATGATTTCGAACAAGTCATTCTCCGCGTAATCGGCGCCGATCAGCTCCGGTCCGATCATGCCCTCCAGGTGCTCGCCGTGACAGGCAGCGCAGTTCTGGTGGTAAATCTCCTCCCAGTCTTCCATGGTCGCATGGTCTGCTCCCGCGTAGGGATTGCTCAGCTCGCCGACGATTTCGGTGGCGGTCGCCTGGCGCCAGGGGATGTCGCTGCCCAGTTTCTGCAGGTAGGCGACCATGGCATCCATCTCGGTTTTACCTTCCAGAGCCTCGATCTGCTCCTCGCTGTAGGGAAAGCCCAGGGTGTCCATCTTGTTCCTGATCGCCGCGGCGTCGAGCGGGTTGTCGTTCAGCCAGGCGTAATCGGGCATGTTGGTTTTGGGGACCATCGACCGCGGCGACTCCATGTGCTTGTAGTGCCAGGCATCCGGGTATTTGCCCCCCAGGCGGGCCAGGTCGGGCCCGGTGCGTTTCGACCCCCAGAGGAACGGCCGGTCGTAGACGAACTCCCCCGATTTCGAATACTCGCCGTAGCGCAGCACTTCGGCCACCAGCGGGCGAACGGTCTGGGTGTGGCAATTGTTGCAGCCGTCCCGGATGTAGACGTCGCGTCCCTCCTGCTGCAGCGGCGTGTAGGGGGTGACGCCCTCGATGCGGTCGGCGTCGGTGTTGACCCAGGCAAACGGCAGCACCATGGTCACGATCGTGCCGACCAGGATGGCTGCGGTTGCGAGCACCATCAGGAGAACCGGTTTCTTTTCCCACATGATCAGGCCCTCCCCTCGGCGCTTGCGGTTGCCGGTAGCGGCTCTGGCCTGCGGGTCGTCATGTACAGGTTGTAGATGAAGATGACGATCCCGGCCAGGTAGATGATGCCGCCGGCGGTGCGCGCCCACCAGTAGGGATACATCTCCACCATGGTTTCCATGAAGGTATAGGTCAGGCTGCCGTCGTCATTGGTGGCATGCCACATGCCCGCCTGCAGGACGCCGGCGACCCAGAGGCTGACCGACCAGATCACCTGACCAATCAAAACCAGCCAGAAGTGCAGGTTGGCGAGCGGAATGCTGTACAGCTCCCGGCCGTACAGGCGCGGCGCCAGGTAGTAGATGCTGGCGAAACTGATCATCGACACCCAGCCCATGGTGCCCATGTGGATGTGCGCCGGCACCCAGTCGGTGTAATGGATGAAAGCCGAGAAGGAGCGCACCGCCTGCATCGGCCCCTGCAGGGTCTGCAGACCGTAGAAGGTGATGCCGAGGATCAGGAACTTGACCAGGTAGTTCTCTTTCATCTGGTGCCACTGGCCGTTCATCGACAGGTAGCCGTTGATGACGCTGCCCCAGCTGGGCGCGATCAGCATGATCGAGAAGGCCATCGCCAGGGTCTGGATCCAGTCCGGGACCGGGGTCCAGAGCAGGTGATGAGCGCCGGTCCAGAGGTACATGAAGATCAGCGACCAGAAGGCGACGATCGACAGGCGGTGGCTGTAGATCGGCACGCCGGTCGATTTCGGCAGGAAATAATAGAACATGGCCAATGGCGGCGCGGTCAGCGCCATGGCGACCGCGTTGTGGCCGAACCACCAGTGGACGTTGGCGTCGTTGGTGCCGGCGTAGGCCGAGTAAGACTTGAACAGCGAGGCGGGGACGGCCGCCGAGTTGACCACGTAGAGGATCGCCACGCCGATGATCGCTGCCATCATGTACCAGAGCGAGATATACATCTGCTCTTCCCGACGCTTCATGATGGTCATGATGATGTTGACGGCGAAGGCGACCCAGAGAATGATCACCATGATGTCGATCGGCCACTCCATCTCATGGTACTCTTTCGACGTCGTGTAGCCGAGCAGCAGGGTCACCGCCGAGGCGATGATCGTCGCATTGAAGAACCAGAGCTGGAATTTCGCCAGCTTGTCGCTCCACAGCGGCTGCCGGCAGAGGCGCTGCACCATGTAGAGGAAGGTAGCGAAAATCGTGCCCACCCCCCAGCCGTAGATGCCGGCGTTGGTATGGATCGGGCGCAGCCGGCCGAAGGTCAGGTAGGGCGGGAGGTTCAGGTCCGGGTTGACCATCTGCAGAGAGACGATCACCCCGACCAGGACAGCCACCAGCCCCCACACCAGACTCCAGGTGACGAAGCTCCTGACGATGGCGGTGTTGTACTGTGGGTTTTCCATGCGGACTCCTCAGATATCGCAATCTAGGTGAACAGGATGACACGGCCGGCAATGCATAATTCTGACTAAAACGATGGTGATTGTATGGCGACAACTTTTGAAAGTCAATGTGGTTTATGCATGTGATTTGTGTTGTGGGCTCCCCGGGAATCAACGACGGTCCCTGCCAGCGCTTAGCTGGTCACGGCGCCTTTGGACGCCGACGCAACCAGGCGGGCGTATTTTGCCAGAACGCCCCGGGTATAGCGTGGCTGCGGCGGGTGCCACTGGGCCGCTCGCCGCGCGATTTCTGCAGCATCGACCAGAAGATTCAATTGCCCCTGCCTGAGGTCGATGGCAATCTGATCGTTCTCCTGCACGATGGCAAGCAGACCGCCCACCTGGGCTTCCGGCGCCACATGGCCGATCATGATACCGTGGGTCCCGCCGGAGAAGCGGCCGTCAGTGACCAGGGCCACGTCTTTGCCCAGTCCGGCGCCCATCAATGCGGAAGAAGGTGACAGCATCTCGCGCATGCCGGGACCGCCTTTCGGCCCCTCGTAACGGATAACGACCACGTCGCCGGCAGAAATTCCGCCGGCCAGAATCGCTTCGAGAGCCGTCTCCTCCCGATCGAAGACCCGCGCGGGGCCGGTAAAGTTGGCGGGCTCTTTGCCGCTCAGCTTGATTACGCAGCCTTCGCTGGCGAGGTTGCCGTGCAGCACGCGAATATGCTGGTGAGCCGGGGCATAAGGTTGCGCCGGGCTATGGAAGATATCCTGGTTCTCGGGACGCTGCGGCGCGTCAACCAGATTCTCGGCCAGTGTCCGGCCGGTTACGGTCAGGCAGTCGCCGTGCAGATAGCCGGCATCCAGCAGGGTCTTCATCACCATCGGCAGGCCGCCGATCTCGTGCAGGTCGTTCATCACGTACTGGCCGAACGGCTTGAAGTTGCCGAGCAAGGGCACGCGGGCGGTGATCTGCTCGATATCGACCAGGGTCAGCCCGACTTCCGCTTCGTGAGCCAGGGCCAGCAGGTGGAGGACCGCGTTGGTCGAACCGCCCAGCGCCCAGGCGACGGTCAAGGCGTTCTCAAACGCTTTGCGGGTCATGATGTCGCGGGCTTTCAGGCCTGACTCAAGCAAGGCGACCACTGCCCGGGCCGCCCGCCCGCAGTCTTCACGTTTGTCGGCAGAGATCCGGTTGCCCGTATCGACAGCCAGATTGGAGGCCGCGCCCGGCAGGCTCATGCCGAGCGCCTCGATGGCCGAGGCCATGGTATTGGCCGTATACATGCCGGCGCAGGAACCGGCCCCCGGGCAGGCGTGGCATTCGATCGTATGCAGTTCTTCGGCGTCGATCTTGCCGGCGCAATGGGCGCCGATCGCCTCGAAAGCGCTGACGATATTGAGCGCCTTGCCGTGGTACTCGCCAGGCAGAATGCTGCCGCCGTAGAGAGTCAGGCCGATCAGGTTGTTGCGGGCGATCGGCATCAGTGCGGCAGGGATGGTTTTATCGCAGCCGGACAGGGTGATCACCGCATCAACCCGGTAGCCTTCGGTCATCAGTTCAATGCTGTCAGCGATGACTTCCCGGCTCACCAGCGAATATTTCATTGCTTCGGTGCCCATCGAGATGCCGTCCGAGACCACCGGCGTGCCGAACACGATTGCCTTGCCACCGGCCTCTTCGATCGCCTGCTGGACCAGGTCGCCGAGCGCCCTGACGTGGTCGTTGCAGGGCGTACCGTTGGTGTGCGGCACGGCCAGGGCGATGATCGGCTTGTCGAAATCCTCATCGGTAAACCGCACGGCCCGCAGCATGGTGCGGGCGGCGGTACGTTCGATCCATTTCAGCGTATCTTTGCGGCCGGTAATCTCTTCGCTGCGCCGTTTCATGATCTCCCCTTACTTGTCCATAGCCGTGACGCCGGTGCGGGCGATCTCGATGAGATGCTCGGCGCCGACATCCTCAAGAAAGCTGTCGATCCGTTCGGTGGGACCGGCGATCTGGATGATGTGGATGTCGTGCGGCTGACTGTCGAGAATTTCCAGCTGATAGCTTTTCCGCAGTTTGCCGAGGGCTTTTTCTTCGAGCTCGAATTTGACGATGGCCACCTCCCGCCAATAGCTCTTGTCACGGTCGAGTTCCTTGGCTCTGATCACTTCCGTGAACTTTTCCAGCTGCCGGATCACCTGGGTGACTTTGGCCTCGTCATCTTCGCGCAGCGTAATGGTCATGCGGCTTACCCCGGGGGGTTTGGCCTTGCAGACGGTCAACGTGTCGACGTTGTACATTTTGCGCCGGATCATCATGGAGATTTTGTTGAGGGTTCCCGGCTTGTTCTGCACGAAGGCCAGGATCGCCCGGCGTTTCATTTTTTTGACTGTCATGATTATCTTCCTGCTCAGTGGTGGCAGTTCAGGGTTTGGGCCGCGTCACGATCATATCTTCAAAGCCGCCGCCGGCCGGGATCATCGGCAGGACGATCTCCGAGGGGTCGCAGATGAATTCGAG
>RRYU01000472.1_pt1 | contig 20971 bp, 16 predicted proteins | sample 2162651 | NCBI WGS metagenome assembly RRYU01 (sample SAMN10267283, study PRJNA491782) | microbial mat metagenome | isolation source: biomat in the production well | place: Japan: Minami-Kanto gas field, natural gas well KTG3 | collected 2017-06 | reverse complement strand
AAATGCGTTTCTGTTCGACGATAAGGGGGGCGGACGCAGTTTAAGCTGGAGTGAAGTAATTGACTGTAATCCAGGTGAAAATGAGTGGTTATGGATCCACCTTGACTACACAAGTCCAATGGTACACACGTGGATGGAGGAACATAGTGGACTCTCAGAACTGACTATCGAGGCTTTGCAACAAACCGAAACCCGTCCACGTTGCCTGCACGCAGACAACGGACTGATGATCTTCCTGCGTGGAGTCAATCTGAACCCTGGCGCAAATCCAGAGGACATGGTCAGTATCCGAATGTGGGCTGGAGAAAAACGAATAGTCAGCCTCAGACAGCGGCGACTAATGTCGATAGATACAATTAGAAAAGCAATTACCCAAGGTGAGGGCCCAGCCACTCCTGGGGATTTCCTGACACTACTTATAGACCTATTGCTTGATCGCGCCAGCACAGTTATTGAAGAGCTGTATGACAAAGTCGATGAGCTAGAGGACAAGGTATTGGTAGACTCGGATAATCAGCAACGAAGACAGTTAGCTGATATACGCCGACAGGCAATCGCGCTGCGCCGGTTTTTAGCGCCTCAACGTGAAGCTCTGAATCGTCTAGCCGGAGAACGCTCACCCATCTTTACAGATAAGCATCGTCTAGAACTTAGAGAGGATTTTGACCGTCTTACTCGCCTGGTGGAGGATCTGGACGCAGCACGTGAACGCGCAGGCGTAACCCATGAATCACTGGTAAGTCGTATTGCGGAGCAGACCAATGAACGCATGTATATCTTGTCACTGGTCGCTGCTATATTTCTGCCGCTTTCCTTTGTAACAGGGCTGTTGGGAATCAACGTTGGCGGTATCCCTGGCGCAGAAAACGCATTAGGTTTTGCCTTTGTTGTTATCTTACTATTAGCTTTAACTCTCGGTATTTGGGCCATTTTTCGCTGGAAAAAATGGTTCTAGATAACGAAACTTCTGAATATGAATAAGAGAATTTTTTTTGGCATAACTACCAGTATAAAAGTAGGTATCGCACTATTAATCTCCGGTGTAATTCTCACTAACAATACCTGCGCCCATGATGAGAATATGGATATTGCTGGATGGATTGAAAACGCAGTTCTATTTCCCAGTGGAGCGATAGTGCATGCAAAGCTGGATACTGGAGCAAAGACATCCTCAATCAATGCAGTAAATCCGGCATTCTATTCACAAGATGGTAAGCGATGGGTGCGTTTTTCACTTACCAATCGCAAGCAAAGAATAATAACTATAGAGAGCCCAGTGGTCCGAACCGCTACTATCAAGCGTCACTTTAATGGAAGTCAGGAGCGTCCGGTGATACAACTCGACATATGCGTCGGCAAAGCACGGAAGACTGTTGAAGTAAACCTAGTGGATCGTACCGGCCTGAATTATCAACTTTTGATCGGTCGTAATTTTCTTAAAAACAATCTATTGATCAAGTCAGGAAGTACCTACTTGCTGCCACCTGCCTGTCCAGGCTCCTGATCCACGCTCACAGACTGTTTACTGACTGGCTTTTTAGCGGGCTCCCGTAACCACTCCAGCCAGCGCAGATCGGTAAGCCGTTTGCCACGATAGCGTCCAAGAAGAATGATTACCGTTATGGTGACGGCATGTACTTCCGGATACGCCAGCAACCATTCACCCCATTGCGACTGGAGCAGAATAACTAATGATACCAGTGCGGCTACGATAGCCCAGGCAAGTCTTAACAGGGCAATATGCAGACCATTTTCATCCGCTACTGTATAGATTCGATCAATCAGGGTAGTAAGAATAACAATCGGAAGCAAAACTACTGCGCTGTCTAATGACGGATCAAAATAGGTCAACAACGACACCACCAGAGTCATGAGCATAGCTACCAATGTGAATACAACCGTGAGCCTTGGAACACGTGAAAGCTCCAGGCCGGGCAATAGGGCGCGACCTGCAACACCGAGTATGATTACCAGGGAAAACACCAATGTAGCAGTGAGCCAGTCAACATAGACTGCCGCCAGGGCCAGCAATGTCGGGGTGAATGTACCATAGGTCCGTATGCCTACAATCTGGCGTAAGAGTTCCGTAGATAAAGCACCGAGCGGCAACAGTAGCAACACAGCCAGAACCGCGCTGGTGGAAGGGGTAAGCCGGGTGAGGTCAAATATATTCAATATACTCGGGGCATCTGAAAGCTGTAAGCCTCGGGGCAAAATTGTTGGCTGAATGCGCCAGTTACTGCTCGTAACTTCTGCGCCTTCGGCCTCCAACACGAGGCCGCCACCTCTGCGTAAAGGGATAAATGTTGCCGGCAGTTGGTCACGATGGCCACCGGCTATCTCCAGAGCCTGCCAACGATCCTGATAATAAACCTCGGCCCAATATCTTGGTTGCATCTCTTGCGTTATCGCAAGATCAAGCCCGGTTATGACACGCGCTGGCAGACCCGCAGCCCTGAGTAAAGTCACCATGGCCCGGTTAACGCCAAGCAGAGATCCTTGTTGGTCAGACAGCACAACAGTTGCTTCACTGCTGCCGTCAGGTGTAATGCGAATCCGCTTTCTTACATGCTCAAAAACATGGTCAATCATTGCTTTGGGTTCTGGTTTATCATGCATAATGCCATCAAGAATCGAGGTAACTATCGGCGTTTCAACCCGATCCCCATGGTTCTGTGGCAGCCAGGGTGTAAGACTTGCTTTGTCCACTGACTGGCGTTTCAGGTCCACTCTCGGAACCTGGGAAACCAGCAGATCAAACCTCGCCTCTATTTCTAATTGGCCTGCACGGGTGGTAACAAGCATGATATCGCGATTGTTGTGGTCAATCTTGGTTCGACGCTGACGCATCCCAGGATGAAACAGTGATTGCCCATAGAATCTTGCATGTTTGGTGTCCCAGGGTGGCGCAATTTTGATCAGTGCTCCAGCTTTCGGGATATAGAGATGCGACTCCAGGGTTACCGACCAAGCCGTATCCCCAGAAGAAAATTGACCAGTTTTATGTAATACCAAGCGAACTGCGGTTGCTATAATGAAAAAGAGCAGAAGAATGAATATTATCCTGGGTAAATAACCAGAGTTGGATACCTGAATATTGTCAGCAGCTTTATCATTTTTAGTCATGGTTTTATTAGCTTCTCAAATAGAAGACCACTCTCTACTCACTTCAATCTATAATAGTTCGATATAGGAACTATACATGATCAAGAAGAGTATAGTTTGTACTTCTATAGTAAATAGATTTCCCTATAAGCAAGACAAATCTGAGTCACAGCAACATGGGTCTTCCAGAAAAAGATCTAGCGAAACCCATAATAACAACAGATATTTCTTAACTCTAACAGGATAGATTATAGAGAATGATTCTAAGATTTATGCTAACGGTAATCCTTCTTGGTCCAGGGAATCTCTTTGCAGAAACCACGCCATTTGAAACTGAGGAGAATCAGGCCGGGGCGCGAAATGAACTGGCCACAATTGGCACTCAAATCGATATTGCCGACGTCTCGCTACAGGCACGCCGTCGAATATCTGAGCTAAGAAAGAGACTCATAGCCATACGCGGTCAGGCGCGCGTCTGTATAACGGATGCAACCGCAAAGGTAGAAAATCTTAAGGCGCGGCGTGCAGCGCTTGGTATTGCAACCGAGGGAGAAGATACAGGTATTACTGCCTCACGTGCAGGACTGGATGCCGATTTCGGCAATAACGAAAAGCGTCGCGTCGCATGTGAGCAGATCGCCCAAACATCTCAAGACCTGTTTGAACGCACCCAGGCGCATGAGCAGGCAGCTCTAAAGGCCCGTCTATTTGCACGTGGTATATCAACCCCGATGGTAGTGCTTAATGCTTTTGAAGAGTTACGTGCCTGGTCACGTCTTGTATCAGGCTTTATAGACGAGGGTAGCGGTTGGAATAAGTTGTCATCTCTACAGCGCTGGTCTGTCCTTGGGCTGTTCATTTTGTTATTTGCAGCAGGCGCATCGTGGCACCGACATTGGCTCACGCGTCATCCCGATTCAACTAAAAGCAGCTTTCTAGTATCCGCCACGCCATGGCTCTTGGCACTTTTTGGCTGCTGTGGATTACTCATCATATACCTGCCGACATGGCCACCTGCATTAATTACCCGTCTGGGATTGGGAATACTCGCCTGGGTGATTATAGATATATCTCTGCGTATTTGGCTTGCAGGGCGCAAGTCAGCCGGACTCACTAAGACAGACGCTAAATCTCTGACCATCTGGTTTAGAATAATGGTTGGACTTATAGTTCTGGGAAGCCTGCTATCCACCGCAGAAGCGGTTATTCTGCTACCTGACCCTCATTACTTTCTTCTGCGCACAGCTATGGCCTGGTTGCTATTTGCAGGACTTATGTGGTCTGCAATTATCCTTGGACGTGTTCCTGGTCTGGCTGGCACTCTAGGGCTTAGGGTATTGATAGTGCTGTCAGTACTGGCAGTTGCAGTGGCAGAAACGCTTGGATTCAGAAATCTTTCTATCTATCTACTGTTGGGTTTTGTAGGCACAGTTGGCGGATTTTTAGTTTTCAACCTTGCGGCAAAATTTTTCACATTTCTTTTTGATGGGCTTGATGAAGGTCAGTACCAATGGCAAAAATCTTTACGCAAAAGAATGGAGCTAAAGTCACGGGAAAACGTTCCTGGCTTGATCTGGATACGCCTGATTGTTTCCCTACTCATATGGTCTGCATTCGTGCTATGGGTTCTTTGGATATGGGGTCAATCTGAGCTATGGATCAGTCAGATGATGCTGTATGCCAGAGAAGGGTTTGAGATCGGGTCTTTAAAAATTGCTCCTATTCAGATTCTCGGTGCTATCGCAATACTTGCACTCGGAATCAGTCTGACACGCTGGATAAAAAATCGAGTTATAGGCGATCTGGTTAAACGCTCTCGTCTCGACCGAGGCGGTAGAGAGGCAATTGTAACCGTCAGCGGATACACAGGAGTTATGATTTCTCTTCTGATTGCTCTGGGTATTGCTGGTATCAGTTATACAAACTTAGCAATTGTCGCTGGCGCACTGTCCGTGGGCATTGGGTTCGGTCTGCAAAATGTGGTGAACAATTTTGTTTCCGGCCTGATTCTGCTATTCGAACGACCAGTGCGTACCGGAGACTGGATAGTAGTGGGTGATACCCAAGGTTACGTTAGAAAAATAAGTATACGCTCTACTCAGATTGAGACATTCGATCGGGCTGACATCATAGTGCCAAATTCAGAGTTAATCTCGAACAAGGTCTCTAATCTAATGCTGCGAGACCCATGGGGAAGAATCAGGATTCCAGTTGGTGTCGCCTATGGTTCTGACGTAAAGAAGGTAATGGAAATACTGGTTAGGGTAGCCAATGAATATGAAAGTGTACTCAAAGACCAACCTGGCGTGTCTCCTCCGAAAGCGCTTTTCATGCGTTTTGGTGATAGCGCCCTGGAGTTTGAGCTGCGATGCTTTATTCGCCAGATCGATAAGATCTTTGATAGCACCAGTGATCTGAATATTGCTATCGATCAAGCCTTTCGTGAAGCCGGGATCACTATTCCGTTCCCACAAAGAGATGTACATGTTAAGACAATACCTCCACAGGGAGGTGATAAAGATCCCTGATCAGCCCTGTCGCGCATTAAAAAATATTCGAACCACCTAGAGTCCAAACCGATTATACTTACTAAACAGTGCTAATTTATTTAGCGAATGTCTGAGATTTGCATTTAATTGGTCGGCAGACGAACTCAAATAAATGTCAAAACAGATATCATTTACGTAGCCTATCCTGGGCCTATTGGCCAAACAAAAACTAAAGAGAGAAAAGATTGACTGAACAACAAAGATTACTCGGATGGCGAGAGTGGGTGCAACTGTCTGATCTTGCTTTGCCTCCGATGAAAGCCAAAGTAGATAGTGGTGCCCGCACCTCATGCCTACATGCATTTGCGTTGGACACCTTTAAACGCGATGGTATTGACTGGGTTAGGTTTAGCGTCCACCCAATACAGAAAAATATCGAAGAAGTAGTCGAATGCGAGACTCCAATAGCAGACCGGCGACTAGTTACAGATTCCGGTGGTCACAAGGAAGAACGCATTGTCATCAGAACACACATTCGCATAGGCGATTGGGAGGATGATATAGAAATGACTCTGACCTCTCGTGACAGTATGATGTTTCGCATATTAATAGGGCGAACGGCAATAGTAGCTGGTGGGTTCAAGATAGATCCAGCCTTGTCATATAAACAAAGCGGTAAAGACAGACAACAAGAGGTATCTATATGAAAATCGCCATTCTCTCACGCAATCCTAAACTCTATTCTACTCGTCGATTGGTTGAGGCTGCAAAGGCACGCGGACACGAATACCAGGTGCTGGATGCGCTGCGCTGTTACATGAATATCACATCACTGCGACCATCCATTCATTACAAAGGCGAAGAACTTAGTGGTTTCGATGCCATTATCCCCCGCATCGGCGCATCCATAACCTTTTATGGCACAGCCGTATTACGACAGTTTGAGATGATGGGGGTGTACCCGCTCAATGAATCTGTAGCCGTAACCCGTTCCCGTGACAAGTTAAGATCGTTGCAACTTTTGGCACGCAAAGGGATTGGATTACCGGTAACCGGCTTTGCCCATTCACCGGACGATATCCAGGACATGATGCGTATGATTGGAGGCGCACCTGCTGTGATCAAGCTGCTGGAGGGCACCCAGGGCATAGGTGTAGTCCTGGCCGAAACCCCCAAGGCGGTAGAGAGTGTGGTTGAGGCCTTTATGGGTCTGAAGGCCAACATCCTGATACAGGAATTTATCAAGGAGGCGGGTGGCGCTGATATCCGCTGCTTTATCATTGGCGGCAAGGTAGTTGCGGCCATGAAGCGCCAGGGTAGAGAGGGAGAGTTTCGCTCTAACCTGCATCGTGGAGGTACTGCGGCACTGATAAGATTAACACCGGAAGAGCGTTCCACTGCTGTGCGCGCAGCTAAAATAATGGGGCTTAATGTATGCGGTGTAGATATCCTCAGATCTAATCATGGACCAGTGGTTATGGAGGTTAACTCATCTCCAGGCCTAGAAGGTATCGAAACGGCAACCGGTAAAGACGTAGCAAGTCTGATCATCAGCTTTATTGAGAAAAATGCCAAGCCTCATAACACTCGCACCAAGGGTACAGGTTAAAAAGGTGCGAGCTGATTTTGTAATAGCGGACACTAGAGTCAGAGCCGGAAGCCGTGATGTCGTTAACCTGCCACTTCCTGGCATGTACACACACACACCACTTGGTATGCCGATCCATGTGATACATGGCCGCAAAGATGGGCCAACTCTATTCATCAGTGCCGCAATTCATGGAGATGAAATAAACGGCGTAGAGATCATTCGTCGAGTCTTATCCCTATCAACATTAAAGCGGCTTAGAGGAACACTTCTAGCTGTTCCAATCGTTAATATCATGGGGTTTCATAACCATTCCCGCTACCTGCCGGACCGGCGTGACTTGAATAGAAGTTTTCCCGGTCGCGAATCTGGAACCCTTGCAGGCCGCCTAGCAAGTACCTTCATGACTCAGGTGGTAATGCGCTCAGATATCGGAATTGATCTACACACTGCGGCCATCCATCGAGATAACTTCCCCCAGATACGAGCCGATCTTAATAACGATAGAATCGCCCCTCTAGCAAAAGCATTTGGCTCCCCGGTTCTACTACATTCAGCGGCACCAGAAGGATCATTACGTGCTGCCGCAGCCAATGAATCAGTATCAATGATGGTGTTTGAGGCTGGAGAAGCATTGAGATTCGACGAAGTATCCATTCGAGTCGGTGTTAGCGGAATAATAAATGTGTTACGACAGCTTGGGATGTTACCTACACCGAAAAGAAAACCACCAAAACCTGCGGCACTATTACGCTCCAGCATGTGGGTTCGCGCACCCCAGAGCGGGATTCTAAGAGCACAGGTAAAACTGGGAGGCATGGTGTTAAAGGGAGATCAGCTTGGAGTTATCGCTGACCCCATAGGGCAAATGGACCGACCTCTAAACGCCCCATATGACGGAATAATTATTGGGCGGACTAATATCCCTCTGGTATATGAAGGCGAAGCAATGTTCCATATTGGTCGCACACACCAAACGTCACTGTTAGAACAACATCTGGACACACTGCAAGATCAAGAGCTATTAGAGGCTCCAGAACTGGTTGAAGAGCCTGCTATCGTTTAAGGCAACCGCGCTAAAGTCCATATTATTTTGGCTATTAAAAAGCCCCAATAAATGGGGCTTTCAAGAGCAAAATCAGACAATAAATCCAACTTATGTATTATTGTGTCCGCTAGAACGGTATATCATCATCAAATCCGTCATCCTGTGGCGGCGGGGAAGATGCGGCAGGTGTCGACTGTTGCTGCTGGGCTGGACGGTTTCCTTCAAAGGCAGCGCTTCCACCACGACTATCTAGCATCTGCATTTGGTCAGCTACGATCTCGGTGGTGTAGCGGTCCTGGCCGTTATTGTCCTGCCATTTACGGGTCTGCAACCGGCCTTCAACATAGACCTTGGAACCCTTTTTCAGATATTCCCCCACCACCTCAGCCAGACGTCGAAAGAACACTACGCGATGCCATTCTGTCTTCTCCTGTGTCTCGCCGGTATTCTTGTCTTTCCATGATTCGCTGGTTGCCAGTGTGATATTGGCTACGGCGTTGCCGTTTGGCATATACCGCACCTCTGGGTCTTGGCCCAGATTTCCAATCAGAATTACCTTGTTTACGCCTCTTGTAGCCATAGTCTTTCCTTTCCTCCTAGTTTTACCGTTCTGTCCGTGAATAGTTTTTAATAATCGTCAATATTACTCGCTGCCTCTGGAAAATGCATCCAGTGCCGCGAGGTCTACCAAAGTCTTGTCCAACTTGAGGTAGGCGATACCATCTGCGGCTACCACTGTGGACTCAGACACGCCTGTTATCTTCGCTAACTCCGCTTGGAGTTCCCATGCCTGAGCATCATCCATCTTTCCAACCTTTAGAATATAGTTGGTAAGATTGGCTGGCTTCTGCATACCAGACGCCACCAACAGCCACACTAGCGCTGCCGTCGTCCCAAACAGAAATACTCCACCCAGGCCAAGCTGTCCATGCATCCAGCCTCCGCCAACTCCACCAACGAAGGCCCCGGCAAACTGGGATGTTGAATAGACTCCCATAGCCGTACCTTTGCTGGCCGCAGGAGCCACTTTGGATACTATGGAAGGCAAAGTGGCCTCCAGTAGATTGAAGGCGGTAAAAAACAGCAATAGGGATAACACCAGCCCGGTTATAGAATCATGCCAGAGATAAAGTCCAAACTGCGCGAGGGCCAGTACCAGCACCGCCCCTAGAAACACCGGCTTCATCTTATTGCGTTTCTCTGCCACCACGATAAACGGAATCATGAACAGTACGGAGAACAAAAGCACCGGCAGATAGATCATCCAATGGCTGTCGCCCTCCATCCCAATCAGATCTCTCAGAACCAGTGGAACTACAAGAAAGATTGACGTAATTATGAGGTGCAGTACAAAGATACCAAGATCGAGACGTAGCAGGTTGATGTTGGAGAGGACGCGACCAAACTGGGCCGGTATCGCCTCTGCATCACTGTGTATCTGACTCTCCCGCGGAGTGGGTACCATAAACACCACAATCCCCATTCCACTCATGGCCAGCAAGGCGGTCAGCCAGAAGATCCCGGGGACGCCAATCAGGCCATTTAGCACAGGCCCCAGCACCAACGCCAAGGCAAATGCCGCGCCGATACTCATGCCGATGACAGCCATCACCTTGGTGCGATGCTCATCTCGACTCAGATCCGCTGCCAGGGCCATTACCGCCGCCGCTATGGCACCGCTGCCCTGCAGGGCACGGCCCAGGACCACGGCCCATATGCTATCCGCCATGGCCGCAACTACGCTGCCAATAGCAAAAATGAGCAGACCTCCCAGGATTACAGGCTTTCTGCCAATCCTGTCTGAAAGCATGCCAAAAGGGATCTGTAAAAGGGCCTGAGTTAGACCGTAGGCCCCGATCGCCAGACCCACCAACATAGGTGTCACTCCATCCAGATGTTCCGCATAGATGGCAAAAACCGGAAGGATTAGAAACAGTCCCAACATGCGTAGGGAGTAAATACCAGCCAGGGAGAATGCAGCCCTGGATTCTTGTGAATTCATACCCTGCTGTTTTTTCTCTGCCTGCTCAACCATTCACATTTACTACCATTTACCGAACCGTTTCAAAGCGTCCAATACTAGCAGGTTTCAACAGGCAACCGAAACAGGAGAAGGTTTCCTCAATCATCGATGGTGGAAAGATAGGCGAATATGTCTTTAAGGTCTGAATCTTTTACATCATCTAAAAGCTCCGTATCCGGCTCATCTTCTTCGTGGATGCGTAACCGCTGACGCAGTTTTTTTACCTGACGCCATAGATAACTGGTGTACTGTCCAGCTAGCATCGGCACGTCCTTCTTATGACTACCCCAACCCTGTTTACCATGGCAACTGGCACACTCTTCAGCGTAGAGTTTATTCCCACGTTCTACGTCACCTTCCGCCAGAGGAATCTGCATGAGTCGCTTCGATTCCAGTAGACGAGCGTAGGCATCAAAGTCTGGGGCAGTCTCATCTACCGGGGAAAGCTTGGTCTTTAGTTTTATCTCTGACAGGTAACGGGATACATCCCTTATGTCATCTTCTGGCATCTGTCTGTCATCCACATACTCGATCATGGCGATATTTGGCCGCTTGCGATCACGGAACAAATGCAACTGCCGCTTCAGGAACTCGGGGGGCTGGGCTGCTAGGCGCGGGTACTCTCCCTCGTTCCCTCCCTGACCATATTCGCCGTGACAGCCTGCACAGACCTCGTTTATCTCTGCACCGTTGTCCGGATCATACTCACGGCTCTGCGCTGGTAGCGCAACCACGAATAGCAATAAGAGCAAATACATCACAAATTGTCGTTTAATCAATCTCATTCAATGCCTGGAAAAGAGATGCGCGTTTTAAACAGAGACCATGAAAACTGGCAATTGTGCCTTAATCACCTGAATAAACCGACGAAGTAGATGGTCAAATATTTCTGATCTGGTCTGAGAGCCAGTAAAAATGCAGGGGTGGGATTACCAGTTGATCCTTGAACATTGCCGGACTCTCACCGGAATAAAGATCTCGAATTATACTGAACTGAGAAGGAATCTTGGAACCTATTTCACTCAGATTGAGGTATTGCGGAGAGGTGTCAAAATTGACTACTACCAGGACGCTGCCGGTATGGTAGTTGAAGCGTGAAAACACAAATAGATGCGGGTTTTCCACGTCGATCAGTTCGCGGTTATTGTAATCGGCGAAGGCGTGAATCTCCTTACGCACTGCGATCATCTTCTTGAGAGAGCTAAATAACCTATACTCGATACTATCCTTGGTATTGCGCCGAGATGCCTTCTCCCAATCTATCTTGGGACGATGAGCCCAACGGCTGTCATTAGCCTTGCTTGCGTCTTCCAGATAGGTACAGTCATTTATAGTCCCTATCTCATCACCATAATAGATAAGGGGTATTCCACCAAACGACAGGATCAAACTATGCAACAACAGAATGCGCTTTATCGCCCACTCAATCTCATCCGTATCAGCTTTCTCTAACGCAATCTCCAATCCAATAAGCGAGGCCAGAGAACCTGATATGCGTGCATCTCCGGTCTTATTATTCCTACCGAACGCAAGCCCCCGCGCAGGCGAGTCGCCATAGGCTCCAGTGTAATAGTCGATCAAAAATTGGCGGTGCGCTCTGGGTTCGTATCCCACTGCACGCACGTCATGGTCATCAAAACCAAGGCCGATATCATCATGGCATCTGATGTAGTTGAGCCAGGTGGCGCGATCCAGTTTGCCCGGCAGACTCTTTAATCCTTGCTGCAATAGCCTGGTATTTTTGGTAGCAATCGCATCCCATAATAACGCCATGAATGTCGCGTTATAGGCGACCTCACACTCCTTGGCGATCACCGCATCTTCACCAAAGTATTTGATGATCTCTACTGGTGCGACGATGGCCTCTGCGATGAACAACACTCCTGGTGCCGTAACCTGACAACAGTCCTTTAGCAGTTGTAGTATCAGATGCGCCTCGCGTTCATTCTGACAGGTGCTTCCTACCTTTTTCCAGAGGAAAGCCACCGCATCTAGTCGCACTATATCCGCACCCTGATTTGCCCAGTACAGAATAATATCCAGCATTTCGGTAAATACCGACGGATTGCTGTAGTTGAGATCCCACTGAAAATCGTTGAATACCGTCATAACCCATTTGCCCATCTCCTCATCCCAGGTAAAGTTTCCGGGAGAGGTTTCAGGAAATATTTCTGGCATTGTCTCTTCGAACATGTCCGGCACTTCCCGGTTGGGAAAGACGTAATAATAATCCTGGTATTTCTGTTCCCCCTGCCTGGCTCTTCTGGCCCACTCGTGCTCATTTGACGTGTGATTAACCACCACATCTAGGACCAGAAGTATTTCGCGTTTCTGTAATTCTGATACCAGATCGCACAGATCATTCATGCTACCGACCCGATCTTCTATTTCCCGAAAATCACTTACAGCATAGCCACCATCGTTATTATGTTTAGGACACTTCAGGATGGGCATTATGTGGATAAGGTTTACTCCAAGCTCCTGAAAGTAGTGCGCCTTGCTTTTGAGATCATTCAGGTTTTCTGAAAAGCCATCACTGTACAGAGCCATCCCTACTAACTCCTGGCTCAGAAACCAGTTGTGGTTTTGTTCTCTCTCTATATCTACATGTTTAAGATTGTGCGGCCGTTTGATGTACTGACTGGCCATGGCCTCCACTAAACGTTGCATCTGTTCCCTGAAATCATCTCTGTCACCATAGAGACAGGAAAACAGCGAGTGGATTGAATAGAAATTGGCTCCGAGTCTTGTATAGAAATACCGCAGGTCCTCCCGCTCCAGCTCCGGGTTGAGTTCGCTCAGGATGTCGTTTAGCAGAGAGTGGGATACTTGTTCGTACATAACGTTGTTTAGTAGCTAATTGTTACCTTTGAATGAAGAACAAAGTTGTCTTTGCGTATTAACAGATTATTGATCTGTTGAATGCATCTCAAGTTGCTCGGGCTTATCACCACCCCTGTGATGGGTAGTATTATTTTTAGGCACTCCGATGCCCCAACTTTCCATAAAGCTATTATAAAAATCAATATCTCTCACGATTGCTCCACGTACCCCAACGATTGCACTTGCAAACTCCTGCGCTCGTTTAAGCGTCAAGTCGATACTCCATTTCTTGGTCTGCCCCAATAACATAATCGCGCTGAACGCATCGCCTGCTCCAACAGTGTCGACTACGTTACGAGCAGGCTTTGGCGCTGCATCGTAGCTAGCCCCTTCTAACGTAAAGGCAACTGCTCCTTGTTTGCCACGCGTTACTACAATCAACTCTGCCGACATATCTGTTAACAGTTGGACAGCCTTTGCCGCAACACTAGCTCCATCTGAAACTATTAGATTCAGCTCGTTCTGATTCAGCTTAATGCAATTTGCCCCATCTAGTATTTCCAATAATATTTCAGGTGTACACCATGGTGGACGGAGATTTACATCTACAAAAGAAAACCCCTCATTATGGTGTCTCAGTTCCCACAGAGTTTCTCTGGAAACCGGATTACGTAAGGCCAAACTACCGTGATAAAGAAGGGTCTCGGTATTAATAGGCGGCAAGGCATAACGGTCGATAAAATCAAATGCTCGGTCTGACACTATGTCAAAGCTCGGTTCACCATCTTTAAAGACAATATCGACGGTGCTGGTCTGGTGAGCCGAATCAAGTTGCAGGCCAGACCTGTCCATACCCCACTCAATCATGGCGGCACTTATCTGTCTTCCCAGAGCATCAGCTCCTATCCTGGATATTAGAAGTGGGGATAGACCGAATGCTTGTAGGTGCCATGCAACATTAAAGGGCGCTCCTCCAAGAACTATGTTTCCATCCGGAAATCTGTCGAACAAAACCTCGCCAAACATGATCGGTCGTTGCTCATATACCCTATCCATTACCGCCTCCTTAATAACGCATCTACCTGTGGCAGATAATGCATAACACCTTCCAGGATACCGGCGCTATAGTTACCATTCATCCCGTTGATGCTTCCATGCGCTAAATATAGTGTATCTAATCTAGCATTGGCTTTTGCATCCTCTAACGCCTGGTGACGAACTTTGTCTGTTGCATTGGCCACGAGAATCGCCTTGATAGGGCTTGCAAGAACCGCTAGGTCATTTCCACTGTCGCCGGCAAATATCGTATCCTCCAGACCAAAACCCAACCTTTGCATCAAAAACTCAATAGCATGTTGTTTGGTTGCGGTTGGGGGTAACACATCGAGCAAGCCTATAGAACTAGTTTCGTCCTCACTCCAGACCAGAGCCGCCTGAATACCAGCAGTATTCAGTCGGCCGTACAGTTCCTGTTCCAACTCTCTGGACTCGACATGAGCTGAGACGTAGTAACTGAGCTTGTAGACGCTCTGTTTCTCTTGCTCCTGTAGTTGCAGGCCATCTAGATTACTGAACAAGGACCGGATATCGGCATGTGTATTCGGACTCCAACTCCGACCAAGTTCCTGCGCCCAATCTGCCCAGTTAGACCAGTTGCAAGATTTGATCTGATAGATGGTGGACCCTACATCAGCCACCACATAGTCCGGTTGCGGCAGACGATATTTAACTATCGCCTGCTCCACCAGTTCACGGTGCCTACCGGTGACAAAGACCAGTGTGACCTGAGGCCAACCCACCAGGCTGTTAAATAATTCCCTCGCCCCAGGAGACTCGGGCTGATTGCCATTGGGTATCAGTGTTCGATCCAGGTCAGTGCAAAGTAGAAGTTTAGTCTCTATCATGCCGGCACCTTGCAGGCATTCAGAAAATCATAGTGTTCAATTGCCTCCATTATGCCCGAGGCATAGGGACTACCTGAGAAATAGATCTTTTCAATATCAGCAAGTTCAGAAAGCTCTTCTTCATGCCGGTTCGCCACCACTACTGCCTGAGTGTTCCCTCGCATCATATCTTCATCAGCGCCAGATCCACCTGCGGCGAGTATATTTTCCAGAGGTATATCCCACTGTTCAGCAAACCAACGAAGCGCTAATCCCTTAGAGGCTCTGATCGGGATGATGTCCAAGTATTGGCCAAAAGAAAATACTACGTTTGCGGTTTGTTCGTGCTGATGCAGTAGCCGAGTTATCTCATCTTTGTCCGGCGCAATTTTGGGATCGATATAATAACTAAGCTTGTATTTGCTTTGCTCTCTCTTAGGTTGTGGTCGTATCCCTGACAGTTCACTAATAATGTGTTTGATCGTTTTGGGATTCCATAGGTGATCTATGTGCCGATTCCAAGCCGCATCTCCAATCAGATTGGGTGCATAATAGATCTCAGTTCCAAGGCTGGTTATGAGTACGTCCGGTTGTGGCATTCGATTTCGTCGGATCATAATGAGCGCGGATTCCAGATTTCTACCAGTAGCTACACCGAAGGACACACATTTTCTGTTTTCCCGTATCAGGCGCATGAATTGTTCCAGTGACGCGGGATCTCCCAGCAGATTTTGGTCCAGGTCACTGAAGATTGCCCGGTCATGGTAGAGCATTGGACGTCTTGTTAGCTGTATCTTGGGCGGAAGTTCTGTCTGCTCTATTATGGGATGCAGCAAATCCAGATATCTATCGACATGCGCTTGCCAGGAATAGTGTTTGCGTACTCCATTGATTCCGTTATGTGACAACCTTTCCCATTTATCTGACTCGGTCAGAACATGCATCAGCACCTCGGCAATGTCGGACTTATCCAGTGGATCGATCAGATAACCGTTACGACAATTTTTGATAATGTCGCGCGGTCCTCCATCCTCGGTTGCCACTATGGGTAATCCGCAGGCGGATGCCTCTATCAGAGTGAGGCCGAACGGTTCTGTCAGAGCAGGGTTTACAAATACGCCTTTGCTTTGTGCAGCAAGGCGATAGAGATCCGGCACATCGTCCGCATTGTGGTGTTTTGGATATGCAACACGGCCGTACAGATCGTAGCGATCCACTGCGAACAGGATCTCCTGTAATACATCTCTGGCCCCGCTTTCCATTTCATTTATGTCATCGCGAGTACCTGCGACTATCACCAGATTTGCCAGCCGCCTTAGCTTATGCGCCTCACCAAACACCTCAACCAATGTGATTATATTCTTGCGCTGATCCGGACGTGACAGGGCCAGGATTATGGGTTTTTCCGGGTTCTTAAGAAATCTTTCAATCTGTTTCGCTATTGGGCTCTGATTCACATCTTCCTGGTCTGGAGTAAACAATTCCAGATCTGTTCCAGGGGGAACAACCTGCATCTGCTCCGGCTGATAATAGTCGTAGAGACCGTATTGATCCTCAACTTCCTGGTGGGTGCTGGTTATTACACAATCCGCCACCCCCAGAGTGGCCTCTTCCGCTTCAATCCGACGCTTCATGTTATAAAGGCGCTCTATCTCCATGCCTTTCATACCACCTGCCAGAAGCCGACGGCGCTTGCTTCTCCCTAAGGAATGGCCAGTATAAACCAGAGGAATACCCAACTGGCTGGCCAGAGACATTCCCACATGGCCGGCATCGGCATAGTGGCCATGAATGACATCTGGTTTGCGCTCCTGGTCATTAAGATAGACAAGCAGATTATCGGAAAAATTATCGAGGCAGTCCCATAGCTCCTCTTTTGGCTTATAACCATCCTCGCCACATTTGATGCGGATAATTTGTACGTTGGGAGAGAGTGCCTCACTAGGCTCTGCATATTCTGGATCTATCTTTGGATCCAGAATCAGTCTAGTCACCAGATCCACTTGGTCCACATGCGGATGCTGTCCCAGAGCCCGCGCAAGCTCTACCACGTACTTAGTCTGTCCCCCGGTATCTGCATCCCGCCCCAGCTCCAGGCTCTCACCTCGAATCAGGCCGTGAATACTGATAAGTACGATATAGATACCATGTTGCGGTTGCTCCTTTTCATGCGATGCATTCATGCTTGCCCCACCTAAAAAATATTCCTTAAATTAAGCTTAATCCACCAGCATGTCCCACTTGACAAATAAAGGGGATGATAAGAATCCCCTTTTGTGCCCAATGGGCGAAACATTTTTTATTGCTGCCATCACGAAAAAAACTTCGGGGCATTATTAACTGAAAATACTGACGAATAGTGATCTGAATAACTTTCCGCATCTCTGTCTAAAGTGTAGGCAGCAACCGCCATATTGCCTACATAGAATATTGAGTTACATCAGTTATTTTTAAGGAGTTCCCGGTTGGCGCTGGCTATCTTAATGGGGTCTACGCGGAAACGTGTGGGTTGATATTAGCATTTCTGGGTAATGGTGGAAGAAATGCTGCAATTATTTTCAGCTTGAGATATTCCTCATCACGATAACCATAAGCCCTTCGTTGTAGAACCCGTATTTTGTTGTTGATCCCTTCGACCAACCCAAGGCTGACTTTATTCTCTGGATGACAATAGGAGGCAATTCCATCCCAATGTTTTTCAATCATGCGGGCAAATTTCTTGTATGGTTCGAGACGCTGCCATTTGAGGCTATCTTTCCATCGTTCAAAGAAAGCGCGGGCTCCGCGTTCAGTGCGGTAGTCCCATAGTTGTCCAAAAGCCTCCTTGAGAACGTAAGCAGTGTTCAGTCGTCGGTTGGCCTGGAGCAGTTTCTTCAGGGCGCGTCTTCCATCTAAACTCAGGTTCTCACGTCTCGAGAGCAAGGTATAACGCTGGCCTTTGATGTAGCTCCTATCCTTGCCACTGAGGCGCTTGTACTCACCACGCCGGACTTCATCAAGAGCCTTTGAGAGATGTCGCATAATATGAAACTTATCGAAGATGATCCTGGCATTCGGTGCGTTTTTCAGTACCGAGTTCCGGAACGGTTTCCACATATCCATGGCTGCCAATTCAATGCGGGCACTCTTCTTCTTGCCCAACACTTTGAAAAACAAATCAATATCAACCTCCTTGCGGCCTTCACCTCCAACCCAGATAGGACGCCCACGATCCAGGTCGCTGACGATGACCCGGTAGTTATGTCCTTTGCGGATGGAGATCTCATCAATGCCTATGGCCCGTGGCGTTGGCAGTCCCGCGAGGTCAACCTGCTTTTGCATGTAAAGCTTATCGAGATCCTTCACCGTACTATGGTGAAGACGCTCCATCTCGGCAACCGTCTTGTTCGGCATATCCCGACACAGCTTGCCCACATGCATGGCAAAGCGCTGAGTATAGCGAGGGTTCTTTGCCAGCCAGTCCAGATGCTCTACATGCACGCCGTCACACCCAGGACAACTGACACGCCAGCGCTCGAACTCCAGGTAGATCCGCCAACCGGCAACCGAGAGATCACGTACCCGCATGATCTTCTTATCGTAACGCTTCCGGCACCGGTGGCCACAGCGAGAACAGATGGCTGTTTTTTTCGCCTTTTGAGTTGGATTACTCGGGCATGCCTGTCACCAAAAACACCTACCAATTTTGACTTGGCGGTGAAGCCAGGGAATGCAAAAAGCGACCTGATTGTCTTGGGGTTTTTCATGGCGTTAGCCTAACTGAAAAATGAAAGTATTTTTTCACAACATGCAACATCTGAATATGCATATGATTTCAATGTGTTACACTGCCGCCGACTCGAATCTTACCCACACGTTTCCGCGTAGACCCATATTTTTATCTAGGACAACAAAAATATTTTGTTTTCATTTATCTATTATTTGGTCTAAATAGTATCTGTGCAGCAGCTATAAAACTGCACTTTTTTACCAAACAGGAGATACTAGGTGTGAGCAGGAGACTGCGAAATGATTTCGATGAAGAAATCGAAGAACTTGATTATAAATTTCGTTTTCGCCATCCCAATGACAGAAAACGGAATCGCCTTGGCAATAATGAACCCGCACCAAAAATCAGGCGCGTTCGACCGAGGCATGATGTAACAGACTACGAAGAGTCCTGATCACCGCCTGAGCAGCTCACCCTCCCTGGTTCACTAAATACTAGAAGGCACCGACTGACACTGGCCGCAATAATTCGGCCAGTGTCGGCTTGCGATTGGTAAAATCTTCCAGCCCACATAAGATTCCCGCTAGATGCTGGCCAGATTCAATCCTGACTTGATATTACGTGAAGACTTTTACCAAAACCTATATAAGTAGCCACGAACCCAAACCAAGAAAACTGACAAAACCCACCACGTCGGTAACTGTAGTGAGTAGTACCGATCCGGAAAGCGCGGGATCAATACCAGACCGATCCAGATAAAGCGGGATAACCACTCCCATCAAAGCAGCGACCAAAAGATTGATAAGCATCGCCGCTCCCAGAACCAATGCGATACCAACCTGGCCAAACCACAACCAGGCGATAACACTCACAACCACTGCCCAGGTGAGGCCATTAATACCTGCTATCGCAAGCTCCTTTATGGCCAACCAGCGGGTATTTGAATCTGTGATCTGGCCCAAGGCAAGGCCTCGAATTGACAGGGTAAGTGTTTGACTACCTGCTATGCCTCCCATGCTAGCCACTATCGGCATCAATACTGCGAGAGCCACAATCTGCTGTAGAACAACCTCAAAACGTCCTATCACCCATGAAGCAAGAAAAGCTGTCGCCAGATTTATCGCAAGCCAAAACATGCGGCGCGAGGATGATGGCAGGATAGGTGCAAATAGGTCTTCGTCCTCATGCAGACCTGCCATCTGCATCATTGGAGCCTCTGCCTCTGAACGAATCAGCGGCATGGCGTCATCAACGGTGATACGCCCGATCAGTCGATGATCTTCATCTATGACAGCCAGAGAAAGCAATTCGCGCCGTTCAAACATCAATACTATGTCATTAAAATTTGCGTCTGCGTGAAGATAATCTTCATCCTTTAACATAACCTCACTGACCAGCAAATCAGGGTCCTGAGTCAGTAAAGCTTCTAGCGGCATCTTACCTTCGTAGTGCCCAGCCCTATCCACAACCATCAACCCATCTGTATAGCTAGGCAGAGTACCCCTGAGACGCAGATAACGTGCAACGGTTTCCAAATCAACATCTGCTCTAACCGCAACCCACTCTGTCCGCATAAACCGACCGGCCGACTCCTCCCCGAAGGCCAACTGCTTCTCCAACTGAGAACGCTCTTCCTGTCCAAGTGATTCCAGGATTGCATCAACAACCTCATCCGATACCACATCGAGAATATCTGCAATATCCGAAGACTCCATGGAACTGGTGGCAGCCACCACAGCTCCTGGCTCCATTTTATCAAGTAGGCCGTAACTAACCTGATCTGAAAGCCTGGCAAGCAACTCTCCCTGGGAAGCTTCCGGCAATGAAGCCCATAATTGTTGCCGTAAGGCGGGCGGAAGTCCTTCGACTACAGCTGCCAGCTCTCCCGCCGACCACTCGTTAAGATGCTGTTGCAGACGTTCAACATCTCTAATCTCAAGGAGCGATAAGACGAGATCCAACCTATCCTCAGCGGCACAGTAAGTGTCTAAGCAGTGGTTTTCTGTCATACCTACTCCTAAAAAAAGAAAATAACGCAAACCATATATCCAAAATCTGGCCTCGTCATTTCTGAAATAAATACCTAAGATATTCTAAAATGCCACTTCTACCCAAAGGCCTAACCTCCGGGCTTAATGGCTAATGTGGCTTGAACTTTAACAGTTATTCCTTGCCGTGTTATTTCAAATAGGGCATATAGCACTAATTCAATACCTACAGCTTGCCATGCTACAATTCTTGTTCAGGTAATTGACAACTTCAACCAGGCAGTTACAGAAAGCTTATGTCAAATCAATCGAAAG
>RRYU01017090.1_pt1 | contig 20991 bp, 13 predicted proteins | sample 2162651 | NCBI WGS metagenome assembly RRYU01 (sample SAMN10267283, study PRJNA491782) | microbial mat metagenome | isolation source: biomat in the production well | place: Japan: Minami-Kanto gas field, natural gas well KTG3 | collected 2017-06 | reverse complement strand
GGGGGGGGGGGGGCCGCCGGGGACCTTTCCATGAAACTGTCCCCCGGAACTATTACAGCTCTGCCGGCCAAGGATGATTGTAATCAGAGATTTCCGCCGAGAAACACCAGAATTATGGTGATCAGATACACGAGGATGTAAGTCCCCAGAGCAAAGTAGAACCGCTCCCACCTCGTAAACCCGCCCTTGATCCCCGTCACATAGTAGGCAAAAGCAGCAGCCCCCAAAAGGATAAACATCATTCTCATAGTGCGTCCTCACGGCTGAAAGGTTCATTTGTGAGCTTACCACGCATTATCTATTTAAGGAAAAACCACATGATCAGGCGACTGTCCACCGACCAAGTCCTTAACCTCCGAGACACCATCCCCGAGGTGAATCCTCGGGAATCCTCGGGGTCGGACCAACCTAAGCCATCGAATTTATGTGCCTTAACCCTTGAAAACCCCCCATATTCTGCCCTATGGCTCGATTTTGGCTGGTAAAATCGGCACCATAAACTGTTAATCCTTGCCGAACAACGGAACTATCTTCACGTTCGATAACCCGGCGACTGTTTCCCCCGGCTCTTCGTTGCGCATGGAATTCAGTGGTAAATTGATTATCCGGCCGCACACCTGCTCCGGACCACGGCTGGCATGGTCCCCAACGATCACCCGGAAACCATCCGTCAGGGGAGCGTTGGTCGTCTGTCTGCTGCTCCTGCCGGCGGTATCATCTTTCGGCTGGTGGAGCCGGCCGCCAGGATGGTGCGGCCCGGCAGGGAAGGATCGCAGGGTAGCAAGATGCTGCCGCAACAAGTAGATTTTTTCCCCTTGTGTCACTGTGCCAGGTTGCTAATGTTGATAAAAGACCATACGCATTGTTCGTGCGATGGGGGAATTCATCGTGATCCGAAGAGAAAGGAGTGTGCCAGATGCAGGTTTTCGTAACCGGGGGAACCGGTTTCGTCGGCAGCGAAGTGGTCAGGCAGCTGGCGGCGGCAGGGCATCATGTGATTGCCCTGGTGCGCCGCGGATCAGCGGAGAACCTGCCCAGGGCGGCCAGGGTCAGGATCCATATCGGGGATGTGACGGAGCCGGAAAGCCTCCCTGACGGCATCCGCGATTGCGCTGCGGTGATCCACCTGGTCGGCATCATTCGCGCCTTCCCGGAGCGGGGAGTGACATTCGAACGTCTGCATGTGGCAGCCACGCGGAATGTCCTGAATGCTGCCGCTTCGGTCGGCGTCAGCAGGTTTCTGCACATGAGCGCGAACGGGGCGCGGCCCGCCAGCGAGATCGATTACCAGCGGACCAAGTGGCAAGCGGAGGAAGAGGTCCGGAGATCCGGTCTGGACTGGACGATCTTCCGACCCACCCTGATTTTCGGGGCCGGCGGTGATTTTCTGGAGACGCTGGCCAACCTGGTGCGTCGCCTGCCGATCGTGCCGGTGTTCGGCGACGGTCAATATCGCATCCGGCCGGTGGCGGTCGAACAGGTCGCCGAGACCTATGTCAAAGCCCTGGACAAGCAGGAAGCGAATAACGAGACCTATCTGCTGGGAGGCGGCGAAAGCTACACCTACGATACGCTTCTCGATCTGATCGGTCAGGCGCTTGGCAAGGCGACGGTTCACAAGGCCCACCAGCCGATTCCCCTGGTCAAGCCGATCGTCAGCCTGCTGGATGGCTTCGAGAAATTCCCGATCACCGAGGACCAGCTGGCCATGCTGCTTGAGGGCAATGAGTGCGACCCGGGTCCCTGGGCGAAGGAGTTCGGCATCGAGCCCATCGCATTTGCTGACGGGGTGCAGCACTGCTTCAAGGCGCAGAACGGCTAGATCGCGAACACTGCAGCGGATCGGCGTGGATCAGGGAACGAAAAGAAGAACCATCATGCAGACCCGCAAATCATTCAATTGCCGGCCGTGCGCTGCAGAGGTGGAGTTTACCGGCCCTCAGGACCAGCAGGCAGCCCGTGGAGCAGCCCCCTGCGCGACCGGCCTAGCCAATCCACATGACCACACCCACCGAGGGTGACTCAGCACGTCAGATAAATAGCAATTAACCTCACGTTTTTCTTAAGATTATTATAATTCTAATACCACATTATCAGGTTGACATAGAGGCTTGGCCGGATGAAAGATAAATGAACTGACAAACCCCAAAAGACACCGCTCTCGGCGCCTGCGGAAGCGGCGGCCGGTGCGGATAGTGTGCCTTACCCTGCCGGGACACCAATAATCGTTGCTCTGTTTTGAGTTCGTTTCTTTTGGTGATCCCGGCTTTTTATTTTGTGGCGGACAAAAGTTTACCGGCTAGATCGATCCCACTGCGCGACTATCAGACATTGCCGACCTGACCGGAGACAGAATGCTTGCCGCTTGCGCGTAGTCGTTCACAGCTCAGTGAATAACGAGACTGTTTGCTATCGTCAACTGAAAGGGAAGCTACGGATGAAGACGTCTGCATTGTCACTTATTATGTTGCCTCTCCTTGTTCTAGGCTGTGCCAGCGTTCCGAAGATACCGCAGGAGTTAAACCTTCGCCACGCCACAATCGTCGCAGGGGACGATGAGTCGCGGGTCGTCATTGACGGTTTCTCCGGCAAAGGGACCGGAGCCGCCATCGGCGGTGCGACAGGGGCCGGCGCTGGCCTGGGATTCGGCATACTCAGCTGCCTCGGTACAGGTTTTTGGTTGCCGGCGTGCGTCGCAATAGTTGTGCCTATGACAACTGCGGTTAGCGCAGTCAGTGGCGGCGTATACGGAGCCGTTGTTAGTCAAAATACCGATGACGTGGCGGCAAAACGAAGTCTGCTCGAAGAGGTCATAAGCGAAATCGGTGTCAGCCAGCGTCTGGCAACCCTGCTCCAGCAGAAGACTCGAGAGCATTTGACTGTTAATCAATCCAGGGCAGAGAAAGATCCAGCCATTCCTGGTTCTGAATGGACGCTGATAATCGTAGTCAACGAACTTGCTACGGTTGGCTCAGGTACGGACAAGCCATACTCGCTCAAAGCTTTGGCAAGTGTCAAAATCTCGTCATCAGGAAATGCTAAGCCGGTTTTTGACAAGGAGTATCAGGTCCAGAGCCTTACGAAGATGCTCACCGCAGAATGGCGAGCCAATGACAATGAAACAGTGCATACGACTGTCGACATTTTATTGGCAGAACTTGCAACTGATATTATGAATGATTTGATCACTGTTGAACAATATTAATCAGCAGCCGCAGTTCCCCTGCGGCCAGGCTTTGAGGTAAAGCGGCAAGGCCGTTATCTCAAAAGACTCTAAAAATGACGGCAGGGCCACCGAAAAATGCCTCCCGCGGCATCCATTCCATACAGCTTTTCGGGAACTTCCCCCGCTTGAGATGTGGCCGCTTTCGGGAGAGGGGCGTCGCCGAACGTATCCGTCCTGCTTCGGGGGCAGGGGGGCACTGGTCGGCATCCAGTCTTCCCGAAAGGTAGTGCCGGTGTCTTCCGGTCCGGGGTTGTGTCTGCGGGGCAGATTCGGATCGCATCTGTGGCAAGCGGAAGGCAACAGGCTCGGCCGAATCCCTTTTTTCTTGACTATATGAATGTTTGAATGTATTGTCCGGCCAATTTGCTGGAGGTTATCAATGAGCACACAAACTATATCCGCATCGATACGCATGAAGCATGCCCCCAACTACAAGTGGATTTTGGGTCTGGTCATGCTGACCGTCATCACTCTCGGCTGGAAATACCCGCTGTTGGGCTTTGTCGTTCCTGTGGCAATGACTGCCGGGATCTTGGGTGGCGTCTATCGAGGCCGGTGGGTTTGTGGCAACGCTTGTCCGAGAGGCAGTTTCCTCGATACCTGGCTGCATCTCGTCGCGGCCAAACGAGAGATGCCCGCATTTCTAAGGAAGCGCTCGTTCCGCTGGGCAGTCCTCCTAATCTTAATGAGCTTCATGGTGTTCAGGCTTTCGCAAGATGTGGGCAGTGTCGCGCACTGGGGATATGTCTTCTGGCAAATGTGCCTGCTGACGACGCTGGTGGCCGTTGGTCTTGGTCTTAGGTATGCGGCCAGGAGTTGGTGCTCCTTCTGCCCGGTCGGAACCATGGCCAGTGCGGTTGGCGGAGACAAGTATTCCTTGCAAATACAGGCTTCGTGCAAGGCGTGCGGGCTTTGCGAACAAAGCTGCCCCATGCAGCTAGACATCGTTATGTATAAAAAAAGCGGCACTCAGCAGGAAAAAGACTGCCTGAAATGCTCCGCTTGCATAAGCGCTTGTCCGCGCGACGGGGTTCTGAGTTGGCCCAAAAAAGAAGCGGCGTAATCGTTTCCGGACAACTTGCTTCATCATTCAGCCCCAGCCCTTAGCGGTTGGGGCTTTTCCATGGCCGGACTTCTGCGCCCTGCGCCACCCAATTTGTCATCTCCGGACCGGAACCGGGCGGACCTTTCAACTGACTTCCCACAAACTGACTGAATAGGAGCCATCCACTCCGTAACCCAAACAGTCGGAGCCGGGGATGTTTCCATGGAACTGTCCCGCGGAATGTGAACAGCTCGGCGCTTGTCGACTTTGGGATGCCGCACAGCGAGGCTCTCGCTGCTGGCGGCTTGCTTCCAGCCCGTCATGCCTTGCCTTGCCGCCCTTCATCAGCAACGGCCGGCCGGCAAATGACCATGAGCCATGGCAGTTCGTACCCGGGAACCACAGATTAAATTTCTAAAGTTTCTTGTTTACATTCCGGAGTGGTTCCATTGATAATAAAACGCTGTTTACATTATGGAGCCCTATGTCAAAAACCCTTTCCATAGACCCGGTGACCCGCATCGAGGGCCATCTGGCGATCGAAACCCAGCTTGAGGGTGATTTAGTCACCGCCGCCAAAGTTGCCGGCCGCATGTATCGCGGCTTTGAGCAGCTCCTGATCAACCGTCACCCGGTTGATGCCGCCCGCATCAGTCAACGCATCTGCGGCATCTGCCATGAAGTGCACGGCATTGCGGCATGCATCGCCCTCGAAGACCTTTACGGCCTGCCGCCAACCAGCAATGGCCTGATCTTAAGGGAGCTGATCCTCGGCCTGCATCTGGTCACCGACCATATCTTTCATTTCTACCAGTTGACCTTGCCCGACTATACCGACTTTACCCTGCTTCAGCATTACCGGGGCAAGGATGCGCGGGTCAGTCAACTTGACCGTCTCTTCAGGAATTCGGCGGGGACCTTCACCAGTGCCGGAACGGCGGACGCCATCAAGGACGCAACGCTGACCATCGAGATGGCCCTGGGCTATGCCGAAGCAGTCACAACTCGTAAACAGGCAGGCAGCGGGCTGGCCAGCCTCGGCGGCAAGGTCCCCTTCTGTCATGCCATTCTGCCGGGGGGGATCACCACCGGCATCACCAGCGACCGCTTGATGAATTACGCCAATGCGCTGGTTAAAACGACCGACTTCGTCCAGCGCTACTACCTGCCGCAAGCGTTGGCGCTGGCCGCACATTTCGACCAATATTTCACCATGGGACAAGCCCACGGCAACTTTTACTGCAACGGCGGCTTCGACCTGTTGCAGAAGCCACTCTACAGGCCGGGCGTGCTGCGCACCAGCGGCGGCAATGAGCCGGTCCACTTCAATAAAATTGAAGAAATTATCGATGCGTCCTTCCTCGACACCACAGGCAAGCCTGAGCATGGCAAGCCAGGAGCCTATTCCTGGGTCAAAGCCATGCTTTACGACGGCGAGCCGATGGAAGTCGGGCCGCTGGCCAGGCTGGTGGTCAATGGTGACGGGGATTTCGCGGCGCTCCTGCGCAAATCATTCAACCAGCAGACCATCCGTTCCTCGGTCATGACCCGGATTCTGGCCAGAGCCTTCGAGGCGAACAACCTCTGCCGTTACCTGCAGGAGCTGCTGCCGAGCTATCAGCTGGAAGGACCGACGATCAATGTTCCGGACATGCTGGCCAAACCGACCGGCACGGGCCAGGGGATGTCGATTGCCGCCCGCGGCGCCCTCAATCACCAGATAACGGCCCGTGACGGCAAGGTCACCGGCTACAAACTGCAGGTACCATCGGCATGGAACTTCGGCCCGTCCGTCAGAGGGCTGTCCGGGACAGTCGAAAAAGCCCTGCTCGGGACCCGTGTCCAGGCGCAACTGAAAAATGGCACCCCCGGCAGCAATGCCATCGAGATCGGCCGCATCGTGCGCAGCTTCGACCCCTGCCTGGCCTGTGCAATCCATTGAGGTGACCATGCTGACCCGCCGCTCTTTTTTAAAAAAATGCCGGGACATCTCGATCCTGATGTGCGGCAGCACCCTGTTGACCCGCTCGCTGGCCGAAGGATTTTTGCAGCTCAGCAGCGACCCACCGGCGATCGCTTTCATTCATGCCCAGAACTGCATGGGCTGCACCACCTCCATGCTCTACGGCAACGATTACGACTTCCTCGATTTCCTGTCACAAATCGGCCGTCTGGAAGTGCACCCGGCGCTGGCCTTCAGCCAGGGCAGCAACTACCTCGGGAACCTGGATAGACTGGCACAGCAGGGCGACTATCTGCTGGTCGTCGAAGGGAGCATTCCCTCGCAGCCGCGAGAGGCCTGCTACCTCGGCGGCAGTCCCCTCTATGACGTGCTTGCCGGCTACGCCGCTAGAGCCCGCATGGTGATCAGTTCCGGGTCGTGCGCCAGCAGCGGCGGCATCCCCGCCTCGGGTGGCAACCAAACCGGCGCACTCTCCGTTGCAGCGTACCTCAGCGAGCAAAACATCAGAGTCCCGGTGTTGAGAATCCCCGGCTGCCCGGCGCATCCCGACCATATCATGGGGAGCATTGCCTACATCGCCGCGACTGGCAAGGCCCCACCGCTCAAGCAGGACACGCGCCAGCCGGCCGAGTACTTCGGTGAAATGCTGCACAACCGCTGCAGTCGCTACCAGCACTTCTCCCAGGACCTGTTCGTCGAGGATTTTGCCAAGGACAAAGACAACTGCCTGCTGAAAAAAGGCTGTCGCGGCCCGGTTACCGACAGCGACTGCCCGGTGCGCCGCTGGAACCAGCGGACCAGCGTCTGCGTCGAGAGCAACACGCCCTGTATCGGCTGCATGAGCCCGCACTGGCCGTTTAAAAACAACCTCTACCTTGAAACCACCGAAGTCGAGGATCTGCCCTGGTCGCAGATGAAACGGAAAATCAGCAATCGTTAAGCGCAATCTATGAATCGCTGGCAGCCTCACACTTCGAAATATTTCTACATGATCGCAGCGGCGATTCTGCTGGCCGTGGCCCTCTTTATCCTGGTCGACTCACTCAAGTCCCGCCAGGTCAAAGAATCGCTGACCACCTACATGGACAACCTGCGGGACATGGTGTTCATGTCGACCTACGATTCTCTGAAAAAAGGCAACATGAAGCTGTTTAAAAATCATCTGGAGGAAATCGGCACCCTGGATGATGTTCGGGAATTTTCCCTGCTCGATATCAAGGGGGTTGTCAACTACTCGTCGGAACCGGAACTGGTCAAGCAGATTGATTCCCGGGTGATCGGCATGCAGCATCAGGAGGAATTGACCCACGGCGATTTCACAACCTACTTCTTTCCCGTGGAAACCATCAGCTACTGTTCCCGCTGTCATGCCAACTGGGTGGTCGGGTCCATCAATTCCTACTACAAATTGACCCTGAGTCGCAAAGCCCTCAATTCCGTGGAGCTAAGCACTTTTTACTATCACGGGTTTACCGTGGCCGGCGGCGGGATGTTCCTGGCCTTCACCTACATGCTGTTTCTGTTCTATGAGCGGAGGAAGCTCGAAGAACAGATGCTCCTCTCAGCCAGTGTTTTTGAAAATGCCGTGGAGGCCATCGCGATTACAGATATCCATGGCCAGGTCGAGAGAATCAACTCGGCATTCACAAAGATCACCGGCTTTGCGGCAGAAGATATCCTGGGCGAAAACATCCATCTGATCGAAGCCGGTGAGATGAACCGATCGACCAACCAGGAGATGCGCGACCAGCTCAATACGCAGGGGGTCTGGAGCGGCGAAATCTGGAATCGCCGTAAAACCGGTGAAAATTTCCCCGCCCGACTTTCGGTGACAGCGGTCAGCAACGCCCAGCAACGGGTCATCCACTACATCTCGATCTTTTACGATATCGGCTCTGAAAAAGCGGCGGAGCGCGCCCTGGCCGAGATGAGTCAGATGAAAAGCGAGTTTATCTCGACCGCCGCCCACGAACTGCGGACCCCGCTGACCGCTATTCTGGGGTTTACCGAACTTGTCCGCGAACCTGAGAAATTCGGCGGCTTCAGTGAGCAACAGACCCACGAATTTCTGGATGAGATCTATGACCGGGGGGAAGCCCTTGGCCAGATCATCGATGACCTGCTGGATATCAGTCGCATTGAAAGCGGCAAAGCCATCGACCTGAATCGCCAGGCAGTCTGCCTGGAAAATCTCCTCAGCAAGGCAATCGAATATTACCGGATACACCATGCCACGCATAGCTACAGGCTGGACCTTCCCGAGCAAATGAAGCAAACGGTTTGCATGATCGACCGCTACCGGATCAACCAGGTTCTCGAAAACCTGTTGAGCAACGCCACCAAATACTCAGCCAGAGGCAGTGAGATCTTTCTGAAATGCCGTTTAAAAGAGGACTTTTGGGAAATCTGTGTTCAGGATCAGGGCATCGGCATGAATGCCGAGCAGGTCGAACGGGTCTTTGACAAGTTCTACCGTGCAAACGCCTCCGATACATCCGTAAGCGGGCTGGGCCTGGGAATGAGCATCGCCAAACAGATCGTTGAGTGCCACGGCGGCAGCATCTGGATAAAGAGCAGCCCGGGAGAGGGCTCGGCAGCCACATTCACCCTGCCCAACCAGGCCCCCGCCCTTGACAATTGTGGGTGTCAATGACTTGGCCCGGAGCTTTTGGCCGCACGCTTGGTTACTCTTAATACTTTAGTCCTTGTCAGAAGACATCATTCTGTCTATCCTTGATTTTAACTCCTCCCCCCATAATCCTTCTGGAATTGGATTTTTAAATTTCAATTTGAAAATTCAGAACTGTCAATATCTGATGTTTTTTGTTTTTGCCATATAAAAGGTTTTTCTTGCCCTAGCGAAAGTATCTAGAGAGGTTTTCAATGAAATTGATTTATCTAAATATGGTTTTTTTTCGTAACTTTTTTATTTTTGTATGCTTCATGTTTTTCTTGACTCCTTCTGCCTTTGCCCTCGTTTCAGAAGGTCGTCCTGGAGTCCCATATTTTGACATGCCCCTGTTTCTGCAGAAAAAAGTTATTGAAAACAATAAAGTTGTTGCTGTGTCCCTTGGATTCACAGACCCCAAGGACAATTCGGATCTCTGCCTTAACCGCATGGATGTGTTTGGTGGCCTGGAAAAGTTTCGCGACCTTCCCGAGAACAAATGGGTTCTTGTTGATTTTGAGCTCCAGAGCGTACTTGTCGCAGAAGGCTTTGCTGGTGATGCCGATGTTTCCTGGGTCAAGGCCTGCCCCGATGTCGACACCTGCATTGAATGGGGGCAAGAACGTGGAGCAGACCCGGAAGAACTGCAGAGGAGGGCAACCGTCCCTCGCCCGGACGTAACCGTCAAGGCAAACCTGGAAGACATATCGCAGCGGCTGGAACTAGGCCGGAAACTTGTCAAAGCCGCTCGCTGCCGGGGCTGCCACGACCTTGAAGGGACAGGCCCGACTTACGCCCCAAGCCTGACCTGGAAGCGGATTAAATATACGGAAGGCTGGCTTGACAAGTATCTGAAAAATCCCTATCGCATGCGCCCGGCAATGGATAATCTGATGATGCTTAAGTACACTTCTCCAAATGCTGTACCGCATTTGCAGCCGGCAGAATTGGCTGTTGTCGCCGATTATCTCGAGGATGCCGCGGTCACCAGTGCTCCCGCCAATGACCAGCGCCTGGAATTATGGGAGGATTATGACTGCTACGGCTGTCATGTCAAACTTTACCAAGCTAAGCCTCTGGTTTTCCAGCCGACAGCAATTCCTGATCAAACAAAAGCATTGATAACGGCCTCTGTGGCCATGCAGTCCTGCCTGGGATGCCATCCCTTTGGGAACCTGAAGACCCTCAACCCTCTTCCGCCAGGGCATGTCAATGCTTTTGCGCCAGACCTCTTGCTTTCCTTTGAAAAGTTGAATCTCGATTTCCTCTCCAGCTTTCTGGCCAATCCGGCCTATCTGGTTCCTGCAACCCGAATGCCGAACCTCGGGCTTAATGATGGTCAGATCCTTGAGATGCGCAATACTGCCTTGCACATTAAAGAGGCGATTGACTCGGGAGAGATTACGCCAGTCCATACGTATTATGAGCTCGAGAAGCAACCACGTCACTGACGTCGATTGCCTTTGTCTCCGCCCTGCCGGCGAGCATCCAGAGCTGACTGCTGTCCATCCGGAAACTCCGGATGGACACGCTGGCGTTTTCGAGTTGGCAAAACTGGCAGGACAGAAACATGCCCGTGCGCCGGAAGAGGCTAAGCCTGTCCAGGGAGCGGCAGGGACACGATAACTTTGGTGTATTCCCCCTCATGGCTTGCAATTTCCAGCTCACCTTGGTGCTTCCCGACGATTTCACTGACAATCGACAAACCCAGGCCCGTCCCTTCCGAGGCCGGTTTCGTGCTGAAAAAGGCATCCCTGGCCCGCGCCAGAACTTTCTCAGACATACCGACACCATTATCCTGCACCTCGATGCAGAACCGTGATTTGTGCCCCAGCTCCGCCTGATAACTGCGCACCAGGATGACCTTGTCAGCCCGGCGCAGGTCTTTCATCCGCAAGGCGTCATAAGCATTGTCGACCAGGTTGATCACAACCTGCTGGATTCCCTGCGGGTTCACCAGCAGATCATCCGTGGCCTCGCTCAATTCCGTGTGAACCGTGATTCCGGAAGGCCGCACCTTGGGCACGATCAAGGACAGGGCGCTCTGAATGAGCTCCTGCATGTTGACGCTCTTCATTTCATTACGGTTGTCTTTCGAGTAATGCAGCAAATCCCTGGTGATTTTGGCGATCCTTTCGCTCTCCCTGGTAATCCGCTCGGCTAGGTCGAGAACCTGGTCGCGATGCTCCGGTGACCTCAGCAACAAAGCAGCGTAGTTGAGAATCCCCTGAATCGGATTGTTGATTTCATGGGCGACACCAGCCGCGACGGTCCCCAGGACGGCAAGCTGTTCAGCCCGGCCGCGCTCCTCCATCAACTTTTGGCGATCTGTAACATCATGAACAATCGCAAACAGATGCGTTTTGGCATTGATCCGGATGGGGGTCGAATAGATTTCGACCGCCCTGAGTTCGCCACTGGCCAGGCGATGGGTAAATGCAAAGTAGTTTTGACCTGTTTGGGTGGCCTGCCGCATGGCATCGTTGATTTCATCAGCCGATAGCGGGTTGAGCTGCTGCACAGCCATACCGGTGAGTTCTTCCCGCCGATAACCATAGAAATTACAGGCGGCCGAATTGGCGTCGACAATGGATTTGGCTTCCGGATCAATCAGCAGCATAACCGCATTATGCTCGCGGAACATTTTCTGAAAACGTTGTTCATGCTCGCGAATCTCCGTGATATCAACAAAGTACCCATATAACTTTTCCGGCCCGTGCGCCCCGAGAGAAACAGTGACGATGTCATGGACCCAGACTTCCCGGCCATCCTTATGCAGGCCTCTGTAGACAAAGTCGTGATCTTGCCCCTGCGCCGTCTGCAGGGAGCAAAAATCGACCGCCCGGTCGCGATCGTCAGGATGGACCTTTGCCGCCCAGCTGCCAATGTCTTGCCATTCTTCGGGCGGGTACCCTAAAACATCAACAATCCGTGGCCCGATGTAAGTGAATTTTGCCGTAGCAACATCCAGTTCCCAGGGGACCGCCCTGGTGGTCTCTGAGAGCTTGCGGAAGCGGGCCTCCCGATCGGCCAGTTCCCTGGTACGCGAGCGCACTTGCCTTTTCAGGCTGACATTGACGAGCGCCAGAGCCGCCAGGCCCCCGAAGATCGACAGCAGCGACCAGTACACCCACGCCGGGACCACCTTACGCTCGAGGGCCCTCCCGCCCATCCAGTAGGCGACCCGCTCATAGTAAAAAGAATCCGGGTCGCGCTTCCATTGAGACAAGTGCTTGTCGATATGCGCGAGGATCTGTTGATTGGTATTCTTCCTGCTGGCAAGGAAGACGGGAAAGGGCTGAAATTCGATGGTGGTAGGGACCAGCTGGTATTTTGCCGCCTCCCGAAAGCCGAAATGCTGAGGCACCACGCCAGCCACAACGTTGCCCAGGGAGATTTCCGAAAAGATATCGTCGTGCGATTCAACCTCAACCGCCACGGGCTCAACGCCCAGCTTATGGGCCGTCTCTAAAAAGTTCTGCCCATTGATGTCTTTGCGGGCAACAGCCACCCGCGCACCGTCCAGCGTGCTGATATCGGATATTTGCGTGCCCGGCCTCGTATAGACCTTTCCCCAGATGTCCGCAACTGCTTCCTGGTTATAGGCGAAAACCTGTGCGCGCTCTTCCGAATACGCCACCGTGGTGATCAGATCAATCTCATCATTCAGCAAGCGGTCATAGCATTGCCCCCAACTGCCCGGCACGAAGACCAGCTGCCATTTCTCCGCCCGGACAATCTCTCTGAGCAAATCCGGGTAAAGACCCTGTTCGACGCCTTGCTCATCGGTGTAGTTCAAAGGAGGCATCTGGAAGATGCCAACCCGCAGCAGGCGTTCCTGTGCGGCGCAGGCCACACTGCCGACATGCAGCAGAAAAATCGCCATCAGGAAACTTTTCCAGGTTGGCTTCATCGTTTGCGCCTTAGCGAGTGGCCAGGTCAGATTAAAAGAAGGGTTTTCCCTGTTTATCGCTCAACTTACCGCTGATCACAGGCAAGGTCAATCAATCTCTGCGCGGTCCGCCTCTGCCTGCCGTCCATGCCCGGGCCAAAGCGCTGTGAGTTTCCTGGCGGCCCTCCAGGACGCGGTCGCTGCCCCCGCCCTTCACCCCATCCCCCCGGATGTGATACCCTGAAACATATTCACCCTTGAAAGGAGAGAAACCATGCTTGAAACACCAGCCTATGCAGCGGCCACGTCTTCATCGGCCCTGGCTCCGCATACCATCCAGCGTCGCGAAGCGGGTCCCCATGACGTCCTGATCGATATCCTCTACTGTGGCGTCTGCCACTCCGACATTCACCAGGTCCGCAATGAATGGGGCGGATCCATCTTTCCCATGGTGCCCGGCCATGAGATTGTCGGCCAGGTGGCCAGGGTCGGCAGCCAGGTCAGCAAATGGCAGGTCGGCGATACGGTCGGCGTCGGCTGCTTTATCGATTCCTGCCGGGATTGCGGCCCCTGCCGGGAAGGCGAGGAGCAGTACTGTGAACAGGGCATGAACGTGACCTATAACGGCTACGAACGGGACGGCAAGACCCCGACCTACGGCGGTTATTCGACACGCATCACGGTTGATGAAAACTACGTCCTGCGCATTCCCCAGGGGATGCCTCTCGACCGGACCGCGCCTTTGCTGTGCGCCGGGATCACCACCTACTCGCCCCTGCGGCATTTCGGCGTTAAACAGGGCGATCGCGTCGCGGTGGTCGGCCTGGGCGGCCTGGGCCACATGGGCGTGAAGATCGCCAGCGCCATGGGTGCCAGGGTGACCGTTCTCAGCCACTCGCCGGGGAAACGTGACGAGGCCCTGCGCCTGGGTGCGGAGGATTTTATGGTCACCAGTGATCCGCAGGTTTTTAAAGACAAGGCCGCGCGGTTTGACTTTATCCTCGACACGGTCTCGGCCCAGCATGACTACAATGCCTACCTGGGCCTGCTGCGCCGGGACGGCACCATGGTGCTGGTCGGCATGCCCGAGCCCACCGCCCTGTCGGCGGGTCCCCTGGTCATGCAACGCCGGCGCCTGGCCGGGTCGCTGATCGGCGGCATCCGCGAAACCCAGGAAATGCTCGATTTCTGCGCCGAACACAAAGTGGCCGCCGATGTCGAGGTGATCCCGATCGACCGCATCAACGCAGCCTATGAGCGGGTTGTGAAAAGCGATGTCCGCTACCGGTTTGTGATCGACATCGCGTCGCTGCAAGACGCCTAGTTTGCTTGCTGGCGTCCTGCGGCAGACGGGCAATGCCGTTCAGGCGATAAAGGGAGGCATAAAAAGCTTTCGTCACCAGAACACCTGATCCCCTGGACCGGCAGATCCTGACCTCGGGCGGGTCACTGTTCACCAATGACCTGCAGGGGTTTGCTTTGACCGTCCCGGAGAATTGCATGGACCGCTACCGGGGGAAGCGGATTTGCTTCGCTCGCGGTCATCCCGGGCCATTACCAGGCGGAGGTGGTCGGCCTGCTCCATCTGGCGGATACCCGCCCGAACATGCTGGCCTACGAGGATATCGTGCTGCTGGAAGTTTTCTCGGGGGCGGTCGGCGAAGTCATCGACCGCAAGCTGGCCCAGATCGAATTGGCGCGGGCAACGCAACTGGCCGCAATTGGAGAATTGGCCGCGAGTGTGGCGCACGAGATCAACAACCCCATTACCGGGGTGATCAACTACGCACAGATCCTTCTGAATCGCTGCCCCGCCCCAGAGGAGCTGAGGCCAACGCGTGTCCATGGGCAAACGCCCGATGGACACGCTGACGTTTTCAAGTTGGAAACGCGCAGGGTTTCGTCGTGGCAAGGGAATCATAGGCTGGTGCGGAGGCATATGGATGTACGATTCCGCACCAGCAAGCCCGCAGATGCCCGCCGCCAGGGCGGAAGAGAGAACCGCTCCCGGACGAAAACCGGCTAGAGATTGCCGGGACTTACGCCTGTGGCCGCAGGCAAGCAGCGGCCCAACTCAAGGGTTGACTAAAATGGCCCAAGTTAAGTAAGATTTTTTTAGGAACCATTTCTCGCATCTCGCCGGACCGTGTCGGACTGTGCCGGAACCTTGGCGGGGCAACGGCAACAGCGCCACTTGCTTTCCGCGAATTCACACATGGAGAGCCCGCATGAGCACCCCTGTCGACCCACATGACAACCCTGTCGTCCAGCCTGGCAACCAGCCTGCGCAATCCGAGCACCCCATCGGCTATGTCGGCATAGGGGCTTCGGCGGGCGGCCTGGAGGCCATCGAAATTTTCTTCAAAAAGATGCCGAAGGATTCCGGGCTCACCTTCATCGTCATCCAGCATCTCTCGCCCACCCACAAGAGTATGATGGTTGAACTCCTCTCGCGCCACACCGAGATGCCGGTCAAACAGGTCGTCGATGGCCTGGTCACGGAACCTAACCACATTTACCTGATCCCGCCTAACCACAACCTGAAAATTTTCAACGGCACCTTGCTGATTGCCGAACAAACCAGAACCGATGGCAACATATCGCTGCCGATCGATATTTTCTTCAAGTCGCTGGCCGAAGACCAGAATGAAAAAGCTATCGGCATTGTCCTGTCCGGGACCGGCAGCGATGGTGCCCGCGGCCTGCAGGCCATCAAGGAGAACCATGGTATGGTCATGGTGCAGTCCGTGGAAAGTTCGCGCTTCGACGGCATGCCGCGAAATGCCATCGCGACGGGACTGGTCGACTTCGTTCTCGCTCCCGAGGAGATGCCCGACCAGTTGATGCAGTACGTCACCTTTCCCCAGCAGGCGGCGATGCGTCTCACCAAAGCCGCGCCTCCTTCCGAGGACGGCCTGACCCGCGTCTTTGCCCTGTTGCGCGAAAAAACCTCGGTCGACTTCACACTTTACAAGCCGAACACCATTTTGCGCCGGATTGAACGGCGCATGATGATCAATCAGATGAACGCGCTGAATGATTATATCCGCCTGCTGGAAAACAGCAGCTCGGAACTGAACACCCTGTATCGTGAATTGCTGATCGGTGTGACAAGTTTCTTCCGCGACCCGAAAGCCTACGACGCACTGGCCAGCGACCATATCCCCAAGCTGCTGAGCAACCCGCAGAAAACCGAATTCCGCATCTGGGTGGCCGGCTGCTCGACCGGTGAAGAGGCTTACTCGCTGGCCATGCTCTGTCGCAACATCGTTGGACAATCAGATCGAAAGATCGACGTGAAGATCTTTGCCACCGATGTCGACCGTGACACCATCACCAGGGCCGGCAGCGGCCTTTTCCATGAAACGGCGGCCGCCGATATCCCGGCAGACTTGCTAAGCAAATACCTGTATAGGCAGGACAGCCAGCTACGCGTGGTCAAGGAGGTGCGGGAGATGGTCATCTTCGCCCAGCACAACCTGGTCAAAGATCCGCCATTCACGAATATCGACATGGTGTCCTGCCGCAACCTGCTTATTTACCTGCAACCGGTTCTCCAGAAAAAAGTGATGGAGTTGTTCAATTTCTCTCTCAATCAGGACGGCCTGTTATTCCTCGGCAACAGTGAAACGATCGGCGACATGACCGATTATTTCAAACCGATTGACAATAAATATAAAATTTACTACTCGCGAGGCAAACGCAAGCTGACCGGACTGCTTACCGAACCGAATCTGACCCGCCATACCACGCTGCTGAATTCGGGCAGCTATCGCAGTGAAGGCCGCTTCAATTACCGCGCCCATGAAGAAGAGCGCATTGTCGAACGCTTTCTGCAAGGTCTTTCCGGGGAGTATGTGCCGCTCAGCATGATCGTCAATGAAGACCTCGAACTGCTCTATGTGCTGGGTGACACAGAGGGTTTTTTCAGAATCCCGTCGGGTAAGATCCAGAACAAGTTAACCAAAATGGCAGTGGATGATCTGGCGATCCCCCTGTCGACCGGCCTGCAGAAAGCCTTCAGCCGCTGGGAAGAGGTGGTCTACACCAATATCTATCTTTCCGGCCAGAAGATCGACAAATCGCTGCGCATACGCATCCGGCCCCTGCCGAAGAAGAAGGGCCAGGATGCCCTGGTCGCCGTCCTGATCGAGACGGAGGATCTCGAACACCTGGCCCACCCGGCGATCGGCACTCAGAGCGAGCAGTATGATGTGGGGAAAGAGGCCCAGCAGCGCATCAGAGACCTCGAGCAGGCCCTGCAGTTCAATCGCGAGAATCTGCAGGCAACCGTCGAGGAACTGGAAACCTCGAATGAAGAGCTGCAGGCCAGCAACGAGGAGCTGATGGCCAGCAACGAAGAATTACAGAGCACCAACGAAGAGTTGCAATCCGTCAATGAAGAACTTTATACCGTCAACTCCGAGTATCAGAGTAAAATCATCGATTTGACAGAAGCGAACAATGATCTCGAAAACCTCTATGCCTCTACCGGCATCGCCATGGCCTTTCTCGACGAGAACCTTGACATCAGGAAATTCACGCCGAACCTCAAGGAGATCTTCGAACTGATCGATTCCGACATCGGCCGTCCCCTGGCTAATATCGCTCACCGCCTGCAGGATATCGACCCTCTGCCATTCATCCGCGACGTCAACAAGAATTCCCGGCTGTTTGAACGCGAGGTCACGACCCGCGACGGGGTCAACTACCTGATGAGAATACTGCCCTACAACATCGCCAAAAATGTCTTCTCCGGGGCAACCCTCTCCTTCATCGAGATTGATTCCCTCAAGCAGACACAGCAAAAGCTCATGCGGAGCGAATTCCGCAACGAGGTTGCGCTGGACATCCTGGGCATGGGCAGCTGGGAATGGAACCTGGAGACCAACGAATTGATGTGGTCAAAATCGCTTGAACCGATGTTCGGCTTTACCAACGGCGAATTCCCCGGCACGTTTGAAGCGTTTTTCGAGCGGATTCACCCCGATGACCGCAGCAAGGTCGAAGCCGCCATCCAGAGTGCCATCGCCCAGGATGAGGATTACCGGATCGAGCACCGCGTGATCCTCCCCAACGGCAAACTGCGCTGGATCGCCGAGCACGGTCGTCTGGTCTGCATGACCGGGGCCAGCCGCTCACAACGGATGTTCGGCCTGGCCCGCGACATCACCGGCGAAAAAACCGCTGAGGAGCTGAGCGCGTAAGCAATTTTCTGGAGCAACGACGAGCTTACTCCCCAACCCAGGAGTCCGGACATGAGTCGCACAGCCGCGCAGCGGCAGGATGAACACTTCAGGAGCCTCAGAGCAAAGGCCGAGAAGCTGCTGGCGGCCGAGGGGGATGCCGCTTCTCTGGAGTTGCAGGAAACCCACAACCTGATCGAGGAGTTGCGGATCTACCAGGCGGAACTCGAGATCCAGAACGAGCAACTTCGCCAGGCCCAGGAGCAGGTTGAAGCTGCACGCGATCGCTACGCCGAGCTGTATCACAAGGCTCCGGCGGGCTACGCAACCCTGACGGACAGCGGGCTGATCAGTGAAGTTAACGAAACCCTGGCAGAGATGCTCGGTATTGACCGACAGGCATTGCTCAACCGCCCCTTTGCCGGATTTATCTACGCTGAAGACCGCAATATTTTCCTTGGCCGCTACAAGACAATTGTCAAATCAAATGCCACAACCCATTTAAGCCTTCGTCTGGAAAATCCGCAGACCGCTTTTTTCGTCGAAATCCGTCTCAGGTCGGCGCCCGTCGACAGTCGCGATGAGCACTCGCGCCGCCAAGTGTTTTTAAGTCTGGTCGATGTCCATGAGAAGAAGGTCCAGGAACAACAGCTGCGTGCGGCCGATGAACGCTTCCGGATCATTGTCGAAGAAGGCCTGCCGATCATATTCATGACCGACCGCCAGGGGATATTCACGCTCTCCGAAGGCGCCATGCTTGCCTCCCTGGGTCTTAAACCGGGAGCCGTGGTCGGCTCTTCGCTCTTTGAGCTGTACCAGGATTACCCGCAGATAACGGCCGCTGCACGCCTCGCCCTCAAAGGGGAAACGAGCAAAGACCAGATCAGCCTGGAAGGCCCGGACGGGCAGGTCGATTTCGAGATCTTTTATTCGCCCTACCGCGCCGGCAACAAGGCTGAGATTGCCGGCGTGATCGGCATGGCGCTTGACATCACCGCACGCAAACGGGAAGAGCGCCTGCGGGCGTCCCAGACGAACCTGGTCGAATGCCTCGCCCAATATTCGGCAGATCAGCTGCTGCAAAAATTCATCGATGAAGCCGAGAAGCTTACCGGCAGCCGGGCCGGCTTCTTTCACTTCGTCGAGGAAGATCAAGAGATCCTCTCGCTGCAGGCCTGGTCGACCCAGACCCTGGCAAACATTTGCCAGGTTGACGGGGCTGCCGGCCTGCATTATCCGGTCTCCGCCGCCGGTGTGTGGGTTGACTGTATCCGCACGAGGCAGCCGGTCATTCATAATGATTATGAAAGCCTTCCCCATAAACAGGGCTTGCCGGAGGGGCATGCTTCGATTGTTCGGGAGCTGGTCGTTCCGGTGTTGCGCAATGGCAAAATCAAGGCGATTCTCGGCGTTGGCAACAAACCCTCCGATTACAACGCCTGGGATATCAGCGCCCTGCAGGGTCTGGCCAACTTTGCCTGGGAAGCCATTGAACATGCCTATGCGGAAGAGTCCATAAAGAAGCAGAAGCTCCTGCTTGAAAGATCACAGGAACTCGGCAGGCTGGGAACCTGGGAATTTGATTTTGCCAAAAATGCCTTGTTCTGGTCTGCAGAAAACTGCCGGATATTAGGCGTCCCCGCAGACACCGTCCCCACCTATGAGGTGTTCCTTGCGACAGTCCACCCCGATGACCGGGCCGCGGTGCACCGGATGTGGCAAGCCACCCTGAGCGGGCAGGCCTTTGACCTGGAATTTCGCGTCATGGCCGGCGACCGCCCCAAATGGGTGGCTGGCAAGGCGGAAGTCGCATTTCAGGCGGGCAAACCCAGCAGCGTGCTTGGCTTCACGCAGGATATCAGCGAGAAAAAGGCCGCGGAGTTGGAACTCCGCCACAGCCGGCGACGCTTCGAAGACATTGCCTTGAGCATGGGAGGCTGGATCTGGGAAATCGACATCAATGGCGCCTTTACTTTTTCTTCGGGGAGATCTTTGGAAATTCTCGGCTATACGGCGGTTGATTTCATCGGCAAGACCATCTTTGATTTTGTTGCCCCGGAAGAAGTTGGCAGCAACCGGCAATTCTTCGCCGCCCTGATCGACCATGCCGCGCCGTTCAAAAATCATGAGACCTGGCTTGTCCACAAGAGTGGCGATCGGGTCTGCGTGGTCATCAGCGGCGTGCCGGTCTACTCGGAATTCGGGGTCCTGGTCGGCTATCGCGGGGTTAACAATGATATTACCGAGAAAAAGCGGATGCATGAGCTGCAATTGAGAACCAGCCAGCTCTCCGCCCTCGGTGAAGTGGCGGCCGGCGTAGCCCATGAGATCAACAATCCGATCAATGGCGTCATCAATTATGCGCAGCTCCTTCTGAACAAGGCTCCCGCCGCCAGTCATGAGCATACCGTGCTGCAGCGCATCATCAAGGAAGGCGACAGGATCGCCGGGATCGTAACCAGCTTGCTGCATTTCGCCCAGAAGGACCGCAAGCAAAAAGAGCTGGTCAGCATAGCCGCAATGATTACCGAGCCTTTAAACATGATGACCCGCCAGTTCATAAATGACGGCATCTCGCTGGATATTGACCTTGGCGAGGACCTCCCCGAGGTGTATGGCAATCCCCTGCAGTTTGAACAAGTGATCCTCAACCTGTTCAGCAATGCCCGGCATGCACTCAACAAAAGGTTCCCCGAAGACCATGTGGACAAGCTGCTGCGGATTGCCGCGCACACCAAAGAGTACAACCAGCAAAAATGCTTGCAGCTCATCATCTATGACCAAGGCTGCGGGATCCCCGAAGACCATCTCCAGAAAATTTTCAATCCGTTCTTTACCACCAAGCAGGCCGGCGTCGGCACGGGTCTTGGCTTGAGCGTCTCAAGTGAGATATTGAACGCCCATAATGCGTGGCTGTCGATCGAAAGCAAGGTCAATCAATACACCAAGGCGGTGATTACCTTCCCGCTTGAAGGCGAGGCGCACGGCGGATCATCCTGAGGAGGGGGGGG
>RRYU01000021.1_pt1 | contig 20998 bp, 21 predicted proteins | sample 2162651 | NCBI WGS metagenome assembly RRYU01 (sample SAMN10267283, study PRJNA491782) | microbial mat metagenome | isolation source: biomat in the production well | place: Japan: Minami-Kanto gas field, natural gas well KTG3 | collected 2017-06 | reverse complement strand
CCGCCCCGTGCGTGTGGGCGAGCAGAGGAGGCCAGATGTATCGTGCAAAAGTCAGTCAGGCAGCCATGGTTTACAAATAACCACAGCAACTCAGAGGAAAAGCGGCCCGAATGCAGTAAAAGCCGTCATAGCGGCGAATGCCTGGAATGTAGCCGCTGCTGTATCCTCCCGCCAGTGATATAGTGGAAAGAAAACGCAGTGTAAAATGTTATAACGGAATTCATACAAGTGCAGGGAACGCTGTTACACAGACACTGAACTGGCCGGAAACAGAACAGACAGGAAGCCTGCAGAAAAAGAAAAGACAGAGATGCAGAATGCACAACAGGAGAAATGCATGTGAAGATGCATATAAAAAGATGCATGATGCAGGAGCAGAAACTCATTCCAAGAAGACGGCGTACCGCCTTATCCCTCCGGGAGTAATGGGGCCTGAAGGCCTGGAGTCATTGGGTGGATAGAGAGTGTTAGGGCAAGATAAAGCAATGTTAACACGTTCCGTGTAAACCATTGCAAAATATTACACTAACGTGTCAACACGGTGTGTAGGGGTGTTAACAAACACCGAAAACCAATAGCTAAAAACAGAAAAAACAGGTATTTAACCTGTTAACAATGCCTGATATGCCGCAGAACTGACATTGCTACGCTTCTCAACTTCCATCATCTGATGATTTGCAATTGTTCCGGAAATGGTATTCAGAAGTCAATACTCATGGATCTGATCCCATGAAAAAAAAGCTGGAGCAGGTAGCTGTTCAGGTTAAGAAGCCAGCGATTATCAACGGGGGAGGATGTAGTAGAACCCGGCGTCGAAGTCACTGGGCAGGATATGAAAACAATCTCTTGGCAGCCCTGAACGCCGATTCAATGGATGGTTTTTGTCTTGTCAATCCGGTACCGTTTATGCGTAATACAATCTGTCAGTGTAAGTATCGGGAGTTACACGGAAAATCGGGGCGTTATCGTGTCATGAGCTTTGCCTAATCAGTACTGTTTATGCGTAGTGATGTTAACATCAGGGTTTCGAATATTGCTGAATGCAATGTAAGTTCAGTATAGTTGCGGGCTTTGTCAACCCTGCAGTATCTGTTGTCTTCCGGAAGAAAAAACGACAGGAAGAGATCGCTGCCCCTGTGAAAGGATATATTGATAATGTGTGGCAGATATGTGCTGTTTATCTCTCTGAAGGATCTTGCACGGATCTTTCGCGTGACCCAGCTCTCATTTGAATTTTCGGCCAGCTATAACATCGCGCCGACCCAGACTGTACCTATAGTGACAGGAGGATCTGAGCGGTCGCTTGTTCCTGCCCGCTGGGGTTTTGTTCCTTCCTGGGCCGAAGATATGTCGATCGGGCAGAGGATGATCAACGCGCGGTCAGAGACCGTAGCCGAAAAACCCGCTTTCAGGAAAGCGTTTCATTCCCATCGCTGCATCGTGCCGGCCAACGGATTCTATGAATGGAAAAAAGTCGGCCGGTCAAAGCAGCCGGTGTATATCCATCTTCGTTCTGACCGGGTCATGGCCATGGCGGGGATCTTCAACACCTGGACCTCTCCGGATGGTGTGAGGTTAGTGACGTTTGCAGTGATTACAACGCCTTCGAATGATCTTGTGAAACCCATTCACAACCGAATGCCAGCCATTCTGCATGAAGGGGATTACGAGATGTGGCTTGGTCCCGGGACATCAGGTGAAAAGCACCTTGCCGGTCTTCTGCAGCCGCTTCCATCAGATGAACTGGATGCCTATGAGGTTTCAACGAGGGTCAATATTCCAGCGAATGATTCATCGGACAACATTCAGCCGTTACAGACGGGTTTGGGGTTGTAAGGAGATGGCTCTGATCATATCTGTATCCAGTGAAGTAACAACGATCCGAACAGATTTCATGAAACCCTCTCTTGTACAGACACTTCCGAAACTTCGATCAGAGCAGGAGCATCGGGAGATCCTGTTTCGTGAGGTGATTTCATCATCAAGGATCGAGGCAATAACCTGCGCAGAAAAGGTTTTACGCAACATGTTTCCTTCCGGGGCTTCAGTCAAGACGGGCCTCGTAAAGAACAGTACACATAAGATTCAGGGTCTGGTGCCTGAATAGCCCTGACGTACTGGTCGAATTTCCTGTCCAGAATTTTCTGACCTACACCACTTATTTGGAAGGGCTTCCATCAGTAGAGCTCAACCAGACTGATCGCTCCTCTCCTGCTTCCGTTTCAGTAGAAACCACCTGAAATCATACCTGCCTTGCGGCAGACTTACACTGCAGCCATTGCTCCCAGCTGCAGCTGTTCCGGCAGTAAATCGGGAGGCTCGATAGGTGTCCACGAACGGCTCATGAAAGTTCCGCTGCGGGTCCCTGACCGCTCCGCGCACGTCGAATAATCATAGACAGTGGTTCCTCCTTTTTTCCCTTCCTCCTGCCCATCTTGTCTGGCACATACTCCGTACCATTCCGCTATTGATTGATACCGGTTGCTATTTCCTGAAAAAAAGGCATGGCGGTTCTGTCGTTCACTACAGGCTGCCATCGTCTGATCCACCCGCTGTCGCTGGGGCGGTCATCCGTATGCAGGGCAGCCCGGCGTCCAGGTCATGCGTTCAGAGCGTCCTCGCTGGTGATACGAGCCGTAATTCGTGGTAACACATTATTCATCAGTAATCACAAAGGAGGACAACATGTCAGTAAAAGTGTACCAGATTATCACCGACAGGATCATCAGGCAGCTTGAAGAGGGCGTTGCGCCGTGGCGCAAGGAGTGGCAGGCAGGTCTGCCGAAAAACCTGGTGTCAGGCAAGGAGTATCGCGGCATCAACCTGATGCTGCTTGCCGAGGCCAACTGTGAGTACTTTGTTACGAAAAAACAGGCATCAGCGCTTGGCGGACGGATCCGGTGCAAGGGATATCCGGTTATCTACTGGAACATCATCGAAAAAGAGGATCCTGAAACCGGCGAGATCAAGAGCATTCCCTTCCTGCGCTATTACAGGGTCTACCCGGTCAGTGGTGTCGAGGGGATTGAGGATCCGGAATGCAATAACCGCGACAATCCCGTCGATGCGGCAGAGCAGGTTATCGAGGGCATGCCTGACAGGCCGGTGATAGAATACGGCGGTGACCGTGCATGTTACATTCCGGCCAGGGACATGATACGGCTGCCGGCAAGGTCCAGCTTTTACAGTATCGAGGGATTCTACTCGACAGCATTCCATGAGCTGGTCCATAGCACGGGACATGCGTCCAGGCTTAACCGGAAGGGGATAGCCGAACTTGAGGGATACGGCACTCACAGCTATTCCGAGGAGGAGCTGGTAGCTGAAATGGGCGCAGCGTTTCTCTCCGGTTACTGCGGTATTCTGAACCAGACACTCGAGAATTCCGCGGCATACATCAGTCACTGGATCGGAGCGCTGAAAGCGGATCCGAAGCTGATCGTTCAGATTGGTGCTCGGGCCCAGAAAGCAGTGGATTACATTCTTGGTGCGACTGACAAGGACCCCGGGTAATCATCGGGGTGGATTGCGGTGCCGGATGAAGATTTCCATTCACCCGGCACCATTTATCGGCGGGCGGGCTGTTAATTCCCTTTGTTCCTGATGGACTGTTCAAGATACCTCACTGTATCCTCCGGATCTTCTTCATATATCGTGATGCTGCTGTTATTGTCTCTGTCATTGCATTGGAATGATATCCGGAATGTATTGTCATGCATCCGAATGGCATGAATCTCATACCTGTTTTCCTTGTGATCGAATTCATGGATTTTCATGTGCTGATCTACATTCTGTTGTTCATTCATGATGATATCATTGCAAGGGCATGCACCCAGTCTGTTTCGTTCATGAGCCGTGACAGGACAGTCGCGGGAAGATGTGGTCAAGGTATCTGCTGCGGTAATGTGATTCATTGACATCGATGATATCATCACCAGATGTTCAGGAATTTGCACAGTTTTTACCTGTCTGAAACAGGGATACATGTCTGAAGATAAGAGAGCTCCAGGAACAGGAGCAGATGATTCTTCAGCGGGAAAAGGTAAAAGTGATTGCCGGTATCAGATCGAAGATGGCTGAGTTTGATCTCAGCGAATCCGATATCTTTGGCGGGGCAAAACCGGCTTCCGGATCAAAAAAGCCAAAGATGATCAGGTATTACGATCCAGAAAGAGGAATCAAATGGGCAGGCAGGGGCAGAAAGCCGCCTGAATTTGAAGAACTCAGCCAGGAGGAGCTGGACAGGTTCAGGCTCGATACTCCTGTCCCGGCTGATGCTCTCTGATGTCTTCCTGAATCCGCAGCCATAACACCCTTCGCATCAACCCGGAGGGGTGTCAATATACGGGTTTCTCTTCATCTGTTGCTGTGAACATGTGCTGATTGCTATCTTGTTGCCCGGTAACACCCGTTGATCAGGGATCTCTCGCAACGAATCAGTATCTGCAGCACTACCCATATGACACAGCACCGCTATCTCACCAAATCCCGTTTCAGGCTTGCCATGGAATGTCCGACGAAACTGTTCTATTGCGGCAAGACAGACGAGTACGCCGACCAGTCACTCGATGATCCGTTTCTGGCCGCACTTGCTGACGGAGGGTTTCAGGTTGGAGCATTGGCGAAGCAGTATTACCCCTGGGGGCATGAGATCAGGACACTGAACGTGGATGAGGCACTTGAAAAAACCGCTGAACTGCTGAAACTTGACAGCGTTACCATCTATGAGGCGGCATTCCGGTATGAGAACCTGTTTATCCGTGTCGATATTCTCAGGAAACAGGGCCGATGCATTGAGCTAATAGAAGTAAAATCAAAGTCGTTCAGTTCCGAAGAGGAACAAACGCCGTTTCTTGGGAAAAAAGGCTCTTTTTTGTCTGGCTGGAAGCCCTATCTCTATGATGTGGCATTTCAGGCCTATGTGCTCGGACAGGCGATGCCGGATCATGAGGTTTTGCCGTTTCTGATGCTTGCTGACAAGGCAGCGCGCTGTCCTGCTGACGGGCTGAACCAGAAGTTCAGGATACGGAGAAACAGTGAGCAGAGGTCATTTGTCACGGTGTCCGATCAGCTTACCTCACAGGATCTGTCCGTGCCGATGCTGAAGGCTGTTCCGGTCGGAGACTGTGTCGACAAGATCCGGAAAGGGGAGGGAACCGATGATTTCGGGGCAAGAGGTTTTGAGGGAACGGTTCAGTGGCTCGCAGATCACTATCTTCGGGATGAGAAAATCACTCCTGTTCCAGGGGCCTTCTGTCGGGACTGTTCCTTCAGGGCGACCGACCCTGATGTCGCAGCAGGACTGAAGAGCGGTTTCAAAGAGTGCTGGACAGAGGCCTATGGATGGCAGGAAAGGGATTTCGAGGCGGAGACGCTGTTCGCCCTCTGGGATTTTCGCGACAAGGACTCCGCCATGGCAAACGGCAAGCTGAAGCTTGTCGACCTTGAAGAAGGAGATATTGCATACAAGGATGACGGCAAACCAGGTCTTTCGAGAACTGCCCGGCAGCTGGTCCAGCTCCAGAAAGCGAAGAACGGGGATATGACGCCCTATATTGACCGGGATGGCCTGCAGAGGGAGATGGACAGCTGGAGATTTCCGCTTCACTTCATTGATTTCGAGACATCGGTAACGCCGATCCCGTTCACAAAGGATCGCTCACCATATGAAACAGTTGCCTTCCAGTTTTCGCACCATATGGTCGGGCAGGACGGGACGGTCCGTCATGCCGGTGAATACCTTTGCGGTGAACGTGGACGGTTTCCGAATTTTGAGTTCGTTGGCCAGCTGAAGCAGGCGCTTGAGAAGGACCATGGAACGATCTTTCGCTACAGTCATCATGAGAATACGGTTCTGGTATCGATCTATCACCAGCTGGCTGAAAGCGATCTGGATGCGGACGAGCGTCAGGAACTGATGGATTTCATTGTATCGGTAACAGAGTCAACAGGCAGGAACGGCACAGCATGGAGCGGCGGCCCTCGCAATATGGTAGATCTCTGCCACCTGGTGAAGCGGTATTACTACGATCCCTATACCAGAGGCTCCAATTCTATCAAGTATGTACTGCCGGCAGTGCTCAACAGTTCAGCGTACCTGCAGAACAAATATGGTTCACCGGTTTATGGAACAGCGGAGATGCCGAGTTTCAACTTCAGAAACTGGCAGTGGATCAAGCATGCCGATGACGGGACTGTGAAGGATCCTTATTCCCTCCTGCCCCTTCTGTTTTCCGATATTGACGACCGCAACCAGCTGCTCCTGCTCAGCGGCGATGAGGAGCAGGCTATAAAAAATGGCGGAGCGGCCATGACGGCATATGCGCGTCTGCAGTATGAAGAGATGGGGGAGTATGAACGGTCGGGTATCATGACGGGGCTGAAAAAGTATTGTGAGCTTGACACGTTGGCAATGGTCATGATTTACGAAGCATGGCGCGAGTGGCTATGATAAGGATATGCCCTATATTGACAGACAGAACATCAGCCAGAGCAGTAACCGATAACCCCTCTTTTTATGGCGCTTGCGGTCAATATTCACGAGCTTGTCAACGGGCAGGTGATCGAATGGGAACGGCTTGAATTCAAGCAGGGATGGAATCCCCAGGATGTCCTGCATACGATGTGTGCCTTTGCCAATGATATCAACAACTGGGGAGGGGGATACATCATTATCGGCATCGCCGAAAAGGATGGCCGGCCGGTCCTGCCTCCGGCAGGTCTGAACCCAGATTCTCTCGACCGGATCCAGGGGGAGCTTACTACCCTGTGTCATCGGCTTGAACCGCTGTATATGCCTGTTGCCGAACCATATGTTCTGCATGGCAAACACATTCTGGCCATCTATTGCCCGGCCGGTGATGTCCGCCCGTATACAGCACCTGCTTCCCTTGAGAAGGGGCCTCAACCGCGTTTTCATTATATCAGGAGTGGCTCGAGGACCATCAAGGCACAGGGAGAACATGTCAGGCGTCTGCAGGAACTTGCGGCACGCATTCCTTATGATGATCGTGTACATCCTGAGGCTCAGCTGAACGATCTGGATCTTGGTCTCATCAGAAGTTTTCTGGGAGAGATCAGGAGCGAGCTCTTTGAGGAGAGCTCTTCGATGCCGTTTGACCAGCTGTGTCGGCTGATGAACATTGCCCGTGGTCCTGATGAGGCCCTCCGCCCCCTGAATGCTGGGTTACTTTTTTTTTCAAGAGAGCCAGAACGTTTTTTTTCCCGGGCCTGGATTGAAGTGGTGCTTCGCAAGGATGAAGCCGGTAAGGATTTTACCGAACGTTATTTCAGGGGGCCGCTTCATCATCAGTTGCGCGAGGCCCTGACCTTTATCAGGACATCGATCATTGAAGAAAGGGTTCGAAAAGTACCCGGCCAGGCCGAAGCCGAAAGATTTTTCAATTTTCCATTTGAAGCGGTTGAGGAAGCGCTGGCCAATGCTGTCTATCACAAGAGCTATGAACTTGGAAGCCCGATTGAGGTCCAGATCTGGCCGGACAAGATAGAAATCCTGAGTTTTCCGGGGCCTGTTCCTCCTGTGACAGCTGAGGTGCTTGCCCGGAACCGGCGCATTGTTGCCCGTGACTACCGTAACCGTCGCGTCGGTGATTTTCTCAAAGAACTCCATCTGACCGAAGGCAGAGGGACCGGTATTCCGACCATCAAACGGGTAATGGAACTGAATGGATCACCAGCACCTCTGTTTGAAACAGATGAGGACAGCAGCTATTTCCTTACCGTTCTTCCTGCTCATGACATAGCCCCGTTGAACGGTAGTGACGAAGTGAGTGTCGAAGGTAGTGACGAAGAAAATGACGAAGGTAGTGACGAAGTAATGATTGCGATCAAGGTATTGAAGTATTGTGCCAAACCGAGATCCCGCGCAGATATTCTGCGTCATTTAGACTTCGCTGTGCATACGACGAACTATAACCGCTATATCCGTCCTCTGGTAGAAGATGGATTATTGGCAATGACGATTCCGGAAACACCAACACATCGGAATCAGCGCTATATACGTACGGACTCAGGAAGGCATTTTCTTGAAGAAGCCTGAGAGGAGTTCCTTCAGCCATATCATCATATCCGTTTTCTGAAACGGTCTGCCAGACCTGTCTGACAGGTTCCGGCGGGCATGCGCCCATGGGAGTCATGGCAGGCTGGAGTCCTGTCTGCTCCTGACAAGCCCGGCGAAATCGGTGATATTCATGAGCCAGTTGCGCTGTTTGCTGGTACAAAAAGGCAAAGGCTGTTCGAGGGTCAAGGTGTTTCCATTCTATTGTGCCGGTTTCCGACAGAACCTGTTTCCATCTGTCCTTTCAGGTGGACTTGACGCCGGGTATGGTGAGTTTCAGGGAAGGGAAGGAGGGGGCATGGTATTCGGCTATGCCCGGAAAGATGAAATCCGGTCTTGAGCGGTTTTCCGTTTTTGCTCTCCGGTCATGGTGGATCCCCGTCTTGCTGTTCCGGCAGTTCATCGGGAGGCCAGGTGTCCACGAACGGCTCATGAAAGTTCCGTTGCAGGGCTCTGACGGCTCTGCGCAAGTCAGCTTGCTATATAGCATACTGCTTCCTCTATCCTCCTCGTCGTTCACTACAGGCCGTAATTGTCTGGCACACCGTTGTCGCCGGGGTGGTCATCCGTATGCAGAGGGCAGTCCGGCCGGCCATGCTGTCAGATCGTCCGCGCTGGTGATACGAAACGTAGTTCGTGACAACATCCATCAGTAATCATATGGGAGGACGACATGTCAGCAAAAGTGTCGCAGATCATCACTGACAGGAGATCATTCTCTCGAATGATGATGTTGCCGAAGATCAGATGTCGTAACGTTCCATCTGACCTGGAGTGTCTGGATAATGGCTTTTTGCGGGGACAGGTTATGTGCAGGATTTCTGATGATCTGGATGTCTGGCTTGTCCGAAATGTTCCGTATGACAGCAAGAAAATAGGATTCTCCATTTTTTCTTGCTGTTTCCCATTCCTTGCTGGTAAACGAGATTCCTCCATTATGTCCATCAAGCCCCTTGACTTCCACCATCACGGTCTGGTTCTTGCTGCTGATTTCAAAATCATATCCGCAGCCCATGTCCCGCATGTCAGCAAGATGCCCTTCTACAGGCAGACCAGTGTTGCCATGGTATTCCATAAAAAACTCCTCAGCCTTGCGTCCTGTAGGTCCCCTGACAGCAAAAACAGGCTGTTTATTACTGTTCTTCTGTTCGTTTTCCCTCGTAACCATTTCGGTTATCTGCCCAAGGTTTTCGACGAATGACGGATTTTTGCCCTTCAGGATTTCCACGACCACATCGTGCAATTCCATTTCACTCATGTCACCGAAGGCTTCGAACACTTTTTTGCGGCTTGGCCTCAGTCCCCTCTGATGCCATCCTGCCCGGGTGTTGTCATGCAGAGGGTCAAATTCATCTCTCATGTTTTTGACGGAATTCGGATTGACGCCAAGGATGCGTCCTATTTCCTCGTGTGCCCCGGTTTTTGTCCTGTAGCCCAGTTGATCGTAGGCTGCCTTGTCATATCGTGAGAGATAATAGGCTACTACAAGGGCCAGCGAGTTTTGCTTTTTCATGAAACCGTGTTTTCAGGACTGTCTTTCAGTAACAGTATTCCGGAATTCTTCAAGGCTCATCAGCCATTTCTGCTGACCAGGAGTGTATGTCTCATGAAGTGTTACGGGCAGGACAAGCTGAAGTCTCCTGGATGCCATTTCATCTGTCTGATGCGTTGAGATAGCCGCTTCGAGGGTCAGGAGATGTTTGTTCTCAATCCTTTCTGCTTCTGAAAGAACCTGTCGCCACCTGTCCTTGCAGGTTGACTTGACCCCAAGCATTGTAAGCTTCAATGCATCAAACTGTGGGTCGTGATATTCACTGCTTCCCGGAAACAGGAAATCCGGCTTTGACCTGTTTTCAGTTTCAGCATTTCGGGAGAACCGTAATCCATTCTCACTGAATATGCATTCAAGGTGGTTTTCAAGAGCCAGTCCTACCCGGCTTTTCCGGCGGTTCTGGACTGAAAGTGAAAAAGACACAAACTCGTCAACATCGACCTTTCCTTCTGATGAAACGGAAAAGCCTTTGGTCAGTTTTTCGGAAATAAGGTGTCGCTCAAGAGTGCGGAAAAGCACTTCTTCACGCTCCATCCATGCAATCAGGGCTTCGTCCGGATTATCAAGCGGATTAACTTCAGAAAGGGTTGAGCGGGCAAAAGCGGAAAAGACCCTTGTTGCAGGAAACCTGCCACTGAACCTGTCCAGCATTGTTTCAAGAAATGCCTCATCAGAAGTTTCAACTGGTATGCCAATGTTTTCAAGAATAAACCTGGACGTAAACTCTATGCGATCCCTTTCACTTTCAAGATCTGATTTTACCCTGAAACGGCCAGGTTCAGCGAGATAAGGAAAATCAAACAGCCAGAGAATCTGCCTTGATATACTGGAGTCACTTTCTGCAATAATTACCAGCAGGCTGCCATCGCGCATTTTTGCGATAACGAGCAGGTCCCCTGTAGATGCAAGCTCTGATATGGAAGTGGTTGGAAAATAGAAGCGGTATTCAGGAGAACGGTTTGGCTGGTCTTTCCTGCTATCATAGAGTGTCAGAAAGGCATCTTCCACCACAGGATCCGGATTGTCATCATCAAGATAGACAAAACGCGCACTGATGCGAGTCTTTTCCTGTGGTCGTCCCATGAACTCAAGCATCCTGCTGATGGCCTGGAATTCATGCTGGTTTGACCTTGTCCTGTCAGCCTCAACGGCACTCAGTCTTTTTGCTGCAACGCCTTCAAAGTATTCGGAAAGATAACCCTGTTTCATGTCCACTGTTCCCTGAATGGTTCATTGTTCCGGATCCAGCCGGTCAGTTCCGGAAGCCACGAGTCCGGGGCATGGTCCCGGAGCATGCATTCCCAGATGATGCCGACCTTCCAGCCAGCATCAAGAAGTTCCTGTACTGATTTCCGGTCGTTTTTTCTGTTGTGGGTGATCTTGTTGCGCCAGAATTCCTCGCGTGTCTTTGGCCATCTGAACAGCCTGCAATTTTCATGGCCATGCCAGAAACAGCCGTGAACGAATATGACGCTATGATAACGGGGTAATACGATATCGGGGTGCCCGGGCAGATCCCTGGCATGAAGCCGGAAGCGGAATCCCTGGCGGTGGAGCAGGCTACGGACGAGCATCTCGGGTTTTGTGTTGCGTCCCCGGATACCTGACATCATCCTGCTCCGTGTTTTCGTGTCGACGATGTCTGCCATCAGGATCCTGTTCCTGCTATTGCCCTGTCAGTTTCCTGTTTGTGCTTCATGATCTCCAGGACGTGTGGAACCATGAGTCGTGCAGCAGCTGCCATGACTGGTACCACAACGCTGTTTCCGAACTGCCGGTAGGCCTGGGTGTCGCTAACCGGAATCCTGAATGTATCGGGAAATCCCATGAGACGGGCACATTCCCGTGGCGTCAGCCGGCGGGGTCTTTTTCCAGCACCCTGGTCGACCAGGATTTCCGAGCCGTCCTTGTAATAGCGAGCTGACAGTGTCCGGCTGACACTTTCTGGCGTCACAAGGCCAAAGCCGAATCCGTTTCCTGCTGCGCGATGCTTCGCGGCATATGCCTGGAGATAGTCCCAGAGTCTTGGGGTCAGCGTATACCTGGAGCTGACTTGCTGTCTGTCATGGTCAAAATACCGGTTTTTGTCCCATTCGAGGAAGGGCTCCGATCCGTCTGTCCGGTGGAGCACTGCCGACATGACGGGCTTTTTCCTGGGGTATTGCTTTTTCATACCATCCCAGGAAAAAGCCCTCTGTTCCCGGAACCCAGCAATCAGTATCCGTTCACGATGCTGGGGTGTGAAATGCTGGCCATCCACAACCATTGCATGAACATCATAGCCGAGCTTGTTTTCAAGGACATCCATGATGACCCTGAACGTATTTCCCTTGTCATGTGAGCGCAGGTTCTTGACATTTTCAAGGAGGAATGCTGCCGGTTTTTTTGCTGCAATGATTCTCTGGATGTCAAAAAAGAGTGTTCCCTGGGTTGTGCAGTCAAATCCATGTGGCTTTCCAAGAGCATTTTTCTTGCTTACGCCGGCAATGCTGAATGGCTGGCAGGGAAAGCCTCCCAGGAGAATGTCATGATCAGGTATAGCATGTTCGTTATATGGGACAATATCACCGACAAACGGATGGTCATCCGGGAAGTTTTCCTGGTACGTTTTCTTGCTGAAATCATTCCATTCGCTGGTAAAGACACATTTTCCCTTCATGGCTTCAAAGCCAAGACGGATGCCTCCGATACCGGCAAAGAGGTCAATAAAGCGGAATGCTGGTGGAGGTTCGGGGATCCTGTTACCAGAAGCTTCTGACAAGAGCTGGATCAGTGCCGGACGCAGTATGCCGGGACATGGGGTTTCCCCTTTTTCCCAGCGGCGTACTGTCTTGACACTCCTGTCAAGATAACGGGCTATATCCTTTTGTGTAAATATTTTACGGGCCTGCCGGAGCAGGTCTCCCGGGTCTGCCTCATACATGCTTTTCAAGGCTGGATTGCGGACATTTTGTCCCTTGTTGTTCCCTTTACCGCCCAATATAGTAAAAAGCATGCCTTCTTTTATTGCCGGTTATTTCTCTTTTGGTTTTGTTGTGTGCTTTGTTTTATAAAGCACTTTGTGCCATCAAAAACAGACGTATATAAATGTCAGGGAAAAACCTCAATTTCGTACAACAGGAATATTATTGAATTTGTAATCAAACTTCCCTCTGGAATCTGACGAAGAGGCTGGAATCTGAAGGGCTTTTATGAGTCGGATGTTGTCTTGTATATCCTTGAATGTCATGCTGAATTTGACAGAAACACCCTTGATCAGCTGTTTTCCTATGCTGCCCAACGAGCTCCTGTTGCCAAATGACATTTTCCTGACACGGTATTCATTCCCTGCATCATCAAATATACGGGCATTATTAGCAAAAGAGATATAACGATCACCTTTCAGATCTGTGACCAGAAAATTCAGTGTCAGAATCGATCCAGAGAGATTACATTCAGTCAAATTCAGCTCAAACATGTCTATAGTCAGAGTCTCGGGGGTTACTGAATCAGACCCGGAACTGCTTCCTTCTTTTGAGCTTTTTTGTGTCACCAGATCTGGACTGGCAGGGAGATTGTTGCTGATATGATTGATAATGGAATTTTTGATTGGCGATTTGCCATCATTGGTATCCATGCTGGCATTTTGAATAAGATTCTCAACTTTTTCCTCCAGGGAATAATTGACTGCTTCGAGCTTGTCAATTTCTCTTTGATGATTCTTCAGATCACTTTTCAACCCCTCAATCAGCAAGGCATTTACAACACCATAGGTTATCCCGCTCGAGGTTATTATTGCTCCGGCAAATGCCGATAACTGTCTAAGACTCACACTCATATTTCATGCTCCTGATTGTGATTGTTGGGTTGTTCAGCGCTGACTACCTGTTTTCGGTAATTATTACAAAAAATTCAAATAATTCACTTCAGACATTCCTTTCCGGCTATCAAAATAATTGTATAAACACCACAGAATATTTACTGGAATATAACAATAGTCATGGCGCCAGGGGCGCAGAAGGGGAGTCATATCCCCGGACGGCAGAGCCGCAAAGGTAGTGCAGTTTGCCTGTTTTGCGCAAGGGCCGTTCTCTTCCGCATTGCATTTGTGCAGATCACTTCCTCCCTTGCGCAAAAAGTTTGCCTGCACGAGGAGTGCCTTTGTCCCTCCGGGGATATGGCTTGAAAAGAGCCATGGTAACTCTCTGCAACGCCAAACGTCAAGTACCATGAACAACTCAATTGCTCTTCCGCTGTTCAACCAGAAAACCGACAAAGCAGATCGTGTAACCTCCGTTCCCCTGTACAGTGTCAGGCTCGTTCGTGAGGCGAGTATCAGCTATGTTCACGCTCCTATCAGCTCATCATCATCAGCGTATGATTTTTTCTGCAAGATCGGGCTACCGGACAAGGCGAGTGAGGAGTTTCTCTGCCTGTACCTCAATACGAAAAACAAGATCATCGGGGTCGAAATGATCAGCAGGGGAACCCTGAATGCTTCGCTTGTCCATCCCAGGGAAGTGTTCAAGGGAGCTCTGCTTGCCAATGCGAACAGCATCATGCTGGCCCACAATCATCCATCAGGAGATCCCACTCCCAGTGAACCGGACAGGAATGTCACCGACCTGCTGGTCAGGTCCGGCAAGATCCTCGATGTTCCGGTTCTCGACCATCTTGTCGTTGCTGACACGGACTACTACAGTTTCAGGGAGGCAGGACAGATATAAGGGGTCAAGGCCCGGCTCTGCCGGGCCGCTACTCCTTCAGGAAGAAAATCACATAATTTGTTACCATATTTAACCAATAACACCGCTACAGGTGGCAAACAAAAGAATGAACATGGAACGCTATCAGGTTGGGGCGCTTTTTCCCATCGAACAGCTCTGTACTGGCAAGGAACAGTACGTGGCGATACCTACAACAGATTTCTTCAACGTGATGCTGTCATTAAAGAACATCTCGAAGAAGGAAAGGGAGCTGTTCACAAACGGCAGCATTACCGCTTATCTCTTCGAAGAGCACGATATTCCTTTCGTGATATTTGATTTCGGTGAAGGATTGTCGTTCGACATTGCCTTTGACATCTCACGGTTTGACCAGGACACCCTGCTTTCCTGGCTGAGTTCCCGAGGCAATGCGATCAGCCTGTTTCTTGTCGATGCTGACACCGGTATTCTTGAAGCGATACGCCTCATTGCGGTCGGATTTGCTGATGAGTTCCGGACGATCTGCGCGCGACAGGAAGGGCAGGAATATACCGAGATGAAAGCACGAATGATCCAGCAGGCCTATACCACCAGGGATATGATGAAGCACTCGATCGCGAAAACGGAGTTCAAACGATAGAGAACAAGCCCGGCACAGCCGCGCCTCCCTTCCTTTTCAGGAAGATCTTGACAGAATTTATTACTATCATAATAATTACACCGCCACAGCGGCCCAAACCAGAATGAACATGGATACTATTATTGAGTATATCAAGGCAGAAAAAATCGATGACGCTATTGAGGCGATAAAGAATGAAATATCCGGTATTGACTGGAATTATGTCGATGAAAATGATCAGGAGGCACCAACGAATTCAGAGCTTTGGTCTGAACAGCAATGGAAGGACGGAGACTTACATTCCGTACTAAACGATTTGCAATCGGCAAGGCTGTGCCCGGACAGGAAAGATCGAAAATATTTTCTGGAGACAGCCATACTGAAAATCCAGATCATGCAGGGGGTAAAAGGTGCCAACGAGAAACTGGACCGTGTTATCGCTACCGGAGCAGCAACGCCAGAAGCTTTGCTTCGACGATTTGAGGGCGGCAATAACTGACCTGGCACATGGACATCTTTCAGATGACGGAATGATGAAACAGGTAGAATTTGAGGCTGAGGGGATCGTCTACAAGTATGAGCTCCCCTCAAGCTCTGTTGGATCAGAGATCATCCTTAAGGGATCACACGGGAAAGAAAAACTTCGTATCACCGGAACAGGTGTCCGCTATTTTGTCCTGGATCCTGATACAGGATCATGGATTCGTAAACGGCGCCCTGACTCAAAGCACATACACAAACTTATCCGACGATGGGTGCCATGGCTGTCATGAACGGGCACAAAAATTGTGATGTGAGCAGTGAATAATCAAAAAAAGAGTTCTAAATGGGAGTCAAACGGCACCAGAAAAGGGCCCCAAACCTTTATTATGCATTCACCTCTATGATATCCGACCATCTGGTACTATAACAAGGCGACAGCCGCTCCTGATGCGGTTTCCAGGCATCGGCATTTTCCGATGCAAGATACACAGCTCCACGGCCATACTGCTCATTGAGAGCATCCATAGCCTTCATAAGATTCCGGGCCTTATCATCCTGCAGCGTGTCCTGGTCATCAAAAAGGGACAGCTCTTTTCCTCCTGCCCGATCTGCTGGAACCATACCGCTTACCATTACACCTGCTTTTCTGTATCCGTAATCAGGCTGATAAACTGACACCAATACAGCCCTTGCTGCCTTTCCCAGCGTTATTGAATCCTGCGATGGCACAGTCAGGGCTGCAGTTCGGGATCCCCAGTACCGCTGAGCAGCCGGATCAAACGGGCTTGTGCCCGCAAACACCGTGATGAGGGACGCACACAACCCTTCCTTACGAAGCTTCCGCGCGCATCTTCCGGAGAATGTAGCGACAGCCTGTTCCAGTTCGGCCTCACTGTTAACACTTCTGCCAAATGAACGGGATGTGCAGATACTCTGTTTTGCCGGCCTGACCTCCTCGAGAGGCAGGCAGGAATGCCCGTTCAGTTCCGCCTGGATCCTGGCACCAGTCACATGAAGATGACGACGGACCCATACCGGAGATGCCGAAGCAAACTGTTCAGCAGAAAGAATCCTTCCCGCCTGCAGCAGCCGGCTCCACTGTCTCCCAATTCCCCAGATATCCCCGACAGCTGTCTGCTCCAGCGCTTTGCGGATGTCCTCCTTTTTCTGAAGTATGCACACGCCTTCAAACCCACTGTACTTCTTGGCAAAACGGTTGGCAATCTTGGCGAGGGTCTTGGTCGGGCCGATGCCGATACTGACCGGGATGCCGGTATAGCGGCCCACCGTTTTGCGGATATCCTGGCAATAGTCTTTCAGATCGAAGCGGTTGAATCCACTGAGATCGAGGAAGGATTCATCGATGGAGTAGACCTCGATGGCCGGCGTAAACTCAGCCAGAGTCAACATCACCCGGGAAGACATGTCACCGTACAGCGGATAATTGGAGGAGAAGACAGCAACATTGTTCTGCTTCAGCAGCTTCCTGCACCTGAATTCAGGTGTTCCCATCGCGATACCAAGAGCTTTGGCCTCATTTGAACGCGCGATGATGCATCCGTCATTGTTCGACAGAACAACGACCGGCCGGCCGTTCAGTGACGGATTGAACACCCGTTCACAGGAAACGTAGAAATTGTTGCAGTCGACAAGTGCGAACATGACCTGAATGCTGAAAGCATTAATGAATTTATCCAGAAAGGAAATGAGATCATGAGATAGCCATGTGCTCATCATCCCAAAATTAGCAAAACACATGCCCAATCATTATGAAAACGTAAGAGTGGGTATAGTATGTTACCTTGATGCATGATCTTTTTTTCTGGCATTGTAAGAAACAGGCTGTTTACAGCAACTATCTGGCGATAAATAACGTGATCATTTTTCCCCGCTACGAACTTCGGCCAAGATATCTCGGTGAAAACCGTGTGTACACACTACTTGGAAACATCTCAATGGATGATGCATTCGCCGTATATTCTGTCAATCTTCCAGAGCATGAGTACAAACGCTGGGGAGAAGCAGATTTTGTCATAGTGATGCGATCCGGACTGATATTACTGGAGATCAAGGGAGGGCTTGTCACTGTTCGTGAGAAAGAATGGCGTTATGAAAATGCTCGCGGCCAAGCCATTATTTCTACTGAAGGACCAGCCCGACAGACTGTTTCTGCAGCTATAGCCCTTGAAAAAATGCTTACAGCACATATTGGTCGCAAAATACGGTGCCGGTGGGGGGTGGCCTTTCCTCTATGCAGATTCAGGCAACAGCATCCAGAACTACCTCATACACGTCTTGCAGATGTATCTGTATGCCATGATATCCGGCTGTTTGAAACATGGTTGCATTCAATACCATATGATAATTATCCCCGGAATGAATATCATCTCCGTGCTCATGAAACAGAACAGATCAGGGATATCCTGGTCCCAACCATGAATGCTGTATCATCACTGGGCATTGCTTCCAGAGCAATCCGGAAAAAAGCTGTTCAGCTAACAGAACAGCAGTATATGATCCTTGACAGCCTTTCAGAAAACCCACGAATGACAGTAATGGGAGGAGCAGGGACAGGGAAGACTGAACTTGCTGTATTGTGTGCGCGAGCTGAGAAAGCTGCTGGTCACAAACCAGCGATTGTAACTGGACCCGGTGCATTGCATGAGGCAGTAAAGTTTCAAATGGCAAGGTTTGGCATTGAGGTTGTAGAAAACACACTGCCCGCTGGCATTGATACACTGATAGTAGATGAAGGTCAGGATTATTTGCAACCTGAACTCATGAAGTCTCTGTTTGCCCGACTTCCGGGAGGAATAGAGAAGGGCCGTTGGCGCTGGTTTATGGATCCTCATCTCCAGTTCATGAACCGGAAGCCTGATACCAGTTCCATGCGTAGATTACTGGCAAGTTCTCTTACCGTCACACTCAGGAGAAATGTCCGGTCAACAAAGGAAATCGTGAGCGCTATCAGAACATTTCTCGATGCTGATGTTGGCATATCCCAGATAGATGGATTTGGCATCAAGGTTGAGTTTGTTCTTGCCCACACTGTTGAATCCGCAATAGAAAAATGCGGTTCCACTATCATACAGTGTATAGAAGACGGTATACTGCCGGGTGAAATTGCTGTTCTTGGTGGAAAGGGGATCAATGGTCCGGTGTGTCAGGGCTTGATGGACACCATGCCTGAAATCTTTAGCCCATTACCCTCAAGGCCGGATTTGGCGCCCATGAAGCACTCTATTATTTCGTATATTGGGGCATTCAGAGGTTTAGAGGCCCGCATAATCCTGTTGGTGGATCTTGACTGTTTATCCGGCGATATTCTTGGCAAATCACTGTTGTACATTGGCATGTCCCGTGCGACAACATCTCTGTACCTCATCATTGACCCTACCTCCAGGGATTACCTGAAACGCCTCATTCAACAGACTTTTTTTGAGAATCCTCAACATGAATATCAGTGACAAAAAAAGACTTCGCCTGGAGTTTCTCGAGGAACTGAAGTCAAGGTTGATTGGTCCGGGAGAACCGGATGAAGAAGTTCAGGACCCTCCACATAAACGGTATCTAACCGGCATGCTGTTTCCAAAAGGAGCAAATGCCGGTTCAGCTCTGGCCGATGAAGAGCAGACAAAGGAAGAGCCGGGTATTGATGAGGAAAACATTGATCTGGAATCTCCGGTTGACATGCTTTTCCAGAAGCTTCCAGCTTCTGTAGGTATTACATTTGCCCTTGAAGAAAATGAAACATCCCTTGTCGTCAGAGTAAATGCCGCACAATACCTCCGAAAACCTTCTGCTATTCTTGCCGCTGATCCAGAAAAGAAAATGCAGAAGGTTCCTGGCGTATGGAAACGCTTCCCCCTGCGCGAGAACGCAAATGATGAAGTTATTGTATTTTCAGGTATTAAAGATGGAAACACCCAGAAAACAGTTCTTGATGGACGGGCAAGCATATACCTGTTTATCAGACACGTGCGCAATACCAGAATTGCAACGGTTTCTATTGTCAATGAAAAAGAGACCCCGGATGACAAGGCTGTAAATGCTGAGGATATTCTTTTTCAGACAAGCCTGTCCTGTGCTCCCGGAGAAGGGATCCCTGCATACCCGGATCCGGACATGATCAGTGATGACATGGAAGCCAAGGAACTGGCCTTGCAGTACCGTTCCATGCCAGTTTTTGCTGTTGGCCATGGCTGTGCAGTAACCTGGCCAGAGCCTGAAAGGGAGAAGGTCAGTTCTGTAGCGATTGATTTCATGCCATCCGTAGAAGTCCCGCCGGTTACAACCGAAATCACAACTCTTTCTGACAGTGTCCGTCAGGCATTATCTATCAAGAGACTGCAGGATACCGACTATAATCCTGTTCCTGCATTTCGGGAATTCATTTCTTCCTACAAGGATTGGTCGGATCATCTTTGCTCGCTGGATATCCCTTTACGGTTCTCCGATCCGCGTAAAAGGATCCTCGAACGAATTGAATCCACCATTAAACGAATGGCTGACGGAGTCGATCTGCTGGAAAACAATCCTGATGTCATGCGCATATTCAGACTGGCCAACAAGGCAATGCTGATTGGTATGGCACGCAACAAGGCAAGCAGATCAAGGGATGCTGGAAATTACTCTGATGTATTGATCGAAGATGTTGATTCTGACTCTTTTCTGTGGCGACCGTTCCAGCTGGCATTTATCCTAATTTCGTTCCGGGGGCTCTGGAGCCCTGAGCATGATGACCGCAGCATTGTAGACCTTATCTGGTTTCCAACCGGTGGCGGAAAAACCGAAGCCTATCTTGCCGTTGCTGCATTTGAAATGCTGCGTCGAAGAATGCTGGACGGTTCCATGGGAGAAGGAACAGCTGTAATCAAAAGATATACACTGAGGCTTCTGACCATTCAGCAATTTGAGCGCTCAGGAAGCCTGATCTGTGCACTGGAATCCATGCGCAGGAATGGTGACATTCCAGGAAAAACACCTTTCAGTCTTGGTCTTTGGGTTGGAAAGACATCATCTCCAAACACCTATAAAGAGGCAAAATCTGACCTGACAAAACTCATTTCGAACGAGGGAGACATGGATGGGGTCAAGATTCCCTTGAAACAATGTCCCGTATGCGCAACTCCCATTGTCTCACGCAAGGATCGTTCAGGCTACATGAATATTGGTATACGAGATACGGGAACCCATATTGAACTGTTTTGTCCGAACCAGCATTGTCCTTTTCATGACTCATTGCCTATTAGCTATATTGATGAGTATCTTTATGATCATCCCCCAACAATGCTGCTTGGCACTGTAGACAAGTTTGCAATGCTGGCATGGCGAGATGCAGCAAGAGCGTTTTTTGGTACGGACAGAAACGTATTGCCCCCGTCACTTGTCATACAGGATGAGCTTCACCTTATATCAGGCCCGCTTGGCACTCTCGCCGGAATTTATGAGGCTGCCATAGATACCGCCATATCTGTGCTTGCCAGACCAGCCAAGTATATCTGTGCAACGGCAACCATCAGGCGAGCTGATGAACAGATCCTAAAACTCTATGCCCGGAAAGCCGCCCTGTTTCCCCCCCC
>RRYU01020401.1_pt1 | contig 21046 bp, 19 predicted proteins | sample 2162651 | NCBI WGS metagenome assembly RRYU01 (sample SAMN10267283, study PRJNA491782) | microbial mat metagenome | isolation source: biomat in the production well | place: Japan: Minami-Kanto gas field, natural gas well KTG3 | collected 2017-06 | reverse complement strand
CCCCCCGGCCCGGTCGTCGATCCGCTGGATGGCAGTGAGGGACGGGCGCCTGGCGTTCCGACTGATATAGACAGGTGAGATCGAGAAGCGCTCACCCGCGAGCGCATCGGCCATGTAAGGACGCTCGCTGCGATCGCGACCGAAGTGCTCGGGCAAGAGACCCTGAGGCGAGACGTTCGCCGTCAATTGATGGCCCTGCTCATCCAGCACATAGAGATACTTACACGAGAGCAGACCCGGCAAGGCCGCGTCCAGGATCCGCTCGAGGGCCTCGCGATCCGGCCAGGCCGCCCGACAAGGCTCGACCAGTCGATCGAGCGAGGTCGAAAGGCGCCCCTGCAGAAGTATCCGTTGGCGTGCAACGACCGTCTTGAGCGCATCGCTCATGGATGATGCCTCCAAGTGCTTCGAAAGACAGGATTCTATCCGCAATCCATGACGAGGATCTGTTGCTCGTGAGCGATCGACGGGGACGGAGACGGGGCACAGCGCCGGCATCGGCATCGGCATCGGCATCGGAATCGGAATCGGAATCGGAATCGGAATCGGCGAAAAACTGATGAAACCGGAAGGAAATTGGAAGGATCAAGGGGTTTGATCGACGACGAGATGAGCAATCTTTCTCGGGACAACGCCACACCAGGAGAACGAGGATGCGATTTGCGACACCAGACGACTTGAAGACGATTCTCGAGCAGGCCGCCAAGATCCGCGACCAGCTGACCGCGATGGACGTCGGGAAGGTTACGACACGTGCCATTGGCGGCGCGGTGATCCTGACGGCATCTTTCTTGGTCATCGCCAACCCACATGCACCCACGACACCGGATTCGAGCGCGGTGGTCGCGGCCCGGATCGCACCCATCGGAACGGTTCAACTGGCCCCGTCGGCCCCGCACGAGATGCCCCGTTAGGCAAAATCAGGGGAGTCGACGCGAAGACGCGCGCGACTTCGCGTCGACTCAAACGCCCCCAAGCCCGTCTAGCGCATCAATCGACCAACTCACCCCGCAAGACCCGCTCGAACCTGAGCTGGCCGTCCTCGAAACCAACCTCGATCAAGTCCCCCGGACCGAACTTACCGGAGAGTATCTCCTGCGCGAGCGGGTTCTCGAGCTGAGAGCGGATGGCACGCTTGAGCGGACGCGCGCCGTAGACCGGGTCGAAGCCGGCCTCGCCGAGATGATCCAGGGCGGCATCGCTGACCTCGAGCGCCATGTCGCGGTCGGACAGACGTTTCTGCAGATAGTCGATCTGGATCCGAGCGATGGCACGGATCTGTGTCTGCTGCAGCGGGTGGAAGACCACGATCTCGTCCAGACGATTGATGAACTCGGGCCGGAAGGCGACCCGCACGATCTCCATCACGGCCGCCTTCATCTCCGCATAGTTGGCCTCTCCAGCGACCTGCTGGATGATGTCGGACCCCAGGTTCGAGGTCATGACGACCACCGAATTGCGGAAGTCCACGGTGCGACCCTGTCCGTCGGTGAGGCGTCCGTCGTCGAGCACCTGGAGCAGGACGTTGAACACATCCGGGTGCGCCTTCTCGACCTCGTCGAGCAGGATCAGGCTGTAGGGACGGCGCCGGACCGCCTCGGTTAGATAGCCGCCCTCCTCGTAGCCGACATAACCCGGCGGAGCACCGATCAAGCGGGCGACCGAATGCTTCTCCATGAATTCGGACATGTCGATCCGCACCATCGCCTCCTCCGTATCGAAGAGGAAGGCCGCAAGTGCCTTGCAGAGCTCGGTCTTGCCCACCCCGGTCGGTCCAAGGAAGAGGAAGGACCCGATCGGCCGACCGGGGTCGGAGAGACCCGCACGCGAGCGCCGGATGGCATCGCTCACAGCGCGCACCGCCTCGGCCTGACCGACGACCCGCTTCTCGATCGCCTCCTCCATGCGCAGGAGCTTCTCGCGCTCGCCCTCGAGCATCCGCGAGACCGGGATCCCGGTCCACTTTGAGACGATCTCGGCGATCTCCTCGTCCGTCACCTTGTTGCGCAGGAGTCGGTTCTCGCCCTGCTCCGCATCCGCGGCCGAGGCGAGCTGCTTCTCCAGCTCCGGGATGCGCCCGTACTGGAGCTCCGACATCCGCCCAAGGTCACCGGCGCGACGCGCAGTCTCCATCTCGACACGCGCCCGATCGAGCGCCTCCTTGATGTGAGCGGTGCCCTGGACCGCCGCCTTCTCGGACTTCCAGATCTCGTCCAGATCGGAGAACTCGCGCTCAAGCCGCTCGATCTGGCCCTCGAGGTCAGCAAGACGCTTCTTCGACGCCTCGTCGGACTCCTTCTTGAGCGCCTCGCGCTCGATCTTGAGCTGGATCAGACGCCGGTCGAGTCGGTCCATCTCCTCGGGCATGGAGTCGATCTCCATCCGGATCTGCGAGGCCGCCTCGTCCACCAGATCGATCGCCTTGTCCGGCAACTGGCGATCCGAGATGTAGCGATGCGAGAGGACCGCCGCGGCGACGATGGCCGGGTCGGTGATCTCGACCGCGTGATGGACCTCGTAGCGCTCCTTCAGGCCACGCAGGATGGCGATGGTGTCTTCCACGTTCGGCTCCTCGACCAGGACCTTCTGGAAGCGCCGCTCCAAGGCGGCGTCCTTCTCGACGTACTTGCGGTACTCGTCCAGGGTCGTCGCACCCACACAGTGCAGCTCGCCACGAGCCAGTGCGGGCTTGAGCATGTTGCCCGCGTCCATCGAGCCCTCGGCCTTGCCGGCACCGACCATGGTATGGAGCTCGTCGATGAAGAGGATGATGTTGCCTTCCTGACGGCCGATGTCGTTCAGGACCGCCTTGAGACGCTCCTCGAACTCCCCCCTGAACTTGGCCCCTGCGATCAGGGCGGCCATATCCAGCGACAGCAAACGCCGCCCCTTGAGCCCTTCGGGCACCTCGCCATTGACGATGCGCTGCGCAAGGCCCTCGACGATCGCGGTCTTGCCGACACCCGGCTCGCCGATCAGGACCGGGTTGTTCTTGGTCCGACGCTGCAGGACCTGGATGGTCCGCCTGATCTCGTCATCCCGGCCGATGACAGGGTCGAGCTTGCCCTGCTCGGCGCGCTCGGTCAGATCGATGGTGTATTTCTCCAGCGCCTGCCGCTGCTCCTCCGCATTGGGATCATTGACGCTTTGCCCACCCCTGACCGCTTCGATGGCCTTGTCGATGGCACCTTTGCTTGCGCCCGCCTCACGCAGCGCGTTGCCCAGGGCACCACGATCATCGAGCGCAGCAAGCACGAAGAGCTCGGACGAGATGTACTGATCGTTGCGCTGTTGGGCGAGCTTGTCGGTCTGGTTCAACAGGCGGCCCAGCTCGTTGCCCACATGGACATCGCCGCCGACGCCCTGTACGGTCGGCAGCCGGTCGAGCAGATCGCCCAAGGCAGAGCGCAGACGGTTGACGTTGACGTCGGCGCGGGTCAAGAGGTGGCGCACCGAGCCACCCTCCTGGTCCAGCAGGGCAATCATCAGGTGGACCGGCTCGATGAACTGGTGATCCCTCCCAAGTGCGAGACTCTGGGCATCCGACAGGGCCATCTGAAACTTTGCAGTCAGCTTGTCCATTCTCACGGTGAATGACTCCTGATTTTTTATAAGGTCATTACGGAGGTGGGGAACCGGGCCCGGTCAATCAACCCGACTCGGCGTCGAGTCGCTCGTTGCCGATTGCTCGCTTGAGGATGCAGGGATCAGGCAGGTCAAACCACCCTGAATTATCCCGCGAGAGCTGAATCTCCCTGCCCATTCTATACCCAGCGCGCGTGGGTTTTTCGCAAAGCATCGCTCCCTACCACGCCCGAACAGATCTGGCAAGAACCGGAGCCATCGATGACGCACGTGTGATCGCTGGAGGCAAAACAGGTCCCGCTGTATCATCAGGCCGTGAATCTCAGAGACCTCAAATACATCCTCGCAGTTGCCGAGACACGCCATTTCGGGCGAGCCGCAGAGCGCTGCTTCGTCAGTCAACCGACATTGAGCGGCCAGATCAAAAAGCTGGAGGACGAGCTCGACGTGGTCATCTTCGAACGGACCAACCGCTCGGTCGAGATCACCCCGGTCGGCCAGGCCATCCTGGGACATGCCCGTCTCGCATTGGAGCAGGCACAGGCGATCGAGCAGGTCGCACGCGCTCACCAGGATCCGCTGGCCGGCCCACTGCGCATCGGGGCCATTCCCACGCTGAGCCCCTATTTGATCCCGCAGATCCTCGTGCCGCTGAAACGCACCTATCCGAACCTCAAGCTGATCTTGTCCGAGGAGATCACCGAATTGCTCTTGGGTCGCCTCACGCGTCACGAGATCGACGCGGCCTTGCTTGCGACGCCGGTCGAGGACACGGATCTGGGGTCAATGCCGCTGTTCGACGAGCCATTCTGGCTGGCCCATCCGCGCGACCACCCTCTCTACGAGAAGGACGAGATCACGTCACAAGACTTGGAGGAAGTCGACCTCTTGCTGCTGGCGGACGGGCATTGTTTGACGCATCAGGTCATGGAGGTCTGCCGCCTCGCCGAGCGTCCGACTAAGGGCGAGATGGCGGACCTGCGTGCCGCGAGTCTGGAGACACTTCTGCAACTGGTCGGAGCCGGATTCGGCTGTACTCTGGTCCCTGCTCTGGCGATCCGTGGTGCCTGGATGACCGACAGCGGCATCATCGCCCGCCCGCTGAGCAACCTGCCGGATGCGCACCGCAGAATCTCGCTCGTCTATCGCCGCAGCTTTCCGAGACAAGCGGCTCTTCAGGCGTTCGCCGAGGTCGTCCGTGAGCATCTCCCGAACACTGTCGAACGTTTGAGCTGATCTCGCTCAAAGAAACCCTTACTTTAATTGTGGCTCTACCCGTGCCGGTTTTGGGACTGTTCGCGACCGTTCGATGATTTTCGACTTGTAAAACGTGACACTGCTCGCAGTTCACGACCTTTACGAGATCCAGGAGCGGCTGCGCGGTCGAAGATCATGACTGTTGCAACGCTCACATGGCCCGGAACCTGGGCTAAACTTCAGTCGGGGTCAACGACAAAACGCATGATGCGCTCGTTTGCAGATCGACAGCGATTGCGTGGGGACCCTGGGTGTTGGCGGTCTGCGTCCGATCTTGTCGACCTCGTTGCAAGCGTGGGACATCCGCCGACGAACCCATCGTCAGGGGTAATAAAGCATGAGCACGAAACAATCACTCGCGTTCTGGGAGCTTTGCCGACAGGGGCTGCCACTGCTTGCAGATGCGGCCTCCGATTGTTGGGATCGCGGCAAGAAGTTCGAATTGGAGCAAGAGATCGAGGTCGCGAAATCACTCAAGGCCCTGATCGATCAGTGCAATTGGGAGATCGAGAAGCCAATCAACTCGGCCTGAAACAAGACGATTCATCAAACCGACTTCACACTCTGATTGGGCGGCGCAGGGAGGCGCCCGGTGATCCGTCCAGAGCAGCCCGCCATGTCTGAGCGCGAAGGTTATCTGGTTGTCGAGACACGTGCCGACCGTACCGGTCTCGTGCGCGTCTACGCCGAGCATCGGCCTCCGATCCCGTCGCCTGAACAGTCGACCGACCCTCAGCAGCCGCGAGTGCGTTACGTAGCATCCTTCCCGGCACTCCATGTCGCACGGATGCATGCCCAGACGGCCCTTCGTCGCTATATGGTCGATGCCGAGACCGGTCTCTATCGTGTCGACCCGGTCACCGCAATCGCCGCAGTCGAGGCCATCGACCTGAGCCATCGCCGTGTCTACCTGGATCCCGACCTGGCTTCCGATCCCAACCTTTCCGAGCAGGTCGAGCGGCGACGCAAGCTCCATCTCTGGCGCAACCGTTTCTGGACCGGCGTCGGCCTGCTCGGGATCCTCTTGTTGATCCTGCTCAGCCAGATCCCGGTCTTTTGAGTCCGGCGAGATGCGTATCGTCGAGGTGGTCGCCGATCAGAAACATGCCAAGACCCTCGCAGGCATGGCGAAATTCTATGGCGCCGAAGACTTCTGGTGGGGCGGCGACGGAGGCGACGGTCGATGCAGTCTGCGCATGCTGGTGCCGGACGATCGTCGCCAGGCCCTGATCGACGCCCTCCAGGACCTCTTCAAGGCCAATGATCGGGCGCGCATCGTCGTCCAGTCACTCGACGCCGTCTTGACGCACGACGGACAAGGTGACAAGGACCTCAGGGAGACCAAGGCCGCCGCCGTCGCCGCGACACGAGAAGAGCTCTACAGCCAGATCGCCAAGGGCGCGAAATTCGACAGCAACTTCCTGGTGCTGACCATCCTCTCGACACTGGTGGCCGCGATTGGCCTGGTCGAGAACAACGTGGCGGTGGTGATCGGCGCGATGGTGATCGCGCCTCTGCTCGGACCCAACATCGCACTCGCCTTCGCGACCTCGTTGGGGGACAGAGAGCTGACCTGGCGCGCATTCAAGACCAACGGCGCAGGTCTCGGGGTCTCGCTGTTGCTGTCCATCGCGATCGTGCTCCTCTTGCCGATCAGTCTGGACAGCCCCGAGATCCTCGCCCGTACGGATGTGGATCTGGGCGGTGTCGTCCTGGGACTCGCTTCGGGCGCCGCCGCGGTTCTCTCGCTGACCACCGGGCTCTCGTCGACGCTGGTGGGCGTCATGGTCGCCGTCGCCCTGCTCCCGCCGACCGCAACCATGGGCATGATGCTCGGCGCGGGCCGCTGGGAAGAAGCGCTCGGTGCCTTGTTGCTGCTCACCGTCAATATCGTCTGCGTCCTGCTCTCGGCGAAGCTGGTCTTCCTCTTCAAAGGCGTGCGGCCCCGCTCCTGGACGGAGCGCAACCGGGCCAAACAGTCGATGGCCTTCTATCTGGCTCTCTGGGCCGTGCTGCTCGCCCTCCTGATTGCCGTCATCCTCATCCGAGCCACCGGATGGCCCGCACCTTAGCCAAGATGAAGCGCCCATGTAGCTGGTGTAGCCTGGATGAAGCGCACGAGTAGCCTGGATGAAGCGCAGCGCAATCCAGGTCAGGCAGCTGAGTCACTGATTCCTATTCCGCCCACTCACGCAGCGCACCCACCAAGCGCCCTGCATCATCGATGCACATGCACGGCAAGCCAGAGACAGCGGGGCTCTGCCGAGGTCTTCAAGACCCGATGCGGGGTATGGGCAGGGATGAAGCAGTAGTCGCCCGAGCGCAGGACCAGGGTCTCACCATCGATCCACAGCTCCGCCTCCCCCTGGAGCAGACAGACCCACTCGTCCTGGACCTGATCATAGAGGGCCGACTCCGGCGCATCACTGCTGAGGATCCGCTCGATCCTCACATTCGAGCAGCGCAGCAGCTCCTCGAACGCCTCGCCGCGCTCGATCTCCGGCAGACCCTCAAACAGATTCCCGTTCATGCGCACACACGACAATGAAGATCTCAACCAGTGAACATCGAAACGGCGCGAGAGGTTGCGCTGAGGACATGCAGCGCAACACCCTCCGGTGGTTGGTTGTGTCTCACGGCACGGACCGGACGGGGTGAATACCCCGTCCCGACTGCATCACAAGAGCACGCGCTCGATCCCCCCTCCCTGCACCCGATCCAGAAACCGCTGCTGCCATCCCTCACCCAAGATCCGGCCGGCCAGCTCGACCACGATATAGTCGGTCTTGAGACCCGTCTCGTCGGCGTACTTGGCCAGGCCCTGCTGGCAGGCCGGGCAGGCCGTGAGCAGCTTGACCTCTCCACCCTGCGCACTGTCCTTGCCGGTAAGCGCCTGGATGCCGGCGGTCAACTCCTCCTGCTTACGAAAACGCACCTGGTTGGCGATGTCCGGACGTGCGGTCCCGAGTGTCCCGGCCTCACCGCAGCAGCGATCGGACAGCATAACAGGCTGGCCGATCAGGCTCCGGGCCACCTTCAGGGGCGCATGCGTCTTCATGGGGGAGTGACAAGGATCATGGTAGAGATACCGGACACCTTCGACCCCTTTCAGACTCACCCCCTTCTCCATCAGCCACTCATGGATGTCGAGCAGGCGGCAGCCGGGAAAGATGCGCCCGAACTCGTACTTGAGCAACTGATCCATACAGGTTCCGCAGGAGACCACGACGGTGCGGATATCCAGATAGTTCAGCGTGTTGGCGACCCGATGGAAGAGCACCCGATTCTCCATGGTGATCTGGCGCCCACGATCCTCGAGCCCGGCCGCCCGCTGCGGGTAGCCGCAGCAGAGATAACCGGGCGGCAGCACGGTCTGGGCGCCCTGCTCGTAGAGCATGGCGAGCGTCGCAAGCCCGACATCGGAGAAGAGCCGCTCTGAGCCACATCCGGGAAAGTAGAAGACCGCCTCGGCATCCTCGGCGGCGACCTCGGGGTCACGCAGGATGGGGACCTGGGTCTTGTCCTCCAGCGCCAGGATCTGGCGAAAGGTTCGTTTCGGCAGCTCGACCCGGATCGGGCGACTGACCAGCTCGACCACCTGGCTCGCGAGCATCGGGCGATGGCTGGTCGCCCCGGGTTTGGCGGTGCGCTTCGCCGTGAGCCGCAAACCCTTTGCGATCCGATGGCCCAGGTTCATGCCTGCAAAGCCCCATTGGGCCAGCCCCTTGCGCAGCAGGCGAATGGCGCGGGGATCGGTGACGTTCAGGAACTGCATCGCCGCCCAAGAGCCCGGGTTGAAGCGCTTCTGGCCGCGGTCGACCAGAATGCGCCGCATGCGCATGGTGACATCGCCGAAATCGATGTTCACCGGGCAGGGATTCAGACACTTGTGACAGATGGTACAGTGGTCCGCGACATCGTTCATGGCCTCGAAGTGATGCAGCGAGAGACCGCGCCGGGTCTGCTCCTCGTAGAGGAAGGCCTCGATGATGAGCCCGGTCCCCAGGATCTTGTTGCGCGGTGAATAATTCAGATTGGCCCGCGGCACATGCGTCATGCACTTGGGTTTGCACTTGCCGCAGCGCAGACAGTGCTTCACGTCGTCGTTGAGGGCGCCGAGCTCCGTCTCCTCCAGGATGATGGCCTCCTGCTGCACCAAGCGAAGCGAGGGCGTATAGGCCCCCTCCAACCCCGAGCCCGGCATCAGCTTGCCCGGATTGAACCGACCGTGCGGATCGACCCTTTTCTTGTAGGCGACGAAGGCGTCGAGCTTCTCGCGCTCCAGAAACTGAAGCTTGGTGATGCCGATGCCGTGCTCGCCCGAGATGACCCCGCCCAGGTCCGTCGCCAGCGCCATGATGCGCGCCACCAGCCGATCGGCCTCGTGGAGCATGGCATAGTCCGAGGAATGCACCGGGATGTTGGTATGCACGTTGCCGTCACCCGCGTGCATGTGCAGTGCAACGAAGAGACGCGAATCCCGCACCTGTCGATGGATCTCGGTGAGTCGCTCGCGCACTCGCGCCAGATCCTGGCCCGAGAAAATCTCATTGAGTCGATCGACCACCTCGGCGCGCAGCGATTGGCGCAGGTCGCGGCGCAGCATCATGGAGAGCAGGGTATCGCCTTCGCGAATGCGGGCCTTCTCGGTCTCGCTCAGTCGATCCAGATGATCCGCTGCGGGCTCGTCGAGGCCGGCGAGGATCCGCTGCCAACGCAGGCGCGCGGCTTGGACCACCTCCCGCGCGGCATCGCGCTTGGCGCTCAGGATGTCCGCGGCCTCGGCCGAGTCCCCGTAATCGCCCTCTCCGCGTGCCTCGGCGAGGTCGCCGGCCAGATACTCGAGCACCGCCCCCATGATGGCGTCCTTGTTCCTGATGGACTGCTCGATATTCAGACGCTCGATCCCACGGCTATAGTCCGCCAGGCCCGCGAGCGGGATGACGACGTCCTCGTTGATCTTGAAGGCGTTGGTATGGCGCGAGATGGCCGCGGTGCGGGCACGATCGACCCAGAAGCGTTTGCGCGCCTCGGGGCTGACCGCGATGAAGCCCTCGCCGTCCCGCGACGTCGCGATCGATACGACCTGCGCGGCAGCCGCGTCGACGGCACCCTCGTCGTCGCTCACCAGATCCGCAATCAAGACCATCTTGGGCAGCTCGCGCCGCGCCGCCTTGGTCGTGTAGTCGACGGCTCGGACATAGCGCTCGTCCAGGTGCTCGAGCCCGGCCATTTGAACGCCCGGCAGGGCCTCCAGATAGTCCTTGATCTCGACGATCGCCGGCACGGACAGATCCAGGTCCGTGCCGAAAAACTCCAGACAGACGGTGCGCACATGGTCCGGCATCCGATGCAGGATGAAGCGCGCAGAGGTGATGATCCCGTCGCAACCCTCCTTCTGGACGCCGGGCAGACCCGAGAGAAACTTGTCCGTCACATCCTTGCCCAAACCGGCCTTGCGCAGGGCCGAGCCCGGCATCTGTAGGATCTCGGGCTCGCCTTTGCGTGTGACGCCGTCGGGCAGGAACCGGCTGATCCGAAACCGCACCAGCGGCTGATCATGGATCTTGCCGAGGTTGTGATCCAGGCGCTCGACCTCGAGCCAGTCGGCATCGGGTGTGACCATCCGCCAGGAGGCCAGGTTGTCCAAGGCCGTGCCCCAGAGTACGGCCTTCTTGCCGCCGGCGTTCATGGCCACATTGCCGCCGATGCAGGAGGCATCCTGGGAGGTCGGATCCACCGCAAAGGCGAGACCACTCCGATCGGCGAGGTCCGAGACCCGACGCGTCACGACGCCCGCACCGCAGTGGACCGTCGGGACCCTGCCCTCGACACCCGGCAGGGCGATGCGCTCGACGCCGGAGAGTCCCTCGAGCTTCTCGGTGTTGATGATGGCGGTCATCGCCTGAAGCGGCACAGCGGAGCCCGTATAGCCGGTCCCGCCGCCGCGCGGGATCAGGGTCAAACCACAGTCGATACAGGCCCGGACGATGGGCGCGACCTCGGCCTCGGTATCCGGCGAGATCACCACGAAGGGCATCTCGACCCGCCAGTCGGTGGCATCCGTGGCATGCGAGACCCTCGCGAGACCGCCGAAGTCCAGGTTGTCCTTGTGCGTGATCCCGACCAGCGCCTTGCGCAGGCGCGCCCGCTGTGCCTTCTCCTGGTCGAACCAAGCCCCGAAGCGCTGCACCGCCGCGCGTGCCGCGACCAAAAGCTCACCGGCCTGGCGGTTGTCGTTGAGTCGAAGCTCGAACTGGTCGAGTCGATGGTCCAGCGCCTGCAGGAGCAGACGGCGACGCTGCAGGTTCTCGAGCAGGTCGTCCTGCAGGTAGGGGTTACGCGTGACCACCCACATGTCGCCGAGGACCTCGAAGAGCATCCGTGCCGAGCGTCCGGTCCGGCGACTGCCCCGCAATTCCTCGATCATCTGCCACATGGGCTCGCCGAGGAATCGGATGACGATTTCCCGGTCCGAGAATGAGGTGTAGTTGTAGGGGATCTCACGGATCCGTGGTTGAGGATCGGCGGTCATGTCAACCTGGTCATCGCCTGTTTCTTGCACTGCACAAAATGGTACCCCAAAGGCGATCGGCCATGGCCATGGTGTTCAAATGGCTGTGCGAGCGCCTTCTGGCCATGGCAGAACCCCGGATGAGCTAGACTTGCCCTCACTTATTACTGACTCGCGACAGACATCATGGGCCTGTCACAACCGACCACCCCATTCAGCGCCGCCGAGTATCTCGCGTGGGAGTCGGAACAATCGCGGAAACACGAGTTTTTCCACGGCGAGGTCTTCGCCGTGGTCGGTGCCTCGCGACGTCATGTCACCCTGGCGGTGAACCTCTTGTCAGCGCTGGATCGAGCGCTCGAGGGCACACCATGCCGCGCCTACATGGCTGATATGCAACTGCAGGCCGATGCTGACGAGGCTTATTTTTACCCGGATGTCATGGTGACCTGCGACCCGAACGACCATCGCGCCGAGCGCTTCATGAGCGCCCCCACTCTCGTCATCGAGGTGCTCTCCTCATCCACGGCGAGTTTCGACCGAGGTGAGAAGTTCGCCGCCTATCGACGCATCCAGTCGCTCCGCGAGTTTGTCCTCGTCGATCCGGAACGGCAATCGATCGAGTTGTTTCGCCGTGCCGACAACGACATCTGGGAGCTGCACGACATCGCCCCGGAGCAACCGCTGAAACTCACCAGCCTCCAGGTCGAGATCCCAGGACATCGGATCTTCCGGAACCTCGATTGACCTTCCATTGATTTGGGTCAAACGGCCATCGGCGGATCCCAGGTAGGTTTACGCGAATGCCCGCCCCCACGACCCAGCACCGCATCCTCAGCGATCGCGTCAACACCTTTGGTCAGTACCTGCTGAGCCGCTATGGTCAGCGGGTGCACAAGCTCGCGCTCAACGCAGGCTTCACCTGCCCGAATCGCGACGGTCGTAAAGGGATCGGCGGCTGCACCTTCTGCAACAACGTCTCCTTCAGCCCCTATGCAAAGGCGCCGGCCCCGATCGCCGACCAGCTCGACGCCGGGCGCGCGGTGCTCGCCAAACGGACCGGGGCACGCAGGTTCATGGCCTATTTTCAGGCCTACACCAATACCTACGATCCCATCGAGTCGCTACGCGAGCGCTATGACGCCGCACTCATCCATCCGGATGTCATCGGCCTCTCGGTCGGCACGCGCCCGGACTGCGTGCCGGAGCCGGTACTGGACCTGTTGGCCCGCTATCGCGCCCGCGGCAAAGAGATCTGGCTGGAGCTGGGGCTCCAGTCCGCCGACGATCGAACGCTCGAGCGGGTCAATCGCGGACATGACTTCGCCGACTTCCGCACCGCGGTCACCGCCGCGCGCCGGCGGGGAATCCCGGTCTGCGCCCATCTGATCGTCGGGCTGCCGGGCGAAGGACGCGACGCGGCCCTGTCGAGTCTGGATCGAGTGCTCGAGCTCGGGGTGGAAGGGCTGAAGCTGCATCCACTGCATATCGTCCGGAACACCCGTCTCGCGATCGACTGGCGACGCGGCGAATATCAGCCGCTCACCCTCGATGAGTACGTCTCGATCTGCGCCGATCTCGTCGAGCGCACGCCACCCGAGGTGACCTACCATCGCCTCACCGGCACCGCGTCTCGCGACATCCTGCTCGCGCCCGATTGGTGCAACCGCAAATGGGCGGTGCTCAATGCCATCGAGGCCGAGCTGTATCGACGCGGCACACGTCAAGGCGATCGCGCAGCGCCGCCTGCCCCCCGACAACTTGCAAGCACAGCCTGACCCTTCGAGGAGATCACCCTGTATGGAGCTCGTCTGTCCTGCCGGCAATCTGCCGTCGCTCAAGGCCGCCGTCGACAACGGTGCCGACGCCGTCTATCTCGGGTTTCGCGACGACACCAACGCCCGCCACTTCGCCGGACTCAACTTCGGCGACAAACAGATCCGCGAGGGTCTGAAATACGCCCGCGACCGCAAGGTCAAGGTCTTCGTCGCGGTCAACACCTATGCCCAGCCGAGCGGTTGGGCACGCTGGACCACGGCCGTGGACCGGGCCTCGGACCTCCAGGTCGATGCACTGATCCTGGCCGACATGGGCGTGCTCGACTATGCCGCCGAGCGCCATCCGAATCTCAACCTGCACCTCTCCGTGCAGGGCTCGGCCACCAATCCCGCGGCGATCGGCTTCATGCACCGCCATTTCGGCATCCGGCGGGTCGTGGTACCGCGTGTCCTCTCGCTCGCCCAGGTCGCGCACCTGATCGAGAACGTCGAGGTCCCGGTCGAGATCTTCGGCTTCGGCAGCCTCTGCGTCATGGTGGAAGGGCGCTGCTTATTGTCATCCTACGCCAGCGGCCAGTCGCCCAATACCTATGGCGCCTGCTCGCCGGCAGCGCATGTCGAATGGCGCGACACACCGCAGGGCCAAGAGACCCGTCTCGGCGGCGTCCTCATCGAGCGTCGCGGGCACGGCGAGCCCGCCGGCTATCCCACACTCTGCAAAGGCCGGTATGCGGTCGAAGGCGAGATCCGCCACGCCATCGAGGAGCCAACCAGCCTCAATACACTCGATATCCTGCCGGATATCCTGGCCGCAGGCGTCAGCGCCATCAAGCTGGAAGGCCGCCAGCGCAGCACGCGCTATGTCTCGCAGGTCACGCGTGTCTGGCGCGATGCCATTGACGCCTGTAAGCGTAACCCACAGGCTTTCCGTCCCAAGGAATCCTGGCGCCAGACACTCGCCCAGGTCTCCGAAGGCGCCCAGACGACACTCGGCCCCTACCATCGGCCATGGCATTAAACCGCGTCCAGCCCGCGAGATGCCCTACTCGCGTTCGGACTCGACCCCCGGTTCCGGGTAGGGTGGATAAGCGCAGCGCATCCACCAAACTCGGCTCGACCCCCGGTTCCGGGTAGGGTGGATAAGCGCAGCGCATCCACCTTCCGGCTCGGGGGGATAGTGGATGCGGCGCGAGCAGGCAGCAGAGGCAGCCCGAGACGATCTGCCGTGCGCCTTATCCACCGCGCTCACGAGAGCGTGCGAATGCCCCGGCAGGGTGGATCAGTGAAGGGTATCCACCACCGGATCAGCCAAGTGTCTGCAAAACCTGGATTCCGCTGCGCTCCATCCAGGCTACGTCTGGCATCTACCCTGGCGTCGATCCGGTTTGACGACCGACCACCAAGACCAACAACAGCATAGACCACGATGACGACGGACCACATGCACAACGCATCACCTCTCCCCCGCCTCTCTCTCGGCCCCCTGCTCTATCACTGGCCGCGCGAGCAGGTCATGGACTTCTACGCGGAGATGATCGAGACCCCGGTCGATGTCGTCTATCTCGGTGAAACGATCTGCTCGAAGCGACGCCTGCTGCGTCCGGAGGACTACTGGGATTTGGCCGAACGGGTTGACGCTGCGGGCAAGCAAGCGGTCATCTCCACCCTGGCACTCATCGAGTCGGACGGCGAGCTGAAAACACTGCGACGGATCTGTGCCGACGATCGATTTCTCATCGAGGCCAATGACCTGGCCGCACTTGAATTCCTCGAGGGCCGGCCCTTCGTCGCCGGCCCCTCGATCAACCTCTATAACCAGCGTACCCTCGCCTTTCTCGCCGCCCGCGGCCTCAAGCGCTGGGTCCTGCCGGTCGAGCTCGGCCGCGAGACCGCCGCCGACCTGTTGGCCGCGCGCGCCGATGGCGTGGAATGCGAGCTATTCGCCTTCGGCCGCCTTCCGCTCGCCTATTCGGCGCGATGCTTCACCGCCTACAACCGGAATCTGCCCAAGGACGACTGCCAGTTCTGTTGTATCGACTATCCGGATGGTCTGCTGGTCGCCACCCAGGACGGCGAACCCTTCCTCGCGCTCAACGGCATCCAGACCCAATCGGCCGGGACCCACAACCTGCTGCCCTCGCTCGACGAGGTCAAACGCCTCGGCGTCGATCTCCTTCGCATCAGCCCGCAATCGCAAAACACCGCGGACGTGATCGGCGTCTTCGACGCTTGTCTCAAAGGCAACATGGATCAGGCGACAGGGCTCTCCAGACTGCGTGATTGGATCCCGTCGTCCCTCTGCGACGGTTATTGGACAGGCCATGCAGGCATCGCGAACACCCCAGCGATACGGAGCACCTAGCCCAACGCCCGGATCAACCCCGAAGGCCGGAGATGCGCAGCATCGTCCGACATCTCGGGCGTGGCGCCACGCGGAAATTTCAATGGCCCGGAAACCGCAGCCCGACCACCCGGTCCAGCGCCCGCGTCAGAGGAGCCCAGCGCGCTGGCGGCTCAAAAGCATCGAGAAAATTCTTCAGATAGAGCCCTAACTCCGTGTCACCGGACATCCTCAACCGACGCTGAAAAAAGAGGGTGTCGGCATCCTCACGCCGGGCGGCCAAGAGCAGAAACTCTCGCAGCCCACCGGCCACAGTGGCATCCGGCAGGGCATCGACGCCATACCCACGGATACGACCGCCGCTCAGCCCCAGACGATAACGGACCCCGATGTCATCGATCTCGATACCGACCCGACGACCATCGAGGAAATCCAACTCGCCTTCGGCGATGGCTTCCTTCATGACTTTATTCAGAACGGTTGCCAATGTTTGGCTATGCAGAACACTCGGGATCAGGCGCAGGGGAAGGGCCAAGGAAAACAGTAACGGCTGGACGGAAGGCATGGCGGATTCTCGTACCAAGATGATTGTCGTCAGATAGCCGGTCATTATCCTTGTATCCGCCGGCTTCTCCGAATGACCTGCATCAACAGCCACCACGACTTTCCTAGGCTGAACCGCGAACCGCATCCGATGCCGTTCCTGCACGCCTTGCGTCTGTGACCCAAAGAATGGCCTAACTGGTCAGAATCCTCTTCACATTGACACAGCGCCCGACGTCCATGCCGGGGGCGATTAATGTCCCCAGCAGGGTAGCATCCGCAGGGTGACCCAGATCCAGCGCCCGAAGGCGATCGAGTGGGCGCGGGTGTTGGCCGCCTGTCATTCCCCGAGCGGTGTGAGCAGATCGGGCAGGTCTTGGCTCTCCGAAGCCTTGGGCGGCTTGAGGCCGAGATGGAGATAGGCGGCTTGGGTGGCGACCCGGCCGCGGGGCGTGCGCATCAGGAAGCCTTGCTGGATGAGGAAGGGCTCCACGACATCCTCGATGGTGCCCCGTTCCTCCCCGATGGCAGCAGCGAGACTCTCGACGCCGACCGGGCCGCCGTCGAACTTGCTGATCACGGCATCCAGGAGCCGACGGTCCATGTGGTCGAAGCCCTGGTTGTCGACCTTGAGCATGTCGAGCGCCTGGTCGGCGACCTCGGCGCTGATGCGACCGTCTGCGCGGACCTGCGCGTAGTCGCGCACCCGTCGAAGGAGTCGATTGGCGATACGCGGGGTGCCGCGCGAGCGCCGGGCGATCTCGGCCGCACCCGCGGCCTCGGTCTCGATCGCGAGGATCCGGGCTGAGCGGCGGACGATCCAGGCCAGGTCCTCGGCATTGTAGTACTCGAGCCTTTGCACGATGCCGAAGCGATCGCGCAAAGGGGATGTCAGGAGCCCTGCCCGCGTCGTGGCACCGACCAGGGTGAATGACGGAAGGTCCAGCTTGATGGAGCGCGCGGCCGGCCCCTCGCCGATCATGATATCGAGCTGATAGTCCTCCATGGCTGGATAGAGGACCTCCTCGACCACCGGACTCAGACGATGGATCTCATCGACGAAGAGGACGTCGCCGGCGTCGAGGTTGGTCAGGATGGCCGCAAGGTCGCCCGGTTTCTCGAGGACCGGCCCGGAGGTCTGGCGGAGATTGACCTGCATCTCATGCGCAATGATGTGGGCCAAGGTGGTCTTGCCGAGTCCTGGTGGGCCAAAGATGAGCACATGGTCCAGCGCCTCGCGACGTCCGCGCGCCGCGCCGATGAAGATCTCCATCTGCTCGCGCACCACCGGCTGCCCGACATAGTCGTCCAGCTTGCGTGGACGAATGGCACGATCGAGCGCCAACTCATCGCTGCTCGGGTCGGCGTTGATGAGACGATCAGGCTTGGCCATGGGTTGTCCTGTCTCTGGTCTCCAGGGCGACTCAGTGCGAATGGGTGTGGGCACGATCCGGGAGCTGCCGATATTCGGAGCAACGCCGAGGCGTCGGCACCCCCTTGCCCGGGTTCAAGAGGCCCTTTGGATCGAACGCCTCCTTCACCGCGTGAAACTGGTGTAGCTCATCCGCGCTGAACTGGACGCACATCTGATTGATCTTCTCGATCCCCACGCCGTGCTCGCCGGTAATGGTGCCCCCAACCTCGACGCAGAGCTCCAGGATACGTCCGCCGAGCTCCTCGGTCCGCTCCAGCTCGCCGGGCTTGTTGGCATCGAAGAGGATCAGCGGATGCATGTTGCCATCGCCCGCGTGAAAGACATTGGCGACCCTCAACCCATACTCGCGCGACATCTCCGCCGTACGCCTCAGGACCTCCGGCAATGCGCGACGAGGGATGGTGCCATCCATGCAGTAGTAATCCGGCGAGATTCGTCCCACGGCCGGGAAGGCGGCCTTGCGCCCCTTCCAGAAGCGCAGTCGCTCGGCATCATCGCTCGATGTGCGCACCTCGGTCGCCCCGCTCTGCAGCAGCAGGTCGCGCACCCGCATGATCTCCTCGGAGACCTCCTGATTGGTCCCGTCGATCTCGCAGATGAGGATCGCCGCTGCATCGGTGGGATAGCCGGCATGGACGAAGTCCTCAGCCGCCTGAATCGCCGGGCCGTCCATCATCTCAAGACCAGCGGGGATGATACCGGCGGCAATGATGTCACCAACCGCCTGACCCGCCTTTTCGACATCGTCATAGGCAGCAAGCAGGGCCTGAGCACGCTCCGGAACCGGTAGCAACTTCACGGTGACCTCCACGGTCACGCCGAGCATGCCCTCGGAGCCGATGAAGAGCGCCAGCAGGTCATAGCCGGGCGAGTCCAGTGCACCCGACCCGATCTCGATCAGCTCACCCTCGACCGTCACCAGCTTGACTGCAAGAACGTTGTGTACAGTGAGTCCGTACTTCAGGCAGTGCACACCACCGGAGTTCTCCGCGACATTGCCCCCAATGGTACAGGCGATCTGGCTGAAAGGGTCGGGTGCGTAGTAGAGGCCATGGGGCGCGGCCGCTTCGCTGATCGCCAGGTTACGTACGCCAGGCTCGACCCGCGCAACGCGTGCGATCGGATCCAGCTCGAGGATCCGGGTGAACCTGGCCAGGCTGAGGAGCACCCCGTCCCCGAGTGGCAAGGCGCCTCCGGAGAGCCCTGTCCCGGCCCCACGAGCCACCACCGGGACGTCACTCGCGTGACAGATCCGCATGATGCGCTGAACCTCCTCGATGGTGCGGGGCAGCACGACCAGCAGCGGCAACTGCCGATAGGCGGAGAGGCCATCGCACTCATAGGGCTGCACCTCTTCCTGCTGCTCCAGCACCGCATCGGGAGGGAGGAAGGCACGCAGCTCACGAACGAGCTCAGCACGCGTCGAGGTCAGCTTGGGATCATCAAAAGGGATCTGCGTAGGTTGAATCAGACTCATGAGTGCATCGGCAGTGGGTAGCTCGTGCTCAGATGCGATGAGCCTAGGGCCTGATGGGTTTCGAGTAAACACCTAAAGCCGCGACCCGAGTGAACCCCGTCAACGGCAGATGACGCTCAGCTCAGCACGAGCGACGAGCGACGAGCGACGAGCGACGAGCACATCGACCCCACATTGAGTGCATGTCACCCTTGGCTGTAGAATGCCGACACGCCAGCGCTCCTCAAGCTCCGGCGCACCCCTCTTTGCTGGCGTAGCTCAGTTGGTAGAGCAGCTGATTTGTAATCAGCAGGTCGTCGGTTCGAATCCGTCCGCCAGCTCCAAAACCACAATCTGAAAACCCCCAGGCCAAGCTGGAACACGCGCAGCGCATGGCCGCGTACGCAGACCCCAAGACCGCGCGACTCCATGACCGGCGGCGATCAGGTCTCAATGGATGAGGTGGAGCGGATCGGGATGTAGCGGCGCAGTCCCATCACCCCGGCGCTTGCCGCCTTTTTCGTGCAGTCGAACCCAGAGGGCATCCTGTTTCGGGCAGACATCCTTCACGTTCATGCCGACGGCGGCGGAGACACGAGCGAAGGTATAGGCCATGAGCCCGATCAAGGCGCGGTCGCGCAGGCCCACGGGCGTCTCGGTCGGGATCGCGCGGATCAGCTGCCGGGTCTCGTTCGGGGAGAGGAACGGTGTTTTGTCGACGGTGCAGGAGAATTTCGGTCCCCGGACGAAAGACGCCGGGTTGATGGTCAGGGCTCGGCCCATGACCAGCCAGTCGAAGAAGTAGTGCCTCTTGGAGCGGCGCTATTCCTCTATAAATGTGAGTCCGGGTCCATCCGTATATGCAGCACCCGGACGATCCGGATGACGGAAGGTGTTACGAGGTAGAAGACCACCTGTTGGTGAATCTTCGCCGCTTTCTTCGCCTTCGATCAGAGCCCGGCGCAGTGCTTCGAGTTTCTGTTCCCGTTCTTCGAGCAGGCGCAGGCTTGCTCGGATTACCTCGCTTGCCGAGCCATAGCGACCGCTTCTGACCTGCTGCGAGATGAATCTTTCGAAGTGGTCGCCCAACGAAATACTGGTATTCTTGGACATGTGAGAGCCCTCCTTCATATAACCGATAAATACCATATTTTGGTATTTCTGGCGAGATCTAGCAGATTCTCCGCAAACAAGAAGCATAATTGCTTAACTGCGAAAGAGCAGAGACAGCCATCGCTAAAAACGACGACGTGGATAAGCTGCGCAATGCGCTCGAAGCCGCGACTGAGGCCGGCGAGGGCGTAGAGATTCGATGCAGCTGCTATATTTTACAAAATGCAGATCGATCAGCCATTCGAGAGATGAGCCTCATGGCCTCCGCCACCCTGTCCAGTAAGTTCCAACTCTCGATCCCCAAAGCGATTCGCGAGGAAATGCACCTTCAGGCCGGTCAGAGATTTGCGGTCATCACCAAGGGCGACATCATCGCTCTGGTCCCCATCCCCGAGCTGGCCGAGATGCGGGGCATCGCCAAGGGGGCCGATACCAGCGACTACCGGGATCGGACAGATCGCCCGGAACGATATAAATGATCCTGGTCGACACCTGCGGATGGGTCGAATAGCTCGCCGACGGCGCCTTGGCAGACACCTTCCAGCCCTTCCTGAAGGATGCCGAGGCCCTCGTCGTACCCACGATCGTGCAGTTCGAGCTGTACAAATGGCTCGACCGCAACCGCGGAGAGGAAGCGGCCATGAAGGCCATCGCCCGCACCACGCGTTCCCGGGTGGTGGACCTCGACACCTCGACCGCCCTCTTAGCGGCAGGGCTCAGCCGCGATCACGGCCTGTCCGTCGCCGACGCGGTGATCTACGCCAGTGCCGAAATCACAAGATCGACCTCGTTACGTCCGACGACCACTTCGAGGGTCTACCGGGCGTGACCTATTTCCCGAGGAAGGACGCCTGACCCTCCGATGGACACCAGCAAGCTCAAGACCTACGCCCCCAAGGCGCGGCGCGACTTGATCAGCGTCGTTACGCGCCGTGCCGCCAAGCGCGACAAGCTCGCGCAGCGGATCGCTCAACAGGGCTTCGAGCCGGTCTTGGAGGCTACCGCCTACAGTTGGAGCGGGGGG
>RRYU01009327.1_pt1 | contig 21048 bp, 3 predicted proteins | sample 2162651 | NCBI WGS metagenome assembly RRYU01 (sample SAMN10267283, study PRJNA491782) | microbial mat metagenome | isolation source: biomat in the production well | place: Japan: Minami-Kanto gas field, natural gas well KTG3 | collected 2017-06 | reverse complement strand
TAGATCTGGATCTTGGTCAATGATGCACCGTCATAGTCAGATAATTGAGCAGGATCAAACTTAATGGCCCAGGTGAAAGCATCTGGTCCACCGATACCGTCTACATTGATACCATCATCATAGTACAGCCAATCAGCTACCGGAGCAGTTGAAGGTTCCCATGTGATGAGTGCACCAAATTCAGGATCACCCTGGTTGTAGTTCCATACATAATCACCATCAAGGTTGATGGGTGCCTCGCAGGTAACCTCAACGGTTACACAAGGATCACCGGGACATGATTCTGCACCAAGGTCATATACAAAGGTTACGCAGTATTCATATTCACCCGGTAATACGCCTTCATCAGTGTAGGTGTCACCTTCAACCATTTCAGCGATAAGTACTCCATTGCGGTAAATATTGGCACCAAGCACATCCTCAGGGATGCCGCCTCCGCCGCCTCCGCCGCCATTATCATCAGTAATGGTAGCACGGATGTTCCAGTTATAATTTAAGGCTGGAGCTAATTCATATAGCCTGTCCCAAGAGACTCCGTCTGTAGAAATCCACGCACCGTCAACGTTCGCTGGTCCGGCATCACAGCCTGCAGGGAAAAATCCTGCACCGTGAGTAACAGTGTAGCCAACCCAAATATCAGTACCGTCTAATTCAACGTCATCATTAAGTTCAATTGTAACCCAACTATTAGCGGTAGCAGTAAATACTTGCTCATGGATGATGGATCCAGGTGCTGTAGCAGAACCTGCACTATAAATTTTCAATGTTGGGGTTGAAGGCACATCATTGATATAAACATCAACAGTCGACATGATATAACCTTCATATGGGTTAACCATCGAAGTTGGGAAACGTGCAGCAACAGTAAATGTGCCACCAGCAGTAAGACCAATAGCATCAAAATTGTCACCATCATAGTTTAATACAACATCTTCCCTGTTTCTAATCTCTGGTGAACCACCAGGAATATGATTCGGGTCAAGGCTTAATTCGATGGTTTGACGATCTTGCTTGGGTTCAGCCGGATTACGCGAAACTTGTACGTTGGTTCCATTAGCTTCGAGTACTGGAGCCTTAACTAACTGGCGTTCACTTCCTCTTTGCGGATCAGCAAGGATCCAAAGGTCCATCAGGAAGTTACCAACAACTCCGGCATTTGCCATGCCTGACCAGTTGGGCAGCTGTCCAAAGAATGAACTTGTTGTTGCAACGCCATCACCATCAAGGCAAGGATATGCATCAGCTGCGGAATTGCCCATTGGCTCAAGGAAAATACCTACAAGCCCACTGCCTTCGAGTGAACCAAGTGGAATGTCAACTTCCCATCCGTTATCAAGTGTGGACTGCATCACATCGGTTGTTTGGATTAGGGTGTAAGTATCCCAATCTACGATATGAAGTTTGTAATCCCATGTGCCGAAAATTCCCCATGGTGAATGACGATAATCCAGCTTTTCAATGGTTACATTGGAGTAGCCACTTAGGTCATAAACAACCCCATATCCATAGTTAAACTGCTGATAGTAAGCATCTGCAGGTACACCATTGTGATATGAGATTTCGTACCATTCGCCTCCCGGAGGTGGTGGTGGTGCTTCTCCGCCCCAGTTAAGTGTAACATGATCACCGTCAACAACAGCTGTGAGATCAGTTGGTGCAGGGAAGTTCTCACATCCAAAGAATGTAAATTCATATTGCATACGTGCTGACATTCCTGTTGTATAAACAGCTGCAACTTCTGCAAGATACGTTTCGCCTTCTACCAGGGTTTCAGTGTCGTATTGGAAATATTCATTTGTGGTAGAACCTTTAACAACACCATCAAGCCAGATAGTATAGGAAAGCAGTTCCCTGCTTGCCAGTGTTTCGAGGCTTTCAATAACGGCAAAATTGTCCACTGCCCAATACCAGTTCCAGCCACCTGCATCATTGAAGTGGAAACGAACCTGGAATTGCTCATTGATATATTCGGTTACATCAATCATTTGTGCATTTGGAGCACCCCAGGCACCAGCTGTAACAGTCTGGTTCAAAACAGTTACCCAATCTGATCCATCATATACTTCAACCCTGCCGAATTGGCTTCCGAGATGACGATAATACTGGTCAAACATGAGGTAAAGGGTTTCAGCATTCTGTGCATCAATCACAGGTGAGTATAACATCTCATCAAGTGTGGGTCCAATACCAGCTCCATCAGAGTCAACAAACATGAATGGTGAACCATCCAGTGTGCTTCCACTGTAGCTTGGTGTCCAGAACCAGGTGTCGGCTGTTGTACCGCCAGGAACAATAGTCCATGTTTCAGGCAATCCTTCATTGAAATCCTGGAAGTAAGGTTCAAATGGCAAATCACCACCTGAACGCCATGTAGCGAATGCAGTAGGTGTTACATATAAGTCCTCAACAGGAAGTAGAAGTTCTAGAAGTATCCAGTCGAATGTAGATGGAACGTCAATTACAACGTCTTCAAGATAGATTGGAGCAAAACCAGATTTTTCCACCATAATGTCATAGGTTCCTTTGCGGAAGTCTTCCCATGTGTAGGTACCGGAATCATCCAGTTCAACTTCGTAAACCAGTTCAAGATCAGGCTCGGAAGTGTTTACAAACATTACTTCAGTCTCTTCAGGACTTTGGCCTGAGTTAGTTTGTACATTCACAGTAACCATGGTTACCATATTTACATCAAGGCAATTAGAGTACTGTGGAACAGCGTTATTATATGTGTATACTGCTTCAACAGCCCAACTCCAAACCCCTGATGGCAACGTGCCAAATTGGTTGTCAACAAATGTAGTGTCGAGCGTATATCCGAGGAATGTCAAATCTTCTGGATCATAACAAGGAGCTCTCCAAACATTGTAACCATTAAGTTCGCGAGTGCTTCCTGGTTTTGCTGTGTGATATTTTACACCTTGAGGATCAACGGCGTTGTCTAGAACAACCAATGACTCTTCCAGTGTGCCTTTGCTTTCAGCAGCGGTTTGATCAATCGCATAGTCGCGTGCTACTGCACCCGGCTCAATCATCCAATAATCCCATACAGTGGTCATTGCGGCTGTGCCTTCATGCGAGTGTACGCCACAATAACCTTCAGTAAGAGTGGTGTTGTTGACAGTATGAACAAGCGTACCATTTACAAAGAATTGTACGGTTGTACCATCTGCTGCAGCACTTATTACATTGGGTCCGGTGGTGTTAATAGCACCGGTAGTGAGCCAACCGGTCCAATCGATAAGATCACCATTGATCATGGTGCCATACCAGTAGGAGCCACCTTGGGTAATTGTAAAGACAAGACCTTCCAGTCCGTTACCAGCTACCAGGTCCATGAATCCATTACCCCTAACATAAATACCCATTGAACCAGTGGTTGCTCCGGCAGTACGTTGCATTTCAACTTCGAACAGGAAGTCATCAAATTCTGCATCATAGTAAGCTGAGCGCCATAAATTGCTCCCAGTTGTATTTAAATTAAGCATGTCATTGGCAACACTCCAGCTGGCGGTTGGGTTGTCCAGCATGATCATTGATGGCATGCCACCACTGAAGTCTTCATATACAGAACCACCGGCACCACTTGTTCCGGGAGTATTCCAGTATATTAGTGCATTGCTGCCCTGGTCAACTGCTACCACATTTCCGACCGGATAGGGGAACTCAACCAATACAAAGTCATTGGTAACCAGGTCATCATAAACGATCTCAACTCCTTCAAGGGTTTCAGGAGTGAAACCATCAGCGCTAACATAGTAGTCATATACACCTGCTACCAGTTCGCCTTCATAGAATCCGGCAGCATTTGTTGTGAAAGTAAAGCTGAATTCATCATTAGAGATCATGATCTCGGCTCCGCCAATTGGTCCTGAACCGTCAAAGTTAGTTACTGTACCATTCACATACGCATTGCCTGTGATGCTTACCGGGCCTGCACAAATGATGTTCTGGCACGATTCTGCACCGCTTTCAAATACAAATGTGATGCAATATTCATAATCTCCAAATTCAAGTTCTTCATCCAGGTAGGAGGTGCCTTCAACTTCAGCGATGACTTCACCGTTGCGGTAAATACGTGTAAAGGCAATAGGTTCATCTATCGTTGGTTCGCCTGGTCCATCAGGAATTGCTTCGCCAAAGAGGGCAAAGTCAAGCGTTGAAAAGGCAACACCGATATCATTGAGAGTAACCCATCCCAAATCACCGATTCCAAACAAATTAGCATAGTCATTGAGCATTGCAAGATTTCCGGGCGTTGTTGTTGGGTTCCACATGTATTGGTTCCATCTACCTTCAGCACTACTTGAAGATGTAGAATAGTAAGCATATACGCCAATCCAATAAGTTCCGGGCTCAAGTGTGATGGGTGTATCAAGCTCAATCTCAACCAATGCAGGATTAAATGTGCCCATTATGGTTTCTTCAAAAAGCAAATCGCCCGGAGCACCGTTATCGTCAGCGAAAATAGAATATGCAAATCCTTCCGGACTTGGAACCCCGGCACTGAGAAATCCACGGGCCAATATGGTACCTAGTTCCCAGGTTTCACCGGCAGGTACAACAAAGTCATCAGCTGACATGGTAGGTGCACCAAGTCCGCCAAAATAAGTAGATACAATTCCCTGTGTGGTAGTTTGCGGATCTTCCCAGTTATCACTCCACAAGAGCTCATCTGATCTCATGCTAAAGTTCATTCCACTAGAAGGGCCTGTAGCTGACAACTGTGCAGCAACAGCAGGATTGATTTGTAAATCCCTGGGCGCATTGTTTGCGTTTGAATTGGATTTTTCAGGAGCTTCGGGAATTACCCAGTTCAGTTCAATATCAAGGCTTCCTACCACTTGTTCAGCTGTGAAATCCTGTGGATGAGGATAGTTTCCGCAAGCAAGATAAATCCATGGGAAGCTTACTTTTTCCGATTGGCCGGTGCTGTAAACAGCGGCAACCTCAGCAAGATATTCCTGGCCATCAACCAAGGCCTCACCATTGGTTCCATATTGGTATTCGGTCATACCTGTTTCGGCAACCAAAACACCTGAGTGGAATACTTTATAGCTGAGGAATTCACGGCCACGATCAGGCATGTCAATGATTGAGATATCGTCTATTGCAACACCTTCATCATTAACGGATCCATCAGAACCAAAGCGGAAGCGCAACCAAACATTGGCTTGTCCGGCCAGTTCGGGCATGGTGGTTTCAAATTTTTGATACTCCGTGAACCTGCCTGACCATTTAGGAGGAGCGACAGGACCGGAAGTACTTGTATTATTATAAAAATCAGGATCGCCTTCTAATTTAATCCAACTGTCTCCGCCGTCAAGTGAGTATTCTAAGACCATGGCATCCCAGCCTGGCTCAATACGCATAAACAAATGAGCACTGAAAAGTGGATTCTCGGCTTGGCTGAAATCAAATTGACGCATTAAGTAGGTATTGGCATTGTTGTCATAATTGCCATTCAAACGAGTCATCCAAACATTTGAGCCGCTATAAGCGAAATTGATCATGGATGAAGCAGGTGCACCCCACTCCCAATGATCGGCTCCGGAAATGGCACCACTGACCCATCCACCATTGTTGGCTTCAAAATCTTCAAAGTAGGGCTCAAATCCATCGTCACCGCCGCCGCCACCGCTTGATGTTCCACCAACCCAAGTTGCTAAACCTGTTGGAGTAACATAAAGATCAGCTGGTGGTGTCAAAAGCTCGAAGAGTAACCATTCGAAATCAGTCTCATCAAAGATGTCCACATTGGTTTCACTGATGCCGGTAAAGCCTGGTAATTCAACTTCGATGTCGTAGGTGCCTCTGCGGAAATCATTCCAACTGAAGCTACCACTTGCATCGATTACAGTGCCATATTCCAGTTCAAGTTCAGGGTCTGTATTGGTAAATAATACAGTTGTTCCAAAAGGGCTATCACCAGAGTTGGTCACAACCTGCACATTTACAATGGTTTCCATCTCTTTCTCCAGAGGATTGGAGGCTACAGGATCAGATTCATTCATTTCGTATAGCACAACTACGTGCCAAACGTAAACACCCCAATCCATATCGCCCCATTCGAAGTCGATAAATTGTGACTGGGTGGTGGTTCCAAGCAATTCCATGGAGCCGGGCAGATAGGCTTTTTCACGCCAAACCTGGTATCCAACAACTGATCTGTTACCTATGCTGTTGCCATTGGTATTTATATTATGGTCAGCAAGGAATGCATTCCAGTTTTTATCAATTTCCACCTGGCTCATGCCATCGGTGTTAAATGGATAAACCTCAGGAACAAAAGTAGTGGCATCAAATCCCCATTGGAGCAATACCTGCTCATCTGAAACTTCAGATGCGATTACAAAATCAACCGGGTAAGGGAAAGGTAAATCAGCCAATACGACTGTGCCTGCGTAGGTATGAGGCTCTGCGCCCCATCCATCTCCTACTATATCCCAATCCAGGACTTTGTCACCTTCAGCATCAGGAGCTGCGGTCACATTCACTGAAAAATTGCGTGTCAGGTATTCCCAGTTACCTCCACCATTTGGAATAGGAATGGTTGTATTCCAGGTAATGGTTTGGCCATTAATTTCCGGTTCTTCGGTAGTGCCATCATAAGGAGTGGCTGAATTAATGGTGAATTCCTCAGGAAATGTAAGGTTAAATTGCTCAACGTATTCCCAGTCAGGTGACCCAACAGTAAGGGAAAAATCAAGGTCAACAGTTGCGCCCCCACTATAGGAACTTGAGGTGGTTAGTTCACCTGCAACCTCACGATTGTCCGCCCAAACCGATGCAGCCAGGAAGAAAAATCCCAGCGTAACCGGTATAAGCCATCGTAAATAAGTAGCTTGTTTGTACATAATTAATTTAATTTAATGAATAATAGGAATTTAATCCGATAATTGTTTATAATTTGCAATAATATTGCCTAATTGATAAAAATATTCTCCGTTGATTCTGGAATTACCTCCTTTGTTTTGTTTGTATGACTTGATTAATTCTCGTGTGTGTGAGTAAGTGATAGTAAGCATTGTTTGAGTGTACTGTTGTGAAGCATAAATTCCAATACCTGACCAGTTAATGGAAGGAAAGATAGCAACTGATCCGTAAAATAATGAGCCAGCCAAATACAAGTTATTCTGGCTGAAGTTTAAATTAAAAGCATTAAATGTCATTAAAACAAGGCATTAATCTTCACACAACTCAATCTGCACGTCTATATGACAAACTGCATATGAGTTTACCCTTACTGGCCCGCTAAAATATTATAAATTATTTTAGGGGACATGGTGAATTTAAATCTAAATAAAAAAAAGAGGGCCGAAGCCCTCTTAAAAAAATTCACGAAAACGAATCAATCATTAGCGAATGATCGTCATACGTTTGGTGACCATGCCATTGGAAGTGGCAATGCGTAAAATATACATACCTGCTTCGTAAGAAGCTGTGTTGAGTGTGACCTTGCTCAGCTGATCCAGTTCCTTATCATAAACCATTTGGCCCACAGCATTCACAATGGTTATGCGCTGCATATCCTTTGCTTCAATATTGATGCTGTTGTTTGCCGGATTAGGATATATCCTGGCTTCAGCTTGACTTAGCTCTTCAACACCTGTGATGTACACATAAACGAAGTCGTCTTCAGGAATTAGTAGAGACATTGCCGGAGGTGATTCACATTCAACATCTTCCTCATAGGTATAATGAGCAGTAACTTGGTAATAATACCCAATATGTGTTTCCACATCAGTGTCAAGATACTCATATGAGGTCATTCCAGCTTCAAACGGAACAGTTGCCAACAAGGTGTAATTGCCCTCTGAAGTGCTGCGATATATGTTGAAAGCATCCACAGCACGTGAGCCACCCAGATCGAGCACACTGTTTTCGCCACTTCCTTGTCCTGAGATAGCCAGTTCGGCAGGAGGTACGAGACCAAGCCTGTCAGCCGGTTTTTCCATAGGTAACGCCATGGTAACACCGGCCATGGTGGTCACATAACCACGAAGGTTCCAGGTGTAATTCAATCCATAGTCCGTGAGGTGTTCCCAAAGCACACCATCAAGGGTGATCAAATCGCCGTTTGGTTGATTTTGTCCTACCCCACAACCGGCAGGGAAGTTTACACCATCAGTGGTATATACTGCAATCCATAGCTGTTTTGTGACGTCAAGTAATACAGGGCTGGTAAGGTCAACTTCTGACCATGCTTCTACCGGTAGTCCGGCCAATGGTTGAGTATGCAGCAGTGTAGCAGCGTTGGTGCCTTCGTAGATGCGCAATTCATCTGTACTTGCCAGTCTGTTATAGATCTGGATCTTGGTCAGCGAGGCACCTTCATATTCAGCCAGCTGTGGTGGATCAAACTTGATGGCCCAGGTAAAGGCAGCCGGACCACCGATGCCGTCCACATTGATACCATCATCGTAGTACAGCCATGCAGCAACAGGAGGAACAGAAGGTTCCCATCTGATAAGCGCAGCTTCATAAGGATCGCCTTGGTTGTAATCCCACACATAGATGCCTTCGAGGTTTTTAGGCGGATCACAACTTACGACTACATCCACACATGCATCACCAAGGCATGATTCTGCTCCTTGTTCGTAGACAAAAGTGACGCAGTATTCATAGTCACCGGGCAATAAATCAAAGTCCGTATAGGTTTCACCCTGTACTTGTTCAGCAATGAGTTCGCCGTTGCGGTAGATATTGGCTCCGAGGTATTCCCAGTCGAAGCCGCCTCCGCCGCCGCCACCGCCGTTATCGTCTTCGATCAGTTCGAAGCCGAACAGCATATCAGGTGTGCCCTGGCTTAAACCTCCAAGGGTAACGGTGTTTGGTACGATACCGGGTTGAGTCCACAAGCCACCGGCAATGCCATTGCCGCCAATGTTTCCACTAACGGAATGTGAAACACCGGTAAGGGTGCCTGTATTCAGGTCGAGTTGCTCAACCTGGCATCCGCCACCGGTAGTGGTACCAGTGAATATCCAAAGATATGGACCACCTTCGCTCCACTCATCATAGGCTGAGCCATACATGCTTGGAGGAGCGGTTGAAATGGTTTGCAACACAGTGCCTGTTCTGCTGATCAGCCTGAGTTGTTCACTCCAGTTGTTTACCCAGAAGGCGTCATTTTCGGGGTCGTAGGAGATTGAACGAACGCCAAATGAGCAAGGAATGGTGCTGACAAGGGTCTTTGTTTCAAAATCCATTTGCCAGATACCGGTACCGGCACCAGCGTTGCTTCCATAGAAGTATTCACCGTCATAGGCCATATCACGAATACCTGTTACTCCAGGAATAGAAAATTCCTCAACCAGATTTCCATCCATGGAGATTTTATGAATGAGGTTAGAAGCCCAGCGAGAGGTATAGAAATGCTCGCCGTCGGTTTCGGCACCGGCATTGCCAAGTGCTCCGGTGATGGCTTCAAGGTTGTACTCGAACTGAACATCCCATGTATCGCGGCTTGGTTTAACATGACGTGGTTTCGCATACCTGTCAGCATCAGCCAGGCTGATTTCAGAAGTAGCTATCTGGCTGTTGGCATTACGGGTTTCTGCTATACTTGCTGTGCCAGAAGCATCAAGCTTAGGCGCTTTTATCATCTGAGCCTGACCACTTTTGGCTGTTTCTGCAAGTATCCAAAGATCCATCAGGAAGTTGCCCACTGTTCCTGCGTTAGCCATACCGGACCAATTGGGTAGTGCCCCATAGAAAGAGTTGGTGGTGGCCATTTGATCGCCATCAAGGCATGGATATGCATCAGTGGGGGAATTGCTCATGGGTTCCAGGAATATACCAACCAATCCACTTTCTGGTATAGATCCCAGTTCAATATCCAATTCCCATCCATTGTCGATTGTGGACTGCATCACATCGGTGGTATGAAGCAGGGTGTAAGTATCCCAGTCAACCACATGCAGTTTGTAATTCCAGGTACCAAATATTCCCCATGGCGAATGGCGGTAATCCAGTTTTTCAACTGTAACATTGGTATATCCGCTAAGGTCATATACAACACCATAACCATAGTTATATTGTTGATAGAAAGCATTACTTGGAACGCCATTATGGTAGCTCAGCTCGAACCAATCTCCTCCCGGAGGTGGTGGAGGTGCAGGGGCACCCCAGTTAAGGATCACATTCTTATTGTTCTCTACTTCAGCTGTCAAGTCCTCAGGGCCGTCAAAGTTCTCACATGAGAAATAGGTGAACTCATAAGCCATTTTAGGTGATGTACCGGTGGTGTAATTGGCTGCAACCTCTGCGAGGTAAGTTTCGCCATCCTCCAGATCAAGGTATTGGTAGTATTCCACCTCGGTGGTTCCTTTTACAACACCATCAAGGTAAACGGTATAATTAACCAGATCCCTTGAACGGGGTGTTTGGATCAGGATGTCGTCAATATTCCACCAGTTAATATTAAAGGTATTACCCTCGAACACAAAACCAATCTGGAACTCATCTGCACCAACACCGTGAGCTGCTGTCAGCATTGTAGTGTAAGTTTGCGCTGGCCAACCGGTTGGGTTCACCCATTCTTCAACCAGATATTCCTCCCCGTTGGCAATGGTAATGAGCTCCAGTGTATAAGCACCACTGAAGTGACTTAAAAAGTGTTTGAAGCTAAGTTCCAATTGTGTTTGTGTAAGAGTGCTCATAACAGGTGACACGAATGAATACCTTCCTGTTGAGCTGGGTGACCAATAGAACCTTACTTCGGGAGCCACGCCACCGGCCAGTGTTGTCTGACTGATTTGCCAGTTGGTAACTACAGGATCGATAGTCCACTCGCCAATACCTCCAGAGAAATCCTCCATGAAGGGCTCAAATGGAATGATCCCGCCTGAGCGCCATGTGGCAAACCCTGTTGGGGTTACATACAGGTCAGATACAGGCAATAGCATTTCTTCAAGTATCCACTGGAAGTCTATAGGGATATTGATCAAAACATCGGTCAACTCAATCGAAGCAAAACCGAGTAATTCGACTGTGATGTCATAGGTTCCCTTGCGGAAGTCTTCCCACAGATAGTAACCACTCTCATCCAGTTCGACGGCGTATGATACTTCCAGATCAGGCTCAGAGGTGTTTACAAACAAGACGTTTGTGCCTTCAGGGCTGTCGCCGGAATTGGTCTGTACCAACACAGAGACCATAGTGGTCATGTTCTTGTCAAGGCAGTTGGAGAATTCCACCTCTGACTCATTTTCTGCATAAACAGCCTCGACGCCCCATTTGTAAACGCCGGAAGCTGCTGTGCCCCAGGTGTTGTCGTTGAATGTGGTGTCCAGTGTGAAGCCCAGGAACTGCATGTTTCCACCATCCTCACAACTGGTTCGATACACATTATAGCCCTGTAAGGTAGAAACAGGAGGAGGCATCTTGCTGGCCATAGGCATATCAATGATCATGATATCGTCGATTGCAATACCCTGATCTTGAACTGAACCGTCAGAAGCAAACCGGAAACGCAACCATACATTGGCTTCACCGGCCACTTCGGGCATTGAAGTTTCAAACAACTGGTAGCTTGCAAAGCGACCTGACCATTTAGGTGGTGGCAATGGGCCGGATGTACTGGTATTGTTGTAGAATCCGGGATCACCCATCACTTTGTTCCAGCTGGTACCGTTAAGTGAATATTCGAGGATCATACCATCCCATCCCGGTTCGCTGTAGAGTAGCAATTGTACACTGAAGTAAGGGTTCTCAGCAGCGCTAAAGTCAAATTGACGCATCAACCAGGTGTTGGCATTGTTATCATAGTTGGCAGTCAGTCTTGTTGCCCAAGCGTTTACCCCACTGTAGGCCCCATTGAGATTTGCCTGTGCAGGTGTACCCCATTCCCAATGGTCAAGTCCGCTAACTGCTCCGCTTACCCAACCACCATCGTTGGCTTCGAAATCTTCGAAATAGGTTTCAAAGCCACTTCCGGCTGAGCGCCAAGTGATTTCAACTGTAGCATCCGAAAGCTCAACAGCAACGACATCTCCTGCCGGGTATGGGAATTCCATCAATACGAAATCATTAGTGATGGTAGAAGCTTCGGGAATAACCACACCACTTAATGTTTCGGTAGTGTAGTCTGTTGCGCTCACTTCATAGTTATAGGTGCCTGCTAATACCGATCCGGTGTAATCACCATTGGCATTGGTGGTAAAGCTAAAGCTGTTTTCATCATTGAATACCATGACGGTTGCACCTTCAATCGGAGAACCACCGAGGTATGCAGCTTGCATTACATTTCCGTTTACGGTAGCATTGCCTGTAACCTCAACTTGTTCGCAAACGGAACCCAAACATGTTTCTGCGCCGCTTTCATAAACAAGTGTGAGGCAGTAATTATAGGTGCCTAATGCAAGGCCTGCATCGAGGTAAGTTTCATCTGTTACTTCAGCAATAACCTCACCGTTGCGCCAGATCCTTGTAAATGCAATGGGCTCATTAACTGTTGGCCCGCTGGGCTCATCGATTACCACTTCACCAAACAAGGCAAAATCTAGGCTTGTGAAATCAACACCAAGTGATTGCAGTGTCATCCAGCCATTGGCTGCCATGCCAAATAAATTGGCGAAGTCACTTAACATGGCAAGATTTCCGGGTGTAGTAGCAGGGTTCCACATATATTGGTTCCACCTGCCCTGTGTTGTCGCGCTGGCAGTGCTGTAGTATCCGTAAACAGCAATCCAATAAGTGCCGGGCTCCAGTGTAATAGGTGTATCCAGGTCAATCTGAACCAATGGAAGTGTGAATGAGCCTAAAACGATATCTTCGTAAAGCAGATCTCCGGGCTGACCTTCATTGTTTGCATAGATGGAATATCCATAACCTTCAGGGGCTGGAACACCAGCACTTAAGAACCCTCGGGCCCAAATGCTTGAAATATCCCATTCAACACCAGCAGGAACCACAAAATCATCTGCTGACATGGTTGCAGCTGATAAACCTCCATAATAGGTGGAGATAATGCCATTTGTGCTTGCCGGTGGGTCTTCCCAGTTGGCTCCCCACAACAGTTCATCTGTCCTGAAAGCGGGATTGAGGCTATTGGACTGGCCAATTGAGGTAATCTGACCGGCAATTGCAGGATCAACTTTGAGATCAAGTCCCATATTGTGATTTGTTTGACCATCCAATTCTATTTCCGGCAAAGTCCAGTTCAAGGCAACATCAACAGTTCCAATTAGCTGTTCAGCTGTAAAGTCCAATGGCACTGCATAATTGTTGCATCCCATATAGATAAATGTAAACGGAACCTTTGTTGATTGTCCGGTACTATATACTGCAGCTATTTCAGCCAGATAGGTATTTCCATCTACTAGAACTTCTCCATTGGTGCCAAACTGATACTCTTCAAGCTGAGTTTCCGCTACAAGTACATTATTAAGGAACACTTTGAAATGTTCAAAGCCGCGACTTAGTTTGCGTGAAGAAATATCTGTGACAACTACGTTATCAACGACCCAGTACCACGCCCAGCTGCTTCCATCATAATATTCGAAGCGGACCTGAAAATCTGCATTTGCATAATCTGTTACATCAATAACCTGGTGGTTCGGAGCAGTCCATGTGCCTGATGTGGCGCTTTGGAATAATACTTCGACCCAGTCATTTCCATCATAGACCTGAACAATACCCCGACTGTTTCCAAGGTGCCTGTAGTATTGATCGAATTCCAGATAAAGGGCATCTGCATTAGAGGCGTCGATTGCAGGGGTATACATCAAGCCGTGAACATATTTACTTCCAGATCCGGCAGCATCAGAGTCAATTCTCATATAAGGAGTATCATCAATGCTTTGAGCGGTAGTGGGCTGGGCTAGGAACCAATTGTCATCTACTGTTGCAGTTGGTCCAAGTTCAATAGTCCAGTCAGCCGGAACACCTTCATTGAAATCTTCAAAGAAAGGCTCGAAAGGTACAGCAGTTCCACTTGACCAGGTAGCATATCCTGTAGGCGTAACATAAAGATCAACAGGAGGCGCAATGATCTCAACCAAAACCCAATTGAAATTCATATCTTCCATTATTGCTACATTGGAGAAACTTAATGCTTCATAGCCTGGCAGGAATATTTCAATATCGTATGCACCTTTACGGAAATCATCTCTTGAAAAGGCTCCGCTGGCTGGTAACACAACAGAATATATTATTTCAAGTTCAGGTTCCGAAATATTGGTAAATTCAACCAAAGTACCTGCAGGGCTATCGCCTGAGTTTGTCTGTACCAATACACTCACTGATGTGGTCATATCTTTGTCCAGCGTATTTGATGCAGTGGGTTCAGATTGATTGAGTTCATACAATACGACCACATGCCAGCGATAAACACCCCAGTCCTGATCCCCCCAGGCGAAATCTACAAACTGCGATTGTGAGGTGGTTCCAAGTAGTTCAAAGTCACCTGGCAGGTAAACTTTTTCTCTCCATACCTGGTAGCCTACCACAGACCTGTTATTAACAATGTTTCCACTTGAAACAATGTTGTGGTCATCCTTGTAAGCATTCCAGTTTTTGTCAATTTGTTGTTGTGTCATACCATCAGTGTTGAACGGGTATGGATCCGGAATGAAGTCATCCGGGTCAAAACCCCACTGCAATAGCACCTGATCATCAGAAAGTTCTGTAGCCATTACAAAATCAACAGGGTATGGGAATGGGGCTTCCTCAAAGATTACTGTGCCAGTGACGGTATGGGGGTCAGCACCATATACATCGCCATGAAGCATCCAGTCAATCGTGAGGTCACCGGTAAAATCTTCTGCTACATTAACGGTAACACTGAATGCAGCAACATTTCCGTTTGTAAGCCAATTTGACCCATAACCGGAAAGAGCACCCCAAGTTACAAGAGCACCGTTACCAGTTTCGCCGTTATAGGGCAAGACCCTAGAGCCTCCGGCACTCATATCTGTGGCTGAAACAATGGTTACGCCATCAGGGAAATCAAGCTCAGCATACACAACCCATTCAAAATCAGGAGAAACGGCATGCGTTTCAAATTCCAGTACGTATCCTGAAACTCCTGGAGAATAAAAGGCGGTAAGCCCCTCCACGTATGAGCCGTCAATACTGCGGCCATCCTGGGCTTGGGCAATGGCACCCGACAGTAGGAATACACCAAATGTCAGTGCCATAAGCCATCGGAAGAAAGTAGTTTTTTTTAACATAATGAATTGATTTAGTTATTAATAAAAGGTTAATATTTCTATAAATTTCACGGATTTACAGCTAACACTGCTGCCGCCAGCGGCAGCAGTGTTAATGATTAAGGTGGTTGGTTTCTGTGTCTTGGTTTTCTCCTTTCTTTTTACAAATTGGTTGATAAATAGATTAATTAACAGCGAAGCCTGTCAAAATAAACCTGGTCCATGCCAATCAAAACCACACAAAAAGACACTAAGTCGATTTGCAATAGGACATTGCGATAAATTAATAATGTTGCCTTGTTCAGATGACTCTAATGGGTGGGAACGCTTTGCATGACCAAAGCGTAGATAAGTGCGTTCTTGGTTGGTTGTGGCTGTCATGAAACAAGGTTTTTTTGACAAAATCTGCTTCCAGGCTCAATCATATGACAAATTAATGCCAAGGTTACCCTTACCCGATTATTAACATATTTTAAATAAATTTAAGAAAAACATATCCAAAAAATGATGCCTATTGAAAATCAATGATATAGGACAATTCTAAACTATCTTTTTTTTGATGCCTTTAAAAGCAGGTTTTATCATGCCCTGTCGTTTTGAATGGGGTGATTGGTAGAGTAATTGGCAGTAGCATCCTGCTGATCAGCGGATTGCAATAAAAAAAGAGGCTGTCTCAAAACCTGAGACAGCCTCTTCATAGAAGTTAAGTCCTAAAAACTTAGATTAATTACCGTACAATAGTTACACGTTTTGTAACCATACCGTCGGTTGTGGCAATACGCACAATGTACATACCGGCTTCGTATGAAGCAGTGTTGAGCGTAACCTTGCTTTGCTGATCCAGTTCCATATCATAAACCATTTGACCAACAGCATTCACAACGGTTATGCGCTGCATATCCTTTGCTTCAATATTGATGCTGTTGTTTGCCGGATTAGGATATAGCTTGGCATCAGCACTGCTTAGTTCTTCTACACCTGTTATCAGGACATAAACGAAATCATCCTCAGGAATTTCAAGAGCCATTGCCGGAGGTGATTCACATTCGATATCCCCTTCATAGGTATAATGCGCTGTTACTTGATAGTAATACCCTGTACCAGATTCCACATCAGTGTCAAGATATTCATATGAGGTCATGCCTGCTTCAAATGGAACAGTAGCCAGCAATGAGTAATTGCCTTGGCTTGTACTTCTGTAAATGTTAAATGCATCCACAGCACGTGAGCTGCCAAGGTCAAGCACACTGTTTTCGCTGCTGCCTTGTCCTGAAATAGCCAGTTCGGCAGGAGGTACAAGTCCAAGCCTGTCAGCCGGTTTTTCCATAGGCAAAGCTGTGGTCACACCGGCCATAGTAGTTACATAACCGCGCAGGTTCCAGGTATAAATCAAACCGAAATCAGTGAGATGTTCCCAAAGCACACCATCAAGTGTGATCAGGTCACCATTGGGTTCACCTTGTCCTGTACCACAACCGGCAGGGAAGTTAACCCCGTCAGTGGTGTAAACAGCAATCCATAATTCTTTTGAAACATCAATCAATACAGGATCAGTGAGGTCAACTTCTGACCAAGCTTCAACCGGTAGTCCGGCTAATGGTTGTGTATGCAGCAATGTAGCAGCATTGGTGCCTTCGTAGATGCGCAATTCATCAGTACTTGCCAGTCTGTTGTAGATCTGGATCTTGGTCAGTGAAGCGCCTTCGAAGTCAGCCAACTGAGGTGGATCAAACTTAATGGCCCAGGTGAAGGCAGCGGGTCCGCCGATGCCGTCCACATTGATGCCATCATCGTAGTACAGCCATTCAGCAACAGGAGCCACAGATGGTTCCCATTTGATGAGTGCGCCTTCATAAGGATCACCCTGGTTGTATTCCCACACATGATTCCCTTCAAGGTTTTTAGGCGGATCACAGCTAACAACCACATCCACACAGGTTTCACCAACACATGACTCGGCGCCTTGCTCATAGACAAAGGTTACGCAGTATTCATAGTCACCGGGCAGCAGGTCAAGGTCAGTATAGGTTTCACCCTGTACCTGTTCAGCAATGAGTTCGCCATTGCGGTAGATATTGGCTCCGAGGTATTCCCATTCGAAGCCGCCGCCTCCACCGCCGCCGTTGTCGTCTTCGACCAGTTCGAAGCCGAACAGCATGTCAGGCGTGCCCTGGCTTAATCCACCAAGGGTAACAGTGTTTGGTACGATTCCGGGCTGAGTCCACAAGCCACCGGCAATGCCATTGCCGCCAATGTTTCCACTAACAGAATGTGAAACGCCGGTAAGAGTGCCAGTATTCAGGTCGAGTTGTTCAACCTGTGAACCACCACCGGTAGTGGTACCAGTAAACAACCACAGGTATGGACCACCTTCGCTCCACTCATCATAGGCTGAGCCATACATGCTTGGAGGAGCGGTTGAAATGGTTTGCAATACGTCACCTGTTCTGCTGATCAGTCTGAGTTGTTCACTCCAGTTGTTCACCCAGAAGCCGTCATTTTCGGGGTCGTAAGAGATTGAACGAACGGCAAATGAGCAAGGAATGGTGCTGACAAGGGTTTTTGTTTCAAAATCCATTTGCCAGATACCGGTACCGGCAGTGGCATTGCTGCCATAGAAATACTCACCATCATAAGCCATATCACGCAATCCTGTAACACCCGGGATAGAGAATTCTTCCACCAGGTTTCCATCCATGGTAATCTTATGCAACAGGTTAGTAGCCCAGCGAGCTGTATAGAAGTGCTCACCATCGGTTTCGGCTCCGGCATTACCAAGTGCACCGGTGATGGTTTCGAGGTTGTACTCAAACTGTACATCCCAAGTGTCGCGGCTTGCACGAATCGGACGTGGTGCAGCACTCATATCTGCTTCTGCACTCATATCCCTTGACCACTGGATGGCTTCGGTGTTACCATCTCTGGCGATCATGTCGTTGCTTCTGGTTGAATTGCTCTTACGAATAAGGCTCTCAGGTTCGAAAACAATGGACCTGGTGTCAGATGAAACCACGATATTATCAACAAACCAAACATACCAGAGTCCGTCATTGGTAGGACCATCAACAGCCTGGAAGGCAAGTTTGATGTTTTGTCCGGCATAGGCATTCAGATCGATCTCATAAGGATAGCTGTAGTAGTTCCAGGCATTACCTGTAAGTGTGGATGCATCCCAGAGCTCAGTCCAGCTTGAACCGCCATCTGTAGATACTTTCACATAGTAGTGGTCATTATAGATACTACCTTCATAAACGGCTGTCCAGAAGCTTAAGGAAGCACCTGCATCACATGCGAATTCAGGGGTGATGAGCCATTCATCCTGATTGTCGTAATCCCACCACAATCCGGCATGGTAAGTGCCAAATGGTGAGAAGTCTGGACTTACATAATCATTCACAGTCCAGAATGAAGGTGTTGGCCCTGTAGCTGTTGCGCCATTGGTTTGAATGATTTCCCAATCTGCAGGCAGTGAACCACCTTCGAAGTCTTCTTCAATCTCTTCGCCAGGTGGCGGTGGTGGTGGTGCAGGGGCACCCCAGTTCAGGATTACATTTTGGTTGTTTTCTACTTCAGCTGTAAGGTCATCAGGACCCGGGAAGTTTTCACAAGCAAAATAAGTGAATTCATAGGCCATCCTTGGTGAAGTACCGGTGGTGTAATTGGCAGCTACTTCAGCCAGATAGGTTACACCATCTTCCAAACCTTCATATTGATAATACTCAACTTCAGAGGTGCCATCAACAACACCATCAAGGTAAACGGTATAATTAACCAGATCCCTTGAACGGGGCGTTTGCAGCAGGATGTCGTCAATATTCCACCAATTGATGTTCCAGGCTTGTCCGTCATAAACGAATCCAAACTGGAATTCATCAGCACCTACACCATGATCTGTGGTCAGCAATGTAGTGTATTCTTCAGCAGGCCAACCTGTTGGGTTCACCCATTCATCAACTACATATTCTACTCCATCTGCAATTGTAACAAGTTGCAAAGTATAAGCCCCACTAAAATGACTTGAAAAATGCTTAAAGCTTAGTTCAAGTTGTGTTTGTGTAAGGGTGCTCATCATAGGTGAAAGGAAGTAGAATCTGTTCAGTGTATTGGGCGACCAGTAGAACCGTACTTCCGGAGCAGTACCTCCGGCTAGGTTAGTCTGGCTGATTTGCCAGTTTCCTGTGGCCGGTGCGGCTGTCCACTCATCAATACCTTCTGAGAAATCTTCAAAGAAAGGTTCAAATGGAATTACACTGCCTGAGCGCCATGTGGCAAAACCGGTTGGGGTTACATACAGGTCAGATACAGGCAATAGCATTTCTTGGAGTATCCATTCGAAATCAATTGGGATTTCAATGACAACATCTGTCAATTCAACCGGGGCAAAGCCAAGCAGTTCAACAGAGATGTCATAGGTGCCTTTGCGGAAATCTTCCCAAAGATAATACCCTGTTTCATCTAATTCAACAGCGTAGGATACTTCCAGGTCAGGTTCTGAAGTATTTACAAACAACACGCTTGTGCCTTCAGGGCTGTCGCCGGAATTGGTCTGTACCATAACGGAAACCATGGTGGTCATGTTCTTGTCGAGGCAATTGGAGAATTCCACCTCTGATTCATTTTCTTCATACACAGCCTCAACACCCCATTTATAAACGCCTGAGGCAGCAGTGCCCCATGTATTGTCATTAAAAGTAGTGTCAAGAGTGAATCCAATAAATTGGAGATTACCACCGTCTTCACATGAAGTGCGATATACATTATAACCTGCCAGTGTGGGTTCTGGCATATTGCGTACAACTTCATCAGTAACCGTTACATTGTCCACAGCCCAGTACCATGACCAACTGCTTCCATCATCGTAATTAAATCTTACCTGGAAGTTTGAGTTGGCATAGTCCGATACATCAAGAACCTGATGATTTGGAGCGGTCCAGCTACCTATTGTTGCAGTTTGATTCAGAACAGTTACCCAATCAGAACCGTCATATACTTCGACCCGGCCATAGTTATTAGCACCAAGGTGACGATAATATTGGTCAAATTCAACATAAAGCGCACTTGCAGATGCTGTATTCATCGAAGGAGAAGTAAGCAAGCCATGCAATTGGCCGGCTGCACTACCAGCAGCATCAGAATCGATAACCATAAAAGGAGTTCCGGTTAAAGGTCTGGCAGCTGTATTAACAAAATGAACCCAATTCTGGGAGGCAGTTGCATTTGGTCCAAAATCAACGTCCCACTCATCTGGCAATCCATCATTGAAGTCTTCGAAGAAAGGTTCAAATGTACTTGGAGGCCTCCATCTGATTTCAACGGTGTTGTCGGTGAGCTCTACAGCTACCACATCATTTACAGGATAAGGGAATTCCATCAATACAAAATCTTGTGTTACTGAGCCGGCTTCAGGAATGACGATTCCTTCAAGCATTTCGGTAATATAACCACCTGCACTTACTTCATAGTCATAGGTGCCTGCAATAACAGATCCATTATATTGACCTGAAGCATTGGTGGTAAAGCTGAAACTGTTTACATCATTGTAGATCATGATGGTTGCACCTTCAACAGGTTCACCACCAAGGTATGGGGCTTGAACAACAGTACCATCCACAGATGCATTGCCTGTTACTTCAACTGAGGCACAAACAGCATCCTGGCATGATTCAGCACCACTTTCAAACACAAATGTGATGCAATAGTCAAACATTCCAAATCCCAGATTTGCATCTAAATAGGAATCTCCCATTAATTCGGCAATCACCTCGCCATTACGATAGATGCGTGCAAATTCGATCTGATCTTCTTCAGCAGGGACCGTTGGAACTGTCCAACTCATGGCAACATCATTGCTGCCAATAACTTGTTCAGCCATAAAATCGCCTGGAGAAGCATAATT
>RRYU01018174.1_pt1 | contig 21052 bp, 19 predicted proteins | sample 2162651 | NCBI WGS metagenome assembly RRYU01 (sample SAMN10267283, study PRJNA491782) | microbial mat metagenome | isolation source: biomat in the production well | place: Japan: Minami-Kanto gas field, natural gas well KTG3 | collected 2017-06 | reverse complement strand
CGGGGCTATGATGTTGGAGCACTGGATCGGGCAGGCCCGAGCGTGTGTTAGCGCGCCGTTCCAGAAACTCGCCGATACGCCGGAAGGCCATCGCGAAGTTCTGCTGGCCTATTTCCAGCATCCGATATCGACGGCACCACTGGAAGGGATGAACAACAAGATCAAAGTACTCAAACGTCAAGCCTATGGCTTTCGCGACATGGAGTATTTCAAACTACGTTTGTTCTTCCTCCATGAGAGTACCTACGCGATTTCCGGATGAACCGAAAAAATCCCGGCTGTATTCGTTTGCTGGCAAATGCAATATTAGGATCATTTTTGTGATCACATCACCAGTTGCCTTGCCGAACTAATCAAACAGACCTTGTTTTATATGATCTGCGTCCCTTTGGGCGGTGCACTGTGCATGCGGACATCCAGAGGCTCGTCGGTACTCAAGTGGATGTCTCTCTGCGGGAAGGCAATGCTGATGCCCGATGCGGCGAACTTGTCGTTGATCGACTGATGCAGGGCGGTGATGGTGGCCAGACGGTTATCCATGGAACCCAGGTAGCTGCGTAGAACCAGGGTCAGGGCGTTGTCGCCGAAGGACTCGAAGGAGGTCACCGGCTTGGGGTCTTCGAGGATCTCCTGGTTTTCGAGGGCAGCCTCCAGCATCAGATCCATAGCCTTTTTCACGTCGGTACCGTAGGCGACGCCCACGGTGATGACGATCCGGTTTGTCTTGTCGGTCAGGGTCCAGTTGATGACCCGGCCGGTGATGAACTCCTTGTTGGGAATCAGAAGTTCCTGTTTGTCCCAATTGGTGATGGTGGTGGCGCGGATGCGGATGCGCGACACCTTGCCGGTGGTGTTGTCGAGGGTGACCACGTCCCCCACCCGGATGGGGCGCTCGAACAGCAGGATGATGCCGCTGATGAAATTGGCCACGATCTCCTGCAGGCCGAAGCCCAGGCCGACGCTCAGCGCCGCCACCAGCCACTGGATGCTGGACCATTGCAGCCCCAGGGTGCTGAAGGCCACGGACACACCGATGCCGGCAATGGCGTATTGAGACAGATTGGTGATCGCGTAGCGGGCGCCGGGGTCCAGCGGCAGGCGCTGCAGCAGGGCGATTTCCAGTACACCGGGTATGTTCTTGGAAGCCAATATGGTGACCAGGACCATCGCCAGTCCAACGATGAGGTTCCCCAGGGTCACCGGCACCTCTTTGGCGATGCCGTCCACAATGCGGGTGGCATGGAACGGAAGTTCCGTGCTGTTGAGGAAGCCAAGCGCGGGCAGCAGGTCGGTCCAGATGCTCCAGATGCCGATGACGGCCCCGAACAGGAATCCGGCCCGTACCAGGCGCTTGTTCTGCTCACTCAGCTCCACAAAATCCAATTCCGGAATGTCCAGGAAAACCGGCGCTGCCTCCTCCCTCGACTCTGCGTCCAGGGCCCGCTGGGCCCGCAATTCGTCGCGCCGGCGCACAGCGTCTTCCAGGCGCAGGCGCCGTTCGGCGATGTACAGCGAGCGCAACAGCAGTTCCTTGAGCAGGAACAGTCCGATGAAAAACCAGAAGGTCTGCTCCGCACGCTGCTCCAGATGCAGGGCTGTATAGTGATAGCCCAAGGCGGAGGTGGCGGCGAAGGCCAGGGGCAGGATCGCCAGCAGCGGGAACCAGATAAAATGCAGTTGTGCCAGGATGCTGTCCGCGTTGGATTGGATCACCCCCTGCATGAGGATTCCGTCTTTGCGCAGCAGGCGAAATACGAACAGGGCCGATACCGCCATGAATACGGTGAAGGCAAGCTGACCGAGGGCCTGCGCCGCCTGGGGTGGTTCGTTGCCGGCGGTAACAGCGACCAGGAAGCCCAGGGGTACGGCGACAGGCAGTATCCAGCCGAGTTTTTTGGCCACCTCTTCGCGCACCGGCTGCAGCCAGCGCAGGTGCCGATCGCCGACGCCGTCCGGCATGCAGACCTGGATGAGGAAGCCGATGCTGAACAGGATCATGCCGGCTTTGACCAGGCCGTTGGCCATGGCAAGGGTGAAGGGTGAGGCGGTGGGCAGGGTGCCGAGCAACCAGCCGGTGCCGATGAGCAGCAGCGGCCAGGGGCTGATGATTACCAGGGTGTGCAGCAGTGCCGCCAGGGTGAGTCTGAAGGAGTCGCTGCGGATCATACGCGTCTCCCGGGCGATGACCCGGAGCTGTTCCCAGGCTCCCTTGCGTTTTTTCAGCAGCAGTGAGAACAGCGCCAGGATCAGAAAACAGCGGCCAGGGTGCTGCTGGGCCAGGGTCCAGGCGTCTTGGGCCAGTCCGGTCCAATTTCCCGGTGCCAGCAGCCACGCCAATGCCTGGCCCAGTGTTGCCGGGTTCATCAGGGCCGAGATACTGGGGCCCGGGACCCAGATCAACTGATCGTCGATGTAATCGACATAGGCAGCCGCAACTTCCACCAGTTGGCGTTCCGCCAGATCCAGTGAGGTGATATGGCCGATATAGCGGCCATAAACCTTCTGCAATTCATTGAGCGCATCGCGCCGGGCCCTGGCCAACTCGGTTGTTTGCTGCTGGTAGTGCGCTCTTTCCTCCTCCGGCAGACCCTCCAGGGTCCTGGCGACCACCGTGTGGAAATCACCCTGTTCACGCAACAACTCGTCGATCTCTATCTGGCGATCGGTGGCCCGGCTGATCTCCTCTCCCCCATTGAGCGCATCGCGCCGGTACCTTTGGGACGATGGCAGTTCCGCATAGCGGCGCCTGAGCATTTTGCCGATGGCCTCGCTGGCGCCCACCACGTCCACCCGTTGCCGGGTGCGCTCGAAATCGCTCTTGATCCCGTCAAGACCCAGACGCGCCGTTTGCAAATCAGTGGAAACCAATCTTTCATGGCCAACCAACTCTTCCAGTTCCAGGTGGTAATGGGCGTTTTCCTGGGCGATGATCTGCAGGGTCTTGGGCAGGGTGTCGGTCCTGCTTTTCAGATCATCAGCCTGTTGGCGGGCCTCCCTGGCCCGCCCCTCACGCAGTCTTTGTGCCGCCTGGCTCAGGAGTTCGAACCGGGTCTGCCGCTCTGTGGTCTCAGATGCCGCCAGATCCCTTTCAGCCTGAGCTAGATTGGTCAGCAGGTCGTGACTGCCGAGTCGCTGTTTCAGTAGACGGATCTCGGTTTGCCGCAGCATCCGCCGCGCCCTGAGCACCAGGATACGGGCCTGGAGCAGCGCGGACGGTTCATTGGTTGCCGGTGCCTGCAGGTCTGCATCGATCTGCTCCAGGGTCTTCATCAGGGCTGAGATCTCTTCGCTCAGCCCCTTGCTGCCAACCAGCAGCCGGGTCAGCTCGTCCGTCTGTTTACTCTTGTTTTCTCTGGCCAGTTGCAGGGCCAGCTGCTCTTGGTTCAAGGCCAGCTCGATCTGTTCCAGGTTGCCGCTTGCCAGGACGGCTTCGGTGTCATGCATCTCTCGGACTGATTGCGCCTTGCCGGCGCGAATGGCTTCAATCCTCTGCGGCGCCTGGCTTACCAAAGCCTCGAGCTGTGCAAGTTGCGCCTGGGTTTCGGTCGTTTGCTGCAACCATTTGAGCGCCTGGTCATACAGTTCCAGGGTCTTCTGTTTCTGGGGTTCGTCGAGGGTGCTGTCGGATTCAGCCGCCTTGCGGCCTGCCCCGATCTGCTCTGCCGATAGCTCGTGATTGGAGCGCAGGTTGTCGGCCACTGTCTGTGCCGCAGCGCCGGGCAGGCCGATGCAATACGCAAGCAGGCAGGCGAGGATAAAGGGCAGGTACAAGGGTTTTGGATCTGTACTGCTGTTCATTGCAGAATCTTCTGTAGTATGTGCAACACGCAATGATACGCCTGACACCGTTCGAAAGTGATAATCTTCCACTCTGGGTACCCATTCAAGCAGGTTTTATTGATAAGGAATCTACGCTATATGTCCACAACATCCGGGGGGAGCGGAAAAATCCTTGTCGGCTGGCGTGAATGGCTGGCGTTGCCGGGACTCGGAATTCCCGCCATCAAGGCCAAGGTGGACACCGGAGCTCGTACGTCCGCGTTGCACGCCTTTTACGTGGAGTGCTTCCGCCGCCATGGGAAAAGCCATGTGCGATTCGGGGTGCACCCACTGCAGCGCAGCCAGGACCTGCTGCTAACCTGTACCGCCGAGTTGCTGGATCAGCGGGTGGTGTACGATTCCGGTGGTCACCATGAGCAGCGCTGGGTGATCGAGACGCCGGTACGCCTCGGGGAGGAGGAGTGGCCCATGGAACTCACCCTCACCGACCGCGATTCGATGCTGTTTCGTATGCTGTTGGGGCGTACCGCCATGGCAGGGCGGATTCTAGTAAATCCGAAGGCGTCTTACCTGGCTGGGAAAAGGCCGGACCTGGGCGCAATGTATCCGAAATACATAACCGGCACATAGGATATCAAGCATGAAAATCGTCACTTTTTCCCACGATTCCAATAAGAACTCCACCAGGCGGTCGGTGGAGGCAGCAGCCGAATTTGGCCATGAGACCTGGGGCGCAGATGCGCTGCGTGGTTGCATGAGCATCACTTCTCACCGAGCCGGCAGTCGCTATCCCGGGGGAACGGATAGTCACGATCATAGGCAAGGATGCGGCAGGTCCGGTGATCCGGTTCATCGGGATAAACGCCGTTCGGCGCAAAACCCGGCCTCAGAGGCGGGGGTGAACGAGTGACCGCCACACTTGTCATCGGGGGTGTGCCGATCCAGCGCGGATCCTCTCAGACCGTGAAAATGACGCTGCCCCTGCTCTACACCCACACACCGGTGGTGATGACGGCCCAGGTGATCCGAGGTCGCCGGGATGGACCCTGCCTGTTCGTCTGCGCCGCGGTACATGGTGACGAGATCAATGGGGTGGAGATCATCCGCCGGCTGATCCGCTCGCCGGCGCTCAAGCACCTGCGTGGCACCCTGATTGCGGTACCGGTGGTCAATGTCTACGGCTTCGTGCGCCAGTCCCGCTATCTGCCGGATCGGCGTGATCTCAACCGCTCCTTTCCCGGTTCCGACAAGGGCTCTCTGGCGGCACGCTTGGCCAATGCCTTTCTGGAAGAGGTGGTGAGCAAGACGGATTACGGCATCGACCTGCACACCGGCGCGGTGCACCGGGAGAACCTGCCCCAGATACGGGCCAGCTTCGATGAGGCGGGTGTGGTGGAACCCCTGGCCAAGGCCTTCGGCAGTCCGGTGATCCTGAACGCGGACCTGCGCGACGGTTCCCTGAGGGAGGCGGCCCAGACCCTTGGGGTGCCGGTGCTGGTCTATGAAGGTGGCGAGGCGCTGCGGTTCGATGAGCTGGTGATACGTGCCGGGGAGCGTGGCATTCTGGGTGTCATGCGCGAGCTGGGGATGTTGCGTCTGGCCTCCCGATCACGTGGCGCCGGCCGGCCCGAGTCCGTAATGGCACGCTCCAGCCAATGGGTACGGGCATCTCAAAGCGGCATCCTGCGAGCGGCGAAACCCCTGGGTGCCCGGGTGAAGAATCAGGAGGTTCTGGGTTGGATCGCTGATCCCCTGGGTGACAACGAGGTGCCGGTGCACTCACCCGGCGCCGGGGTGATCATCGGCAAGGTGAATCTGCCCCTGGTAAACGAGGGCGAGGCCCTGTACCACATCGCCCGCTTCGGCGAGACTGATGCAGCGGCCGATGCGGTGGAGCAGTTTCAGGTCGAGGTCGGTCCGGAATCCGATCGCCTGCCGCCCGAGGAGCCGTCGATCAGTTGAGTGCCGCCGCTCAATCGAAATCGTCATCAAACTCCGGATCCTCCAGCAAATCGCGCAGGCTCCTGAGCTCCAGGCGGCGCTCGATAATGCGCCGGGCGTCCAGATTGCAGGGGGGATTTTCTCTATGACCTCCATGTCACCCTCCAGGTCCGAATCTGTTTCCAGCAGGTCGTCATCGATTTTCATGTCCATCCCCGGGGTTTCCAATAGCGGCCAATCCGCAGTATGTAATCCAGTACCCCAGGGTTGAAAAGCGAAAATTTTTTATCGTCAGGACAAATATCTCGAATCGAGCGTGCGTTCGATTGGCTGGTGGCGAACGGTGGGGACCCAGGCCTCTCTCGGGGTGGACTCCGGCGTTTGCTTCGATGTGTTCAGGGAATACGGTACCGAGAAGGATTTCCGGGCAGTTCTAATATGCGCCCAGAGCCCCTCCCCGCTATGTTGGTCTGACTATCACAACATCGCCATCTCCGCGTTATCGAACTGCCGCCGGTAATGGCCCATGAAGCCGGCCTTGCGCTCCAGAGCGGCGACCACCGCTGTATTGAAATTCACCTTTTCGAACTTCTGCGCGCTGCCGAGTCCTCCTGGGCTGAATACGTTGATCTCCATCAGCTTGTCGCCGACTATATCCAGTCCCACCAGGAACATGCCGTCCTGGACCAGTTTGGGGCGGACGATCTCCGCCATCTTCAAATGGGTATCGGTGATCGTCACTTGGCGCATCTTGCCCCCGGCATGGAGGTTGCTGCGAATGTCGTCCCCGGACCTGACGCGGCGGAAGGCGGCATACTTGCCCCGATAACGCAAGGGCTGGCCGTTCATGACGAACAGCCGGGTATCGCCCTCGGCCGCCGCCGGCAGATATTCCTGGACGATCACATAACCATCGCGGGTCAGGGCGTCGATCATTTGGTTGACGTTGCTGCGGTCGTCGATCCGCACCAGGAAGACACCGGACCCGCCCGAACCTTGCAGCGGCTTGAGTACGGCATTACCGCCCATTTCCTTGATGAAGGCGCGAATATCGTCCCGGTTCTGGGAAATGAGGGTCTTGGGCCGGACCTCCTCGGGAAAGAGCTGGAAATACATCTTGTTCATGGCCTTCAGCAGGCCATTGGGGTCGTTAAGCACCACCACGCCTTGACGTGCCGCCGCCCGCCCGAAGGTAATGCCGGCGGTCTGGGCCCAGGCGCGATAGCCGGTATCAGTGGAGGGGTCGCTGCGCAGCATCAACACGTCCAGATCGTCGACGCAGATGTGCTCCCGGATCCCACGTGGTCCAACAAGGTCGGCCAAATAGGCCTCGTGACTGTCGTAACGCTGTTTCGCAGCCCTTCTGGCATAGGCGTGGACATTGCCGTCGGCGCCGTAGGCAAAATCCGCCGCCCCGATGTACCAGACCTCGTGTCCCCGGTTGGTGGCGGTCTGGGCCAGACGGGTGGTGGTATAGCCCGGCTGCTCGGCCAGGGTTTCATTTACGAAAAAAGCGATGCGCATAATCTGTGTCTCCCAGAGGTTCTATGGCGCTCAAAGGGTGGCCAAATCCACGTTGTCGAAACTGCGGCTGTAATAGCCCATGTATCGGACCTTGTTCTCCAGGGCGTCGATCACGGCCTCGGCGAAGTTCACCTTGGCGAAGCCCTGGGCGACACCTAGCCCTCCGGGGCTGAACACGTCGATATCGATCAGCTTGTCATCGGAAATCTGCAGGCCGGCCAGAAACATACCCTCCTGCACCAGCCAGGGCCGCAGTGCCTCGGCGATATGCTGGTGGGCATCTGTCAGGACAGCGGGCTCCGTGGTACCGCTGATGTGGATATTGGAGCGCATCTCGTCGCCGGTGCGTACCCAGCGGAATGCCGCGGTCTTGCCCCTGTGGCGCAATAACTCCCCATTCATCACAAACAGGCGGGTGCTGCCGGTCTCGGCCCCGGCAACGAACTCCTGGGCAATGATGTAGCCGTCGCGGCTGATGGCTTCGATCATCTGATTCAGGTTGGCCCGGTTGTCCGGTGTAACCGCGAACACCGACTGTGAGCCGGTACCGCGCAGTGCCTTCAACACCGCCTTGCCACCCAACTCCTGCACGAAAGACTTGATCTCGTCACGGTCGCGGGTGACCAGGGTGCGCGGGCGTATGCCCTCGGGCAAGAACTGGATGAACATCTTGTCCAGCGCTCCCGACAGCCCGTTTGGGTCGTTGAGGACGATCACGCCGCTGCGCATCGCCACGTTACCGAAGATAATCCCCGCGCTTCTCGCCCAAGCCCTCGATTCAATTTCTCTGGATGGGTTGTTGCGCAGCATGAGCACGTCCAGTTCGTCCACGGATATCTGTTTCGCAACCCCGTGCTCACCTCTGACGGCGGCCAGGTAGGTATCCGGGGAACGGTACTTGCGCGGCGATGCGCTGCGCCCGGAGGCACTCACCGTCTCATTGGCCTCATAGGTGAAATCCTGCGCGCCGATGAACCACACCTCATGACCCCTGTTGGATGCCTCCATGGCCAGGCGGGTGGTGGTAAATATCGGTTTTTCTGTGGCTATATCATTGACAAAGAAGGCTATTTTCATGGTTATCTTCTCGTGATCAGGTCGGGAAGGGAGAGTCCGGCGCGCACCCGCTCCAGCCGCTCGTGGGTGCCGGGATCGTCCAGGTAGGAGGGGCGGAGGGGCGGTGGGCCCAAAACCCGTCTCAGCCGCAGTTCCTCCACGATGGGTACATGCTGGAGGGCGTATTTGCCCGCCAACAGGGGCTCGAGCTGACCGCCGTTGCGCAGGTACTCCATCAGCTTCAGCAGGCCGCGCAGGTAGACCGCATCCTTGGTCAGGCCGCCTCCGCGAAAAACGCGCATGGCGATAGTGAACGCATTGCGCTGGGAAAATCCGTACTCATGGTCCAACTCCCGGAACACCTCCACGAAAGAGGCGCCGTCCACCATGGCGCGGGCCGCCACCACGCGGGCCGCCAGCAGGCGCAGACGCGGGCGGTTGAGGCCGCCGACCAGGTACTCCGCCAGCACCGCCAACCCCTCCTGTAGCTCTTCGTAACCGGGCAGGCCCACGTAAAGCTGCCGGAATGGCTGGGCGCGGCCATTGATGTAGGTGACTATGTGCGTGCCTACCTCGTGAGCGAGCGCCGCATTCACACGCGCCGCGGGAACCCGTGTGCTTTTACCCACCAGCAGGTTGCCGCGGGATACGATGAGGCCGGTAATGTCGCGCCTGACCTGGGCCCGGCTGGTGACCTCCGGATGGGTGAGCCGCAGGTAGTCCAGTTCCTCCGTGGCGCGGGCGGCGAAGGCAGCGGCATCGAGGTAGCCCTTGGCGCTGTCCTCCCGGCTGCCTGCCGGTAGATGTTCCAGAATACTGCGGGCGCTCTGCACCAGGTCTGCGCCTATGGGGCCGAACAACTGCAGGCTGCCGAAGACGAACTGGGGGGTGTTGCGGTCCGCCAGCAGGGTGAGTTTGCGCTCGATCTCCAATTGCTGGGTGCGCAGCAGGTCAGCCAGGGTCGGATCCTCGATCCGTTCTAGGGGGGCCTGGAAAAGCTGGCGCTTGAGCAGGCCCGGGTCCATCGGGATGGGGCGGTAGCGGAATCCCGGTTCGTCCTGGAAGCGGGCCCGTCGAAATTCGTTCCATGCCGCCTCGGTGTTGATCGGTGTGAGCGCCAGCAGGAAATCGTAGTTTGCGCTCACCTCGGCCAGGCGGCGGTCCACCGCCCACACCGCCTTGACCATGGCCCGGGGTCCCAGGGCGTGATAGTGAGGCGGGCGATGGGTGGTATTGCGCCGGGTGAAGTCGTAAAAGCCCCGTTTGTAGGCGTGGGCAATGCGCCGACGCAGCGCCTGGTGAATCATGGGATAAAATTTCTTATTGCCGACATCGCGATAGACCGGATTGACCTCCAGGCCCATCAGGTAGATACCCTGTCGCGCGGCTGCTGCAGGCTGGATCAGCGAGGTGAATCCGGGTGGACAGGGGCGCATGACCGTGGTGGTTTCGACCTGGGCCGCTTCCCCGGGCAATTGTGCGCGTTGCAGTGCCTGCTCGAATACCTCCACGGTTCGCTGTAGGCTCTGATGCCGCGGTACATGGATGCGGAACAGGGGGGCGCCCGCCTCCTGGGCCTGCCTGGTGGCCCCGCTGTCCGGTCCGGCCCACAACTCCAGCAGGAGAAAGGAGCCGAAGGCCTGGCGCAACAGGCCGGCTATCTCGCCGACCAAGCGGGATAGCTGGGCTTGATGCCGCTTGTCGCCGGAGGCGATGACATAGGAGGCCTCGCCCATGACCAGTTCCGCGGTGCCTTCGTCCTCCCCCTGGGGCGGACGGCGGTAGATGCACAGAAAAGGCAGTTGGCGGTCGATGTGCAGGCGACCCTCGTGCGGCAGGGTGCGCCGTACCCGTTTGCCTTCATCCAGACGCTGGAGGATAGTCTTGATGAGTGTTTCGGTAATCTTCTGGGGCTTGGCCTGGGTGGTGGCCTTTTTCTTCCGTACGGGCGCGGTGTTGGCAGCCTTGACGGTGGGGGAGGCCGAATCTTCGTTCACGGCCGCGCTCCCGCTGCCGCCAGGGCATTCAGTAATCCGGGCAGGACCGAGGCAAGGGCATCACGAATGGCGCCGTGCCGTGCCTCATCGACCTCACTGGAGCATTCGTCCATGAAAAACTTTTTCGTTTCCACCGCCGGGCCGCATATCGACCGATTGTTTCCCATTGGCCCTCGTTCTCCTGCCTGTATCGGATTGTTCATGATAAGCCCCTTCGAGCTGAATACAACGTTTGGGAAGTGCGGAAATGGAGATGCCGCCTGCTTTGTGTAGAAAATTCCTGCGCAGCCTCACTGTGAGTCCGTCACCGGGAACTCCGTAAATCGAACCAGGCGTTCAATGACTCGATCACCCAGAGGGACTTCTCCGGGATCGAGGCGAAGTCGCCACGGGACAATTTCAATTGCACCCAGGGCATCTCCCGGCCGTGAAAACGGGTGACATGGCCGCCGGCGAACGGGGTGTTGATGGCCACCGGCCCTGGGAAGTGGGCCTGGAAGCAGGTCTGCAGGCTCTCCATCCAGTCCGGCGGACAGGTGCCGTCGGCGTTGCCCAGGCAAACCTGGGGGCGCTCGGCTCCCGGGTCCGGGCCCACCGGTGGTTCGTGGGCGGCCATGGTGTGGCAATCGACCCCCAGCACCACGCCTGCTCCTGCCAAAGTGGTCAGATTGCGGTGATAGGGCCGGTGGTAGTGTTGCAGCAGCGTCTCGGTCAGCGCCTGCGTCAGGGGCTCGGTATAGACAGGCACGTTACGGCAGGTGTGGGTTTTCACCACCCCGTCATCACGGATATCGTCCTCGGCCCGGTTCAGGTCCACGAAGGCGCGGGCAATGTCGCTGGTGAGGAAATGCGCCACTTCGGTCTTCAGTATGGCGTAGATCTCCCTGGCCCCCAGGTCGCCGTCTTCGGCGATCTGCCCGGGCGTCAGGCGGTTCAGATGGGCCACCTCGGGGGGCACGGCCAGTCCGGCGTGGGGGACGGATATCAGCAGCGGCAGTCGGGTCACGGGAGTCTACTCAAAATAGGCCGCAGGGGGCTTCGTGCCGGGGGCCTGCCGCGACCGCTTGCTCGCCCTTGAAGGTGCGGGCCATGAACTCGTCCAGTCGATCAATCAGATCCATGTGCCCTTTCAGGGCATGGGCAACACGGCGGTTCGCCTCCTGGATGCAGTATTTTGCCCGCTTCGGCATCCCAAGCAGCTCAATAGGCTTTTGCGATTTTCGATTGTAGATGACGGCGACTTTCATCTGAGATTTTGAGGCGTGTTAAGGTACGTTGCCAGGGTTGCCTTGTACTCTGTTTATATGCCTCAATGTCGCCCGATGCCAACGAAAAATACTTGTGGTGACGGTAACCATCAGTGATTGAAATCGAATGGATATAGCCCTACTGAAGACCTTTCTGGAAGTGGCCCGCACGCGCCATTTCGGCAAAGCGGCGGATGCCCTGTTCGTCACCCAATCCGCCGTCAGCGCCCGGGTCAAACTGCTGGAGTCCAACCTGGGAGTGGAACTGTTCAGCCGCCGACGCAACGACATCCAGCTCTCACCGGCCGGCATGCGCCTGCTCAAGCATGCGGAAACCATCGTGAAGGGTTGGGAGCGCGCCCGACACGAAATAGCCCTGGGCGGAACGGGAGCCGTATCCCTTGCCGTGGGCAGTCCGTTCGACCTTTGGGGGATTCTGCTGCGCGACTGGGCCATAGGCCTGCGCAGGCAGTCGCCGCAGTTGGTGCTGCAGATCGAAGTACAGCCCTCCGTCGTCCTGGTCGGGCGCCTGGTGAGCGGCCTGCTCGATCTGGCCTTGCTGTTCGAACCGCCCCAGATACCGGATCTGGCCATCAGGCAGGTGGCGGAGATCCCGCTGATCCTGGTCTCGGGGCTACCCGGCCAAAGCCTGGAGCAGGCAGTGGAACGGGACTATTATATGGTGGACTGGGGCAGCGTATTCGCCTTGAATCATGCCGAACACTTTCCCGACATCTCGCCACCCGCCGCACGGCTGGCCTCCGGGACCCTGGCCCGGGACCTGATGCTGACCACCGGTGGCTCCGCCTACCTGGCGGAACAGATGGTTCAGCAGGACCTGGAACAGGGGGTGCTGTTCCGGGTGGCGGAGGCGCCGGTCATCGAGCGCAACGCCTTTGCGGTATACCGGCCGGGTGGCGGAGAGCGGGGGGAGTTGAAACGGGCGTTGGAGGCATTGAAAGGGAGCAGCGGCGGAACCTAGCCCGGAAGGCATCCTAAGCGTTCAGTAAAATATCATCTGACCGAGTTCACCCGTCTGTTTCCCGGACCATTGCTCCATAAGCGCAGTTACAGGCCCGCTGAACTCCCGTCAAACGCCTGCAACTGTCACTTGCTGATATCCTGAAAATGTCACAATATCGTCACCAATCCCCTTGCCTGATAGGACAAACTGTCCGACGGTGGCAGTTCCGCTGCCCGCCTGACCCTGCGCATTCAGGCAAACCTGGAGGCCTATCTGGCCACCTGTCAGCCCGGCATTACCATGGCTTCCCTGGGCCTGGACTGGGTGGGTGAGCCTGCGGTGGCGGCACTGTTGGAACCCCTGTTTCATTGGGCCGGGGTGCCGGATGCCATTCTGCACACCAGTGCCTTCGTTGTCGGATTCCTGATCTTCTCTTCTCTTCGCGGCGGAGCGCGAGCCGGAGGCAGCTCAGACACGACCCGGTAGCGGTGGGGATGTCTGAGCCCCCGGCGGCCAAATCCAACATTAAATGAGGTATAGATTGTGGAAACCATGAACGAACAAACCGGTACCGAACTGCTGAACTGCGTCCTTGACGATATAGCGTCGGAGCGCCATGAGGAATTGCGCTCGACCCTGGAAGAACTGTATCCGGCCGAGGTGGCGAATCTGCTCGAATCGCTCCCACCGGAACAACGCAGTGTCCTGTGGGAATCCGTCCCCACGGAACAGGAAAGTGAGGTGCTGACCAATCTGCATGATGAGGCCCGGGCCACCATCATCGACGAGATGGACCACTCGAACCTGGTGGCGGTGGCCGAGTCCATGGACGCACAGGACCTGGCGGGTGTTATCCAGGAAATGCCGGAGCCGTTGACCGAGTTCATCCTTCTCTCCATGGACCAGGATCACCGCAAGCGGCTGGAGGCGGTGCTAAGCTACGATGAAGGCACCGCTGGTCGCTTGATGAGCACGGATGTGGTGAGCGTGCGCAAAGACGTGACTCTGGCTGTGGTTCTGCGCTGGCTGCGCCGGCATCAGAGCCTGCCGCCTCACACCGACGCCCTGATGGTGATCGGTGAGAATGGTCTGTACCAGGGCAAGCTGTACATGGCGGACGTGGTTACCGGCAGTCCGGACGCGCTGGTGGAAAGCGTAATGCAGGCGCAGGCCGTTTCGGTCCGGGCCGGCGCCAGCGCCCATGAGGTGGCAGCCTTGTTCGAGCGCCGGGATCTGATTTCCATCGCCGTGCTGGATCAGGACGGACTCCTGCTCGGGAGAATCACGGTCGACGACGTGATGCACGTTATTCGCCAAGAGGCGGACCACACGCTGCTGAACAGCGCCGGCCTGGGCAATGAGGAGGAGCTGTTCTCAGCTATCGTGCCCAGTGCCCAGCGGCGTGGCGTGTGGCTGGGCATCAACCTGGTCACGGTGTTTCTTGCCGCCTGGGTCATCGGGCGCTTCGAGGAGGCGCTGGATAAGATAGTGGCCCTGGCGGTGCTGATGCCGATTGTGGCCAGCATGGGCGGTATCGCCGGCAGTCAGACCCTGACCCTGACCATTCGCGGCATGGCCCTGGACCAGATCGCCAAATCGAACGTGCGCTGGCTCACGTTCAAAGAACTCGCGGTGGGTGCCTTGAACGGTACCGTCTGGGCGATTGTGGTGGCTGTCGTGTCCTATCTCTGGTTCAGGGACCCGGGGCTGGCCGCCATTCTCGCGGTGGCCATGATATTGAATCTACTGGCGGCGTCCGTCTCCGGTGTCGTCATTCCACTGACCCTGAAAAGGATGGGGATAGATCCGGCCCTGTCCGGCGCGGTGATCCTGACCACGGTCACGGACGTGATCGGGTTCCTCAGCTTTTTGGGGCTGGCGACACTGTTTCTGATCTGATACTGCCCGCCAGCCCGGACACTGAAGCAGATTCTCTGGTTGCGGGGGTTCAGGTGGGAAGATGCTCAGTGGACCCGTTCCCCAGAAAAGACGATAAATAGCCTTGAGGTTAACGACAATTATTTTTCGTTTTAATAATGTTTCGAGAATCACTAAAGTTCGCGGCCCATGCTTGATTGGGCCGGGGAACCAGAGTGCGCTAAATACAATACAAAAAGCAATTCCAAGGCCAGGACGACCAGGAGCTGGTACTGCGGATCCGCTCCCATGGACCGCAGTGGCAATTGGCATTTTCGGTCCTGGCGCACCGCCATCGGGAGTCTTTGCTACGCTTGTGTCATGGGTGCCTGGTAAACCGGCACGACGCCGAAGATGTCGTGCAGTAGACTATGCTGCGTGCCTACCGGGGTTTGTCCGGATTCAAGGGTGATGCGAGCTTTCGCACCTGGATCCGCGCCATTGCCGAGAACCAGTGCCATACCCTGGCAATGCGCCGCAAACGACATGTTCTGGAGGATCATGTTCGGGAACTGGCCTATCTGCACGAGGCGGTGGTGCGCCCCCACAGCCCTCCATCGGATACTGCCACACAACGTGTGCACAAGACCTTTGAAAGGATAGATGGCCCCGGGGGAGGCATGAAACGCCCCTGTGACTTTTTCGATGGCCCGCAAGTCTTTAATTGCATTGACAGAGCATTAGGCAACAGCATGTATGGTATCCCCGAATTGGGGACATACGCCGGCATGAAGGATCACGCGTATCCGGGGTTTCCGGGGGTGTGTTTTTGTTGGCGGCCATCCCCGTATAGCAGGAGGCGGGTTTTTTTTACACATCTCGAGGATTATAAACAATGAAAATCGCCATCTTGTCCCGTAACCCCAGACTCTATTCAACCCGCCGACTGGTGGAGGCCGCCAAGGAGCGAGGCCACGAGGCCCGGGTGCTGGACATGCTGCACTGTTACATGAACATCACCTCCAACCGGCCCAGTATCCACTACAAGGGAGAGAACCTGACTGGTTTCGATGCGGTTATTCCACGCGTCGGCGCCTCTGTGACCTTTTACGGCACCGCGGTGCTGCGCCAGTTCGAAATGATGGGTGTCTTTTCGCTCAACGAGTCGGTGGCCATCTCCCGTTCGCGGGACAAGCTGCGCTCCCTGCAACTGCTGGCACGCCAGGGCATCGGCCTGCCAGTCACCGGTTTCGCCCACTCGCCGGATGATGTACAGGATCTGATAAAAATGGTGGGAGGAGCACCACTGGTCATCAAGCTGCTGGAGGGCACCCAGGGGATCGGCGTGGTGCTGGCAGAGACCCATCAGGCCGCCGAAAGCGTGATTGAGGCCTTCATGGGCCTTGAGGTCAACATCCTGGTGCAGGAGTTCATCAAGGAGGCCGGCGGCGCGGACATCCGCTGCTTCGTTGTGGGCGGCAAGGTGGTGGCGGCCATGAAGCGCCAGGGCAAGGAAGGTGAGTTCCGCTCCAATCTGCATCGTGGAGGCACCGCCTCCCTGATACGTATATCGCCGGAAGAGCGCTCCACCGCCGTGCGCGCGGCCCAGACCATGGGGCTGAACGTCGCGGGTGTGGACCTGCTGCGCTCCAATCACGGCGCGGTGGTCATGGAGGTGAACTCCTCGCCAGGGCTTGAGGGTATCGAAAACGCGACACAAAAAGATATCGCGGGAATGATGATCCAGTTCATCGAACAGAACGCGGCGGGAAAAAGCACCCGAACCCGAGGCAAAGGCTGAGCCATGCGCTCAGCTTTCACCATCAATGGGGTAGACGTCCGCCCCGGCAGCCGGGCCATTGTGAACCTGATGCTGCCCAAGCTCAATTCCCATACCACGCTCTCCATGCCGGTGCAGGTGGTGCACGGACGACAGGATGGTCCGCGGCTGTTCGTTTGCGCGGCCCTGCACGGGGACGAGGTGAACGGGGTGGAGATTATCCGCCAGATTCTGGAGCTCGGCTCTTTGAAACGCCTGCACGGCACCTTGGTGGCGGTACCGGTGGTGAACGTCTATGGCATGATCCACCAGTCCCGTTACCTGCCGGACCGGCGCGACCTCAATCGCTCCTTCCCCGGTTCCGAAGCCGGTTCCATGACGGCCCGGGTGGCACACCTGTTCATGTCAGAGATCGTGGGCCGATGTACCCACGGTATCGATCTGCATACAGGGGCGATCCACCGCAGCAATCTGCCCCAGATCCGGGCCAATCTCGACGACCCCGAAACCGAACGTCTGGCCCGCGCCTTTGGTGTGCCTGTTTTGTTGAACGCATCCTTGCGCGATGGATCCCTGCGCCAGGCGGCCGCCGAGCATGGTATCCCCATGTTGTTGTACGAAGCGGGAGAGGCCCTGCGCTATGATGACCTGGCCATCCGTGCCGGAGTACATGGGGTAGTGCAGGTGATTCGGGAACTTGGGATGCTGCCGCGGCTCAATCGCCGCCGGCACCCGGTGGAACCTTTTATCGCACGTTCGAGCTCATGGGTACGGGCACCGGACAGCGGTATGTTGCGTACCAAAATCCGGCTCGGTGCCCTGGTGCAGAACAACGATGTGCTCGGCTATGTGAGCGACCCCTACAGTGGTGAATCGGCTACGGTGTACGCTCATGCCAGGGGGGTGGTGATCGGGCGCATGCAAAGTCCCATGGTCCACGAGGGCGAGGCCCTGTTCCACATAGCCCGCTTCAAGGACGACATTGATGAGGTGGTGGGGCAGGTGGAGTCTTTCCATCTTACTCATGCGGACGATGACGATGGCTGAGCAGGCCCGTCCGGACGCCGAGGATTATTGAGCGGCGCCTGCTTGCGCGAATGCAGTGGGGGCCGCACCCATGTCTCACAAGCCTGGTGATGTAAACGCTAACCCAATAGCAAGCGAGAGCCCAAATGACAGCTCCAATCCATCTAGTTGATTTGTTTCGGCGCCACCGACACCCGACCAGCTTTGAATATTGAGACGAAATCCGGACCTTGTCGAACGCGATTTGTGATCGTGACGATTAGTGAATTTCGCTGTACTTGATGGCCGCCTCGGACGTATAAAAACACCAGTCACCGATCAGTGCCCGATTGCCGGCGCACAGCGGTTTTTCGACTATTGCAATACTTGGAGGATACAAATGAAACGGTATTTACTCACCGCCGCGGCCCTGGCCGCCGTCTTTAGCTTTGATGCGCTGGCCGCAATAGATGAGGGGCAGAAAGAAGCCTTTGAGGCGGACTGCAGGAGCTATGCCCTGGAAGATAGAGTGCCTGAGGAAGAGTTGGACAGCTATATCGTACAATGCGTGCAGGACTTGGTTGAAGCCCAATCCGAAGACAGTGCGAGCGAGTCCGACGAGGGTTCCACACAAGAGTAATGATTCAACCTAGAAGCGGCAGTTGAACGGCCACCAGGGTATGTACCGCGTGGTGCCTGGCAAGGCATAACGAGGCAGAATAGTGATTCTATTCCAACGAGTTATAACGCAGTCAGGCGCCGCGTGGTGCACGCCCTGGTGGTCGTAGTGATCCTCACCTAAAGGGTGAGTCTCTTGTTTGCACATAATCATCTGAAAACCAACCACTTGTCTATTGTTCTAAGCGGTCAACTGCCGTTTCTAGGTTCAACGTCCCGCCGGCAGTTGGCCGGCGGGTTGTGCCGGGGAGCGCGCCTCAGTTCGCTCTCCCCATGGGTGAGTAGGGTATGTTCTGGTTCATTTCCGCACTAAACCCGTGGATCACGACGAAACAGTTTTGCCGGCCCATTCGGAGCAGGATACAGATACCGCATCAGAGCCAGCCTGCTGACCATCCTTAGTATGTTAGGCTTTCCGGACACATGCTAACCTGCCAGGCCTGATAGCGCCTCGGCCAATCAAACTATAAGTCCGATTACGCCAGCAAGAGGTTGCTACATGACTACAGAAGGCGGTCTGATCACCGCTGTCCTTTTGGATGGTAAGGGAGGCGGCAAGTTACTGGGCTGGCCCGAAGTGCACAGCTGGACGCCCGCTCAGGGCGCCCTGTGGGTTCACCTGGACTTCACCTCGAAGCAGGCGCAGCGGTGGCTGAGGGAAGAGGAAGATCTGGATCCCCTGGTTGCCGAGGCCTTGATCGCGGACGAAACCCGACCCCGCTGCGTGTCCGTCGCCAACGGGCTGCTGATCAGCCTGCGCGGGGTCAACAACAATCCCGGCGCCGACCCCGAGGACATGGTCTCCATCCGCCTGTTTGCCACCGAGGAACGGGTGGTGAGCACCCGTCGCCGGCGTTTGCTGACCATCAACGATTTGCTGGAGGCACTGGAGCGGGGCGGGGGACCCCGCACCACCGGTGAATTGACGGCCATGCTGACCGACCGCTTGATCCATCGTATGAGTGATGTGATCGGTGAACTGGAAGAGCGTATGGACGAACTGGAGGAGAAGATGATCGAAGGCGCCGGCCAGCAGATGCGCGGCGAGATTCTCGAACTGCGGCGGGAGATCATCAAGCTGCGCCGCTACCTCGCCCCCCAGCGTGAGGCCCTGAACCGGATGTATTTGGAGCAGATGTCCTGGATGAAGAAGCACGACAGGATGCAGGTGCGCGAGGCCTCCGACAAGCTGACCCGCCACGTGGAAGATCTGGACTCCGCCAGGGACCGAGCCGGGGTCGCCTACGAGGAACTCTCCAGCCGCCTGGCTGAACAGATGAATGCCCGCATGTATGTGCTGTCCCTGGTCGCAGGTCTGTTCCTGCCGCTGGGTTTCCTTACCGGCCTGCTGGGCATCAACGTCGGTGGCATCCCGTTGGCGGACAGCCCCAGGGGTTTCCTCGAGGTAGTGGTGTTGTTGTTGGTGCTGGTCCAGGTGATCGTGTTCCGGCGCAAAAACTGGTTCTGAAGGCCGGGGTCCAATGATCCGGCTTGGTTGCCGGATCGGAACGCTGCCTCTCCTCCTGTAGGCACAGATCCATGAGCCGTGCGGTGTGTACCCCAGACTCTTCAGTTTCTGGTTCAGGCGTGGATCTGGCTCCGCGCACAGGAGAAGGGTTTGCTGGCTGCTAAAGGACAGATACTCGAAAGCCAGGACCCGGGTTTGTGACAATCCCGTTTCGCCGTTAGTCTTATTAGCTTGTGGGCAAGGGTGGTTGTCACTGTGCCCTCCATGGGTGGACATTCGCTGAGAGGCAGGCTGATGCAGGATTTCTTGGAACCACTGTGGTGGCAGATGTACTGGCAGGACCTGGAGCTCTGGTGGTTAGACCAGGTGTTGTCACCAGCCACTCTGGTACAGCTGGGATTGATCCTGGCGATATTCCTGCTCGCCCGCACCCTGGCACCCTCGGTCCAGAAACTGCTGATCCGGCTGCGACAGTCCACTTCACGGATTCCCGCCTTCACCCGGGTATGGGCGGCTTTCACTACCGTGGCCATCACGTTCTCCTGGTTGTTGATGCAATGGTTTGCCATCATTGTAGCCAGGTACGCCGGTTGGCCGTATCAGCTGTTGAACACCACCGCCAGTCTGTTGTCTGCCTGGGTGGTGATCCGGCTGGTCTCCCACTGGGTGGAAAATCCCCTGTGGTCCCGGGTACTGGCGTCCAGCGCCTGGACCTTGGCGGCCCTCAATATCCTGGGCCTGCTGCCGGACGCAGTGGCGGTACTGGATGCCGTGGGCATCAGCCTGGGCAGTGTCCGGCTCTCACTGCTCACATTGATCGAGGGCGGTATCGCCTTTACCCTGCTGCTGTGGCTGGCCGTGGCCATTTCCGGTCTGATCGAGCGTCAGTTGCGGCACACCTCCTCAGTCAGCCCGGCGGCCCGGGTGCTGATGGAGAAGTTTTCCCGCATCGCTCTGGTGGCCGCCGCCGTTTTGCTGTCCCTGAACGCCATGGGTATCGATCTGACCGCATTCGCCGTGCTCAGCGGTGCCTTGGCGGTGGGCCTGGGCTTCGGCCTGCAGAAGATCTTCTCCAACCTGGTCAGCGGCGTCATCCTGCTGCTGGACAAGTCGATCAAACCCGGTGACGTCATCTCCCTGGGCCAGACCTACGGCTGGATCGACCACCTGGGCGCGCGCTATGTCTCCATCGTGACCAGGGACGGGGTGGAACACCTGATTCCCAACGAAGAACTCATTACTCAGCGGGTGGAGAACTGGTCCCACAGCAACAATCTGGTGCGCCTGCGTATCGCGGTGCGTATCTCCTACCGAGCGGACCCCCGGCGCGCAATGGAGTTGTGCGTGGAGGCGGCGCAGATGGTGCCGCGGGTACTGCTGGACCCGGAGCCGCGCTGCCAGTTGCGGGCATTCGGGGTGAGTTCGGTGGATCTGGAACTCCGCGTGTGGATAAACGATCCTGAGAACGGCCGTGGTACGGTCATCAACGACGTTCTGCTGGGTGTCTGGGACCGTTTCCAGGAACACGGTATCGAGATCCCCTTGCCGCAGCAGGATCTGCATATTCGTAGCGTACTGGGGCAGACCGATCCGTCTGCGTTGGCCGATTATCGCTCAGGAAAGGAATAATGAAATTTATCCAAATATTGTGCTGCGTATTGGTTCAATTCAGGGCGCGGCAAGGGACGCATAGTCGATCTATGTGACCCTGGCCGCAGTGCAGTAACTGGGCCAAGAGACAAGCAGGATCGGATG
>RRYU01000086.1_pt1 | contig 21072 bp, 23 predicted proteins | sample 2162651 | NCBI WGS metagenome assembly RRYU01 (sample SAMN10267283, study PRJNA491782) | microbial mat metagenome | isolation source: biomat in the production well | place: Japan: Minami-Kanto gas field, natural gas well KTG3 | collected 2017-06 | reverse complement strand
GGGGGGCAGGGGGGTGAGGGGCCATATAGAGTCCTGAAGCGATTCATCCAAAAAACCTACCCCTGTGAGTTGCCCCCCTCTCCCTGAGGGCTACACCATCTGTGAATGGTACAGTACAATTGGCCAATCTGAAACCATGTCTGAAATTACAAACTAGCTACATAACGCACAGCGTTGCGAAAGATCGCAAAGCCATCGCCCGTCTGCCGCCATAGTTCACGTGTCCAGCGCGGATGTTGTTGTGGCAGAATGGCATCCTCAGGGTGAGGCATTAAACCGAGTACATTTCCCTGTGGATTGCATAGACCGGCAATATGATCGACTGAACCATTTGGATTGGCAGGATAATCCGGGGTGCCGCCATCAGGAAGAGTATAGCGCAGGGCAATCTGCCCGGTTGCACGCAACTTTTCCAGGACGGTAGTATCAGACACAACCACGCGCCCTTCGCCATGGGCCACCGGTACCTCAATAATCGGTTCCAGACCCTGGGTAAAGATACATGGGCTGGCCGGATTAGCGGCAAGGTATACCCAGCGACACTCAAAGCGCCCGGAGGCATTATCGGCGAGCGTGGCTTGTGACGGTGTGTGGCCGTCTACAAAGCCAGGCAGCACCCCCGTCTTAACCAGCACCTGGAAGCCGTTACAGATGCCCAGCACCGGGCGACCATCAGCCACAAAGTCGGCTAGTTGTTCGCCCAGGCGATGGATCAAATCGACCGCCAGCAACTTGCCAGCCCCCAGGTGATCGCCATACGAAAAACCACCCGGTACAATCAACATGCCATAGTCACGTAGGGTCAATGTCCCATCGGCCAGGCGATTAACGTGGACACATTCAGGCGTAGCCCCCGCTAGTTCACATGCGGACGCCGCATCACCATCGCGATTGATACCAGGAGCGCGCAAAATCAGCGTTCTTACACCCATCGAAACTCCAGTTCTACTTCGCCAATCTTGATCCGATCGCCCTGCTGCAAACGTTGCGGTATATTGGCCGGGACACGCTGGCCATTTAACAACGTCCCATTGGTACTACCAAGATCGATCACAGTATAGTAATCGTCATTGCGTTGGATAGTAGCATGGTTGCGTGAAGCAATGCCCCGGTCGTGTTCAGCCAGATCGATATCGGGGTAGTGATTCTGGCGTGGATCGCGTCGTCCAATTGAACAGGGCGTTTGCTCTAGCCGAACCTCCCATGAGCCACGTGGCGAAGTTGCCAGCAGTCGCCCCACTGGTTGGCTGGTTAGCGACGCACCGCAACCGGCACAGAAGCGTGCATTAGCCTTGTTGAGCCGCCCACAGCGTGGACATGTTTTGCCGCCAGGTTCTTCCTCAACCGCTACCGGCGCAACCACAACTGGCTGAGAGGCCGGGAGCGGGTCAGGCATAGACAGAGGTGATAGAGGTGACACTGGCACAGGTTGCACCCGTGTGGTGACGGTAGGATCAATATAAGGTGCTTCCAGACACCTGTGCAGGGCCTCTTCCATTTCCAGGGCAGATTGAAAGCGGCGATCGCGACTCAGATCCATAGCGCGGATAATGACCTGTTCGGTGTCGGCGTCGACCGAGGGATTCAGTTTCACAATTGCCCCGGCTTTGGGCGGTTGCAATGGCACAGGCGGCAGATTCGTCAACAAATGCAGCAGCGTGGCGCCGAGGGCATAGATATCGCTACGCGCATCTGTCTGTTCTTTGCCATACTGTTCCGGTGGCGCATAACCGGCTGACCCCATAGCGATCGTATCTTTCGAACTACTCTTCTTATGGGTACGGGCCACCCCGAAGTCAATCAACTTGAGTACCCCGTCGGGGGTCAGCATCACATTAGAAGGTTTCAGGTCACGATAGATCACGGGTGGTTTACGGGTATGCAGATAATGCAGAACCCGGCACAGTTGAATGCCATAGGACACAACCTGTTGTTCCAGCAGGGGAGAATTAGCTTCGCGGATACGACTCTCTAGCGTCTGGCCTGGCACAAACTCCATAACCATGATGGGGCGCGTATCATACTCGAAGAAATCCGATACAACAATCAGATTAGGATGATTCAACTCGCGCAACAGGTTAGCTTCCTGGGCAAAAAGCTTGCGATTATCCGCGACTTCTTCGGCAGGTGTATTAGGTGCTACGCGCATCTCTTTGAGCGCCCAGATCGATGCATCACTGGCACGCTGCACGCGATAGACTGCCCCCATCCCACCGCGCCCGATCAGATTGAGAACAATGTAGCTATCGTTTGCGCCACGCACCGTATCATTTTGTTTGAATAAGTCAAGCATGGTTTATGTTTGATGACCAGGTAGTCAACAGGTACGTGTTCACCCATGGAGTAGCACAGGCGTCCTTGCCTGCGACTGAACGGGCCGGGACGCCCGTTCTACCAGAGATCCCTCCCAATTGTGAGCCGTTAGACAAGGTTCGTGGTTACTGTATCGTTTGGTTGGACGATACGCCCTTACCCCCCGTTGCCCCCACAGGGGTAGGTTTTTTGGCCGGATCGCATCCCAACGGGATAGGTAGGGGCAACCCCCCGTGGTTGCCCCAGGCAGCGTTTCTGGCATCAGGACGCCCTGAGGCAGGCACGGGGGCCTGCCCCTATGGAAAAAACCTATCCCTGTGAGCACCCCCGCTCAACTCCCCCGCCCCTGCAAGGGGCGGGGGCCGGGGGGTGGGGTGATTCACATGATCTCATCTGTCTGTGAATGGTACAGTACAATTGGTCATCCTGAAACCAGGTCTTATCTAAAAAGATATTATAGCATGGTGCGAGCGATTGGGTTATGCTCGCCTGATGGTACCCTGAAATGCACGCAAAGCCAGCCACATACCCAGTACCGCGAACAGCACCACGACCACCGTACTGCCTACCAGCGGCAATGTAGGCGCCATGCCGAAAGCCAGCGCCCGTGTTGCATCGATCAGGTATGTCGTTGGATTAAAGAGAACCAGGATACGCATCCAACCGGGCAGTACTTCCAGTGGATAGAGCGCATTTGAGGCAAACAGCAGCGGCAAGTTAAACAGAAAAATGATCCCGTGATAGCCCATAATCGTGCGTGACACTGCCGCAAAGGCCAGCGAGATACCACTAAACCCCATCGCAAACAGCGCTACCAGCAACAGCGCCAGTAGCCAGTGCAGTGGATTGCCTTCCAGCCGTACCCCCATGAGCATCCCCACTACCAGCATCAGCAGCGCCTGTAGCAGTGCCTTGGTTGTAGTACTGGCAGCATTGCCCATCAGAATACTCAGGCGGGGAATTGGTGATACCAGATACTCTTTCATAATACCGCGCAGCCGTTCATCCAGCAGGATAATGCCACCGCCAACTGAACCGGCCAGTGCGCTCAATGCAATAATACCAGGCAGAATAAAGGTCAGGTAATCTTCACCGGTAACCTGCCCGGCAATACCGCTCATGCCGACCCCAAAGAGTACCACCCACAACACCGACTGCAGGGCCAGGCCAATCGTCTCCTCGGTGTTGCGGAGGAACTTGACCATATGTTTCGACCAGATGACATACGTAGCATGCATTGGGAAGTCCTTATGTTTAATCGCGCAACGTGTGGCCGGTATAGCGCAGAAAAACGTCACCCAGGCTAGGCTGAGACACAGCGATATCGTCGACGGTATAACCATTGCCGGTAGCAGCCTGAACTACTTCGGCCAGCCGGTGGTTGCCGTTGTCGACATAGACTTGCACCAGACCATTTTGTTCGTCCAGTTGCACTTGCTCGACAAAGGGCAACATGCCGAGCAGTTCTACAAAATGGCCCTTTTCACCCTGCCCATGGATACGGATAACATCGGCCCCCATTCCCGAAATGAGCGACCGAGGCGTTCCTTCGGTGATCATCTTGCCGTGGTCAATAATGCCGACTGTGTGGGCCAATGCCTCGGCTTCATCCATATAGTGCGTTGTCAGCAAAAGCGTCATACCGCGCTTCTGGTTCAGATTACGGATGTAATCCCAGATACTCACGCGGTTTTGCGGATCTAACCCCTGCGTCGGCTCGTCCAGAAAAAGTATCTCTGGATCAGTCAGCAGACCGCGTGCCAATTCCAGGCGACGCTTCATACCGCCGGAATACGTTTTCACGCGGCGGTCGATCGCATCGCCCAGTTGCACCAGATCCACCAGATCGATGATCCGTTGCTGCCGCTCGGCCTTACCGAGACGATACAGCCGGGCATGAATATCTAGCACCTGTCGTCCGGTCAGATCCAGATCGAGCACAATATCCTGGAAGGTGACACCGATCCGCTGGCGCACCTGTTTTGGCTGGCGTACCACATCATATCCAGCCACCTCTGCGCTACCACCGGTTGGTGGTGTCAACGTGGTCAGCATGTTGATCGTTGTGGTTTTGCCGGCCCCATTGGGGCCGAGCATGGCATAGATCGTATGCGGCGCAATGTCCAGATCAATGCCAGCGACGGCAGTGACGTCACCATAAGTCTTGACCAGGCCATGGGCGGCAATGGCTGATGCGGCCATGAAAGTGTCCTTTTTTATTTGGAGGCAAATTTTCTGATCATAAGAGATTGTAAGCTGAAGCATGGCTGGTGTCAATTTCATTGACAGCGACCTGAGTCTTGCGTATGATAACCTGCGTTCGTGTAAAATGAAACAGAGCATATCCTGATGGCAAGGGCTGATGTATATCATCACCCTGCTAACGGTTATCGTTTACGCATACGAAAGAGGGGGGAACAGATCAATGGCATGGTTGAAACGACCATACCGGGCAGCACTCTGCATGTTGCTTGGCGTATTGCTGGTAAGTACGCTGCCCGGCCCGGCAGTTTATGCGCAGACAGAGGTGTTGACCTATTTCTATTTTGCGCAGACCGGACACTATCTTGGTGGAACGTTTCGAGATTTCTGGCAACGCAATGGGGGGGTAGATCGGTTTGGCTATCCGATTACCGAGGAGTTTATTCGCAATAGTGATGGCAAAGTGGTGCAGTATTTTGAACGTGCCCGTTTTGAGCTACGTGTCGAGAACAACCGCTCGATTGTTGATCTCGGCTTGCTCGGTCGAGAGTATATTGCCATTCGCGGCGATATCTTTGCGCCGGTCACACCGTTCCCCAGCAACGCATCAGCACGGTATTTCGCGGAAACAGGGCATAGTATCCGCGGGTTGTTTAAAAGCTACTGGGAGGGGAACAACGGCTTTACTTTCTTTGGCTACCCCATCAGTGAGGAATTTGTTGAACAGTTTCCCGATGGATCGCAACGTGTCGTGCAGTATTTTGAACGTGTACGCTTTGAACTGCATGGCAATCGTGTATTACTGGGTTTGCTGGGCACTATTCTGGCCCCTTGCCAGCTTACGCCGCCGCTGCCGCCGAATACACCGCCAACCAGGCCGGTTGCCGAAGGCGATAGCAGCAAGTGCCCGCCCATTATTCCTGTGTCCTCCGGGCGGGTGTTTCCTGATGTGAGCGTACCTGGAACAACGCTGGGGTTTGAGGCACGTGGCTATCTGCCGGGAGAAACGATTAGCCTGTGGCTCAACCTGCCAGACACCTCGGTGCGTGAACTGGAATTTAAACCAGTGGCTGACCCGGATGGTGGTCTGCTGGTAGGCTTCCGTACCTTTGCTGGCGACCCATCTGGGCGCTGGAGTATTGTGGGATGGGGGGTAGCTAGTGGTCGCCAGGTGGTGGCAACCTTTGAACTACGGCGATAGGTCTGGTTACTCACCAGTATGCCAGAAACTACTCCTCTGCGTGGGTCACCGACGGCAGCACTGATTGTTGTCACCTTTGCCATCTTTACAGATATTCTGATCTATGGCATGGTGGTGCCAATTCTGCCCCGTTATGCTACAACACTGGGTATTTCCCCGACGGGGATCGGCGTACTGTTTGGTAGCTACGCAGCAGCTCTGCTGATTGCCACGCCGTTCTGCGGATGGCTGTCTGACCGGATTGGCCGGCGAGGGCCGATGATGTGGGGGATGTTCGGGCTGGCAGCGGCAACCCTGTTGTTTGCTTTGTCTGATACCTATGCGTTGCTGTTGCTGGCTCGTGTGTTGCAGGGAGTTGCCGCTGCTGCAACCTGGACGGCTGGCCTGGCTCTGCTGGCAGATACCTTTCCGCCTGATACACGTGGTCGGGCCATGGGCACAGCTATGACGGGTACGGCGATAGGCATGTTGTTTGGCCCGGCATTCGGTGGTTTCTTGTACGAGTGGGGTGGCTATCAACTCCCTTTTCTGATCGCTGCCGGGTTTGCCTTGCTTGATGGACTGGCGCGCGCCTGGCTGATCCGCGATCCTCCACGCCAGACTGGTCCACGGGTTACGCTGCTGATGTTGCTACGCGACCGGCGGGTGTTGGTAACCAGTGGGGTGATTGTGGTAGCGACCGGTGCATTGACCATGCTCGAGCCGTTGCTGCCGCTCTATCTGGAACAGGATCGTGGTATTTCACCCGGCATGATCGGGGTACTCTTTGGGGTGGTATCACTGGCGTTTGCTCTGATTTCACCACTGGCTGGTGGCGCTGCAGATCGCTGGGGGCGCCAGCCAGTGATGCTGGCTGGTCTGGTAGCACTGGGGCTGATCCTGCCATTGCTGGCGCTACCACAGACACTGATCTGGATAGCAGTGGTACTGTTTCTGCTAGGTGGGGTCAATGCTCTGGCCATATCACCCAGCCTGCCTGAACTGGCCGATGCCGTCGATGCGCATGGAGGGCATGCCTATGCCATGGTGTATGCGATTTTTAATGCTGCCTATGCTGGCGGCATGATGGTCGGGCCAGTTGCCGGAGGCGTGCTATTCAGTACATTCAATCTAGGGGTCACGCTGTTGCTTACCGGTATCGTGATGCTGGTGTATGCCGGTGTGGTGCTGGTGAGCCTTGCACGTCATGGCAAACTCTGATCGCTTGTTTAAGAAATTCCCTGAATATACGCTCCATTCTGATCCGCTTCACCGAGAATAGCCAGCAGAATGTGTAAGAGATCCTGCAAGTCGGCTGGCACACGATATAGATTAAGATCCTGAGTAATATGTTTTTCTACACGATGTAATCTGCCAAATTGCCAGACGTTGCCAATCGAGACGGCTCCATACAATACTGGTATATCCTCGTTTATCCACTGATCCAGAGCGATCAATTCTACTGCCAGTTGGGTGAAACCACGTTGCAGATCGGCATTCTTCGCCTCGATGATCAGAAAATGGTGTTTTGCCTGGATAAAATAGTCAAGTGTTCCCTTGAGTTGCTGGCTGACCTCGATCGGAAATTCAATTTTGACTTTGACATGATTATAACGGGCCAGGTCTATCAGAATTGGCGCGATTAGAAATTCACGCCGTGCCGCTTCGCTGGTAAGACTAATATATGGCAGACTCGCCTGGATACGGTCATACAAATCGTTGTACCAGGGGATGGCCTGCGTGCTTTTGGGTAGGGTTATATTTGCACTCTGGAAGGTGTAGCTAAAGTAGGCCAGGACTTCGTCTATATCAAGGTTTAGTTTAAAATAATCTGTAAATGTTAATCCAGTCTGGGCTGTAAGAGGTGACGGGCGCATAGAACCTCCGTTCTTGAGCATGGGTTGACAGAAGCGAAGCGCAAAGCAAATGTGTGCATTAAAATCGCTTTGCGCTTTGCGCTTGTACCTACTCGGCGAAATTCAGCATTGTGCCTATATCAGCCGCTACGGCCCGCTCATAGACTATGGCTGCCAGGGCAATATCCCACAGGGCAACACCCTGCGATTCAAACAGCGTAATCTCGTCTGGCCGACGTCGTCCGGGTGTCAGGCCGGTGATTACATCGGCCAGGGGCCGTACCTGGCCCCAGTGGAAGGCATTGCGTTCAAAGGCGCGGATCAGATCGCCACTCTCCAGGCGCGCCGTTTCCAGGTCGTCGGTAAAGATCCGATCGGCCCGTCGAATAGTTGTACGGTCAATTTCGGCCCGGGCCGCCGAGTTCGATCCAGCCGCGTTGATATGCACACCGTTATGCAGATCTTCACCGTTAAAGACCGGATCAGACGCAGTTGTCACAGTAATAATAACATCGGCCCCATTAATTGCCGCACCGGGCGACTCGACGGCACGAACGGATAGCCCGAGTTGAGAACCCATTTTATGCGCAAAAGCCGTGCGGCGTTCTTCCGAGCGGCTATACACGCGCACATCGCGCAAGGGGCGTACCGCGGCAACCGCTTCCAATTGGGCCTCGGCCTGGAAGCCAGAGCCAAACAATGCCAGGGTGCCAGCATCATGGCGGGCCAGGTGGCGGGTGGCAACGCCACTGGCAGCACCGGTACGCAACTGTCCCAGGTAGTCGGCTTCGATCATAGCCAGAAATGCACCGCTCTGCGTATCATACAGGTGGACAATAAATCGCACCGTCTGCCGGGTAGCCGTATAGGCTTTCAGTCCCCAGTAGCGGCGTGCAACCAGCGCCCCCGACATGGTATGGAGTGTGCCATTTGGTTGGCGTACACGCCGACGAGGCTCGTTGATTCCGGTACCATTCGACTGTTCAAGAAACGCGGTTTCTACAGCCTCCAGGGCTTCGGCCATACCAACCAGGGAACGAACGTCATTTTCGCGTAAAATGCGTACAGGCATGTTAGCCTCCCACTTCTTTAAGTTCGCAATGATATCAACATGAGTGATCCTGTTAATGGGTAAGTGTACCATTTATTCTTTCCCCAGGAATGCAGCATCGTTGTTAGCTTACAGGAGAGTGTGAGATTTATCAAATGCCGTTAGTATCATTCAGGATGTAACGTATACTATAATGCGTACAGTAACCGTTCAGGTGGGGTGGTCGGGAGGCGTGTTGCCCCCCGGAGTCTCTTCTTGTCGGCCCGTTGTGGCGGCAAAGCCGCCACAACGGGCCGACAAGAAGGTTTTGCGGGGGCCGCAGGCCCCCGCGCCCCTGCTGGCGCAGGTACTGCCTGAACGGTTACATGCCTACATAGAGCGTAGGCGAGAGCCTGTCCCATTCGATCATTCTGTAAAGGAGAAAACCCTGTATGTTCACCTCGCTTAACAAATATCGGCAGTTTGGCCCCCTGGTGTTACGTGTGGTAATCGGCATTATTTTCCTGGCGCATGGTCTGCAGAAGTTCGGGATTGTTCCTGGCGGTAATCTGGCAGGAGTAACGGGTTTCTTTGGCAATATTGGCATTCCGTTGCCGGGATTAATGGCAGTTGTAGTTGCCCTGGTTGAGTCTGTGGGAGGGTTGGCCTTGATTCTAGGTTTTGGTACGCGCATTGCTGCCATTCTGCTATCGATAGTTATGCTGGTGGCGATTTTTGTGGCCAAGCTGCCGAGTGGGGCAGGGTTGATCGGTGGTTTTGAAATCGACCTGGCTTTGCTGGCCGGGCTGGTAGCCTTGATTCTGATGGGATCTGGTGAAGCGGCGCTGGAGGATAAGGTTTTGAGCCCACGCTTTACGTAGTACATGCAGAACGCTATTAATCCAGGAGAAGCGCAGCATGCTGCGCTCCTCCTGTCGGTGGCAATTATTGCACGCAATGAAGCGCGTCATATCGCTGGCTGCCTCGAGAGTGTGGCGAGCCTGGCCGATGAGATTGTTGTGGTGCTGGATAGTCGTTCCTGCGACCAGACTGGAGCAATCTGTCGCACATATGGCGCACAGGTGTGGATCGAGCCGTGGCGCGGCTTTCCCGCTCAGCGTAATCGTGCCCTGGCACTCTGTCGGGGAACCTGGGTATTGTTTATCGATGCTGATGAACGTGTGACACCGGAACTGCGCCAGGCGGTGTTGCATGTAATCCGTGCCAGTGCGTTCGATGTGGCCGGGTTCTGGATTCCGCGTTACAATATTTTCTTTGGCCAACGCCTGCGTGGCGGCGGTTGGTATCCTGATCATCAACTGCGGCTGTTACGCCGCACCCGTGCATGCTATGATGAGCGTCGGCTGGTACATGAACTTGTGCAGGTCGATGGATCAACCGGGCAACTGACCGGGCATCTGCTGCACTATAATATCGAGCAGTTGGGCGAGTTCTGGCAGAAACAGACGATCTATGCCCTGGCCGAGGCACGTACGTTGCATGCCGAAGGTCAGCGTGTGCGCTGGCGTACCTTTCTAAGTGCGCCTGTGCGCGAGTTTCAGCGGCGTTTCTTTAAACTCGGGGGCTGGCGCGATGGTGCGCTGGGGCTGTTCCTGTGCGCAGCCCTGGCCTGGTTCGAAGTAGTGAAATATGCCTTTCTACGCTTGATGCAGGCACGTCCCGTAGTTGAACCATAATGCAATTACCAGATGCCATCGAAACAGACCGATTGTTGATCCGGCCCTTTACTGCCGAAGATCGGGAAGCGTTTGTGCATTTTATGACCAATGCCGAGGCCACGCGCTATCTTTTGTTTGCCGACGAACAGAAAACCGTGGCAGGGGCTAGAAGTCTGTTTCATATCATTGTCCAATCGTACAAGACCACACATCCGATTTTTGCCTATGCGATTGTCTTGAAAGAGGACGGCTTTATCGGCTCGTGTGGTATTGGCGAATTGCCGCTAGATGCGATCTATGAATGCTACTACAGCTTGCTCCCTGATTACTGGCGGCATGGATACGCCAGCGAGGCTATGCAGGCGTTGCTGGCGTACTGCTTTGCTCACTACCCTATCACTGAAATTCGCGCCTATATCAGCCCTGATAATCCCGCCAGTTCCAGCCTGGCCGAGCGAATAGGGATGACCTACCAGGGTATTCAAAAACATCCAACCTTTGGCAATTCAGGCCGTATGTATAAGATTACACGCCCATGAAAACGAATGCAGTACGTACACTAGACCGCGCCGGTATAGTGTATGAGTTATGCTATTATCAACTTGATATGGAACAGTTTAGCGCCGAACGAGTTGCGGTTGAACTGGGCATGCCCGCCGAAACAATTTTTAAATCCCTGATCACACACGGTGATGTGACCGGCCCGGTGTTTGCGGTGATTCCCGCGGCGAACGAGCTTGATCTGCGTGCCCTGGCGGCCATATCGGGCAATAAGCGGATTGAACTGGTACCCCTGCGCGATGTCCTGTCGCTCACAGGCTATCAACGCGGCGCGGTAACGCCGCTGGCCGCAAAGCGTGCCTACCCGGTGTATATCGACGAAACGGTAGAACTCTGGCCGCAGGTGGGTATTAGCGGGGGCATGCGTGGTTTGCAGATCCTGCTGTCCCCCACAGATCTGATCCGTGTCCTCGGGGCGCATCTGGGCAATATAGCTGTATAAACCATGCTATTAGCCTAGTACGATATGCGCTCAGATAGAAAATGCAGTACTTTTGTACCATTCCTGCCTGTCTTGTTTCATCTATCGATCAAATCAGGTTTGTTATAATGCGCACCGTCTGCTCCGATCTCTGTAGGAACAGGAGTTTACGCGGTTAGCTTGAGTTACCTTATCCCTCTGACCTGTGCCTCGGAACGGTTTCAGGAACATCGTTCATTTCTCGTCGCTCTTCCCTCGGACGATCAAACGTATGGTTTGATCCACCACCGCGTATGTCCTGTCAATAACACGAGTTACGCGGTCGCTCACCCACAAGCTGGGATTCGCCTCTGGCAGGGCGGAAGAAAACACCTTTTGGCTGCGATTTTTTCGCCGGAGGCGAAAAAATCGCAGCCAAAAAGAGATTCTGTACTACGCTGCCGCAGGCAAAACAGGTCTTTGGGCTGATCAAACGTCTGGTTTGCACACCCACCGCGTAAGTCCTGTCAATAAGGAAGAATACAATGTATCAACGTCTATTGACATTCAGCATGCTTATCATTCTATGCATCAGTATGACCCTCACGCCAGTCGAAGCGGGTCAATCCACTATATCAGCATCTCCCCAGGCATTTCCTTATTTACCAGGTTTTCCGCGCACCGACCCAACCGATACGGGCTTTAGCTCACCTTCGGTCATCGATATGAACGGCGACGGTCGGCTGGATGTACTGACAGCCGATAGTAACGGATGTGTCTGGGGATGGAACGATCAGGGCAACCTACTGCCTGGTTTTCCGATCACCAGCACAGGTGGTTGTTCCATATCAGCGCGGATCAATAGCCCCCTGGCCATAGCAGACATTACCGGCAATGGTAGGCCGGAAATTGTTGCGGGAACGCGCGGTACAGGCACGGCTGTGGGTGAACGCGGCAAGGTATTTGTCTGGCAGGCGTATGGGGCGTTGCTACCCGGTTGGCCGAAGGAGATGGCCTGGAATCCGACTGGCAACGGTGGTGCAGAAGTCTATGGCATTACGCTGGCCAATGTAGCTGGTGATGGGTTGTTAGAAGTAGTGGCCGGTACCAGTAATAACTCAACCAACATGGCCGATACCGACACGCCAAATCTGTATGTCTGGCATAGCGACGGTACCATGGTACCGGGCTATCCCACGTCGTATCGTACTGCTGGCATTTATGGCAATATTGGTGCGGCCAACCTGGTTGGCAACGAGTATGCGGAAGTGGTGGCAGGGCGCGATCATTTGTATATCCATGCTTATGATTCGCAGGGAACCTATGTGCCGGGTTGGCCGGTACGTACGTATCTCGATGCGGCAAAAACCGACTTTAAAACTGATCCCTATATTGAATTTACCGAAAATCCTCCCAGTATGGGCGATCTTGATGGTGATGGAACAACTGAAATCGTGATTGCCGGAAAGCTGCGTAAGCCCACCGAAGGTCATGCAGTCACCAATGCTGTGGTGATGGTTATTCAGCCAGACGGCAAGCGCCGCACAGGTTGGATCATTCCGGCTCTGGGTGGTGGGCGCGTAGCCAACGATTTTTTACCTGGTCAGGCTGTGGCTCTGGCTGATATTGATGGCAACGGGCGGCTTGAAATAATCGTCACGCTGTTCGATGGATATCTACGGGTCTATCAGGATAATGGCAGTGAGCTATGGAACTATAATTTTGCTGCGGGACAGGCTCTGTTTGGCAGCGAACCGGTTATTGGCGATATCGACAACGATGGTCGGCTAGATATCGTCTTTGGCACCTATAGCCCCGATGGGAGCGCCCACAGCGCTGCCGGAATCCATGCGCTAAATGCCGACGGCCAGCCGCTGGCTGGTTTTCCTCTGCCGCTTACGCATGAGGAAGGCCAGAAACAGGGCGTGCGTGCTGCGCCAACCCTGGCCGATCTTGATGGCAATGGTACAGTCGAGATCATTGCTGCCACGCAGGGTGGTGCGCTGTATGTGTGGGATCTGCCAGGTGCCTATGCATCCGAGCGCATGCCCTGGCCCACCGGTCGCCACGATAACCTGCGTAGTGGCACATCTGGCACTGTGGCACCGCCCCTGATAGAGTTAACAGCCCAGGCCTATCTGCCACTTATGCAGCGGTAACATTGCTCTGGCGGAACTGTGGTAGGATAGATGGTCAGCAAGAGAAATGAGAGGAGAGGATGTGTGAGTGATCAACCTGTACCACTACCTGTACCACTACGCCTGGGCGATGCTCTGTTTATCAATGTAGCCTTTCCCATGCCCAGCAGTAATGCCCGCAAGTTGCTGCCGCGCGATGCAAAGATCAATCTGGTCGAAACATTGCCAGGCCAGGCTGTGCTGATCCTGGCTTTTGCGCTCTATCGTGAGTGTCCGTTTGGAGAATATGCCGAAGTTACGCTGGCTATTCTCTCTTCGCATGAACGTACCTTGCCAATCATTACAATGACCCAACTACTGTCTGAAAGCCGTTATCCGGCTTATGTCTTGCACATGTTTGTCAACAACGCCGAGGCGCAACGGCTTGGTGTCGAAACATGGGGGTTGCCCCGTCGTATGTCTGAGGTATGCGTGAGTGAACAAAATGGACGCGCTATCTGCGAGGTTCTCTTAGAGGGGCGCAAGGTGTTGCAGTGTGAGGCCGAGCGCCCTGATACCAACCGCTCGCGTACGATGGAGATTGATACCTATACCCTCCACGAAGGAAAACTGATGTATACGGCTATGCCGTGCGACGCACAGGCGTATGGGCGTATTCAGGGTGGTGGAGCTACCCTGCGCTGGGGCGATCATCCGATTGGTCAGCGTATGGCCAGCCTGGGCATCAAGGCGCAGCCCTTGATGGTACGCTACTACGACCATATGCAGGCTGAATTACGGCTGCCCCGGCAGATTAGCTAAGGCAAGGTTTCAGGATGACCAGGATTACGTCACAGTTCATGTACAGATTACTTGTGTGAATCATCCCACCCCCTGGTTCCCGCTCCTGCATGGGGCGGGGGCCAGGACGCCCATATGCATCAAGGTAAGGAACATGCGCCCGAAACAAAGATGAATCGCATCAGGACGCCCTATGGCCCCTCTCCCCCCTGCCCCCTCTCCCCAGCGGGGAGAGGGGGGTATCCACCTGGCGGTATCACGCAGCGGCGAAGCCGCTGCGTGATACCGCCGAATATTCTCCCCCTCCCCTTCCAGGGGAGGGGGTAGGGGGGTGGGGTATCCAGCCTGGCATCGGCATCAGCGGAAAAAACCTACCCCTGACAGCACCCCCAGGCTCCCTCTCCCATCTTGGGAGAGGAGGAACACCGAACCGGCTTACCTTGATGCGTATGGGCCAGGACGCCCCGTTTCCTCCCTTTCCCTCGCCATCCGTAGGGACAGGCGTCTACCTGTCCGTGCGGACGTGTTCCGCATAGGACGCCCTGCGGACGTGCTTCTGCGCGTCCCTACGGAAAAAACTACCTGTAAGGGGAGGGCGTATTGTCCAACCAAACGGTAAAGTATCCATCATGCCTTAATCCTCGATCTCCGTCGCACCGAAGGCTTCCTTCAACTTTGCTTCGTCTTCACTCGACAAATTGGTGCGCAAAACCGTTGGCTGATAGTGCTGTAATTCAGGCAAAACTTTGTCCTCGACAATTTGCGTTACGAGCAGAAACAGTGCCGAGTGGCCTGGCTGGACGGTGTTGCCAACGTCTTTGATAAAGCTATCGTCAATGCCAATATCGGTGAATGCCCCCCCCAGGGCACCCCCAGCCGCGCCAGCCAGCAAGCCCAGCCAGGGCATCCAGAAGATAATTCCGATCAATAGCCCCCAGAAAGCCCCGCCCAGAACACCAGAACCAACCAGATTATGGGCCTGCTTGACTTTCACTTTGCCATCTGTACGACGTACAACGACCGCTGCATCGGAAAGCTGGATCAGTTGCTGCTTTTGCAGGCTGAACAACTTCTCGCGTGCCTGCACTGCCCCGTCTTCAGTATCGAACGCCAGTACGATGAGATCGGCCATGCGGAACCTCCTTGTTGCGTGACTTGAAAAAGGACGCTGCAATATAATGAACCTTGTAACCGTTCAGGTGGGTGGTCGGGAGGGGCAATGCCCCTCCCGGAGTCTCTTCTTTTCGACCCGTTGTGGCGGCAAAGCCGCCACAACGGGTCGAAAAGAAGGTTTTGCGGGGGCCGCAGGCCCCCGCGCCCCCGCTGGCGCAGGTACCGCCTGAACGGTTACATGAACCTTTATTGATCGATTATACTACGTCCCCTTTTGTGACAACCCTGATATTTTCCGGCACATTTCGCTCACAGTCAGAACGTTTCCTATACGTTGCCACACCAGTCTTGCGTTATAATGCAAGTATTATGGTATGTCCTAAAAGCAGTTTCCACTTCTGGCAGATATAATTATGCATATTCTTTTGATTAATAATGATCCTCTCTTGCGCCATAGTCTGGCTTTTAATCTTATGCAGTCGAAGTATCGTACCAGCGTTGCCGCAAAGCTTGAAGATGCTTTGAGTATGGTTCAAGCCGACCGCCCTGACTTGATTCTGCTGGATGTCGATCTGACCGACACAGATACACTGCGACTGCTACGCTGGTTTACAGCACAGGTGGATCTGCCGATTGTCTTTCTGGTTGCCCGTAGCGAAGATCTGGATACAATCCTGGGCGCGGACGGTCGGACATATAACTATATGATCAAGCCATTTGATCTGGATGTGCTGCTGGCTCGTATTAAAGCTATCTTGCGGCCAGTTCAACCGACCAATCCTGCGCCTGAGATATCTGTACGCCCGGTTGTGGTTGGTGATCTGACGATTGACCCGGTCAGCCGGACGGTAACTATCGGGGATCAGTCCCTGGAGTTGCCGCCACGCGAGTTTGCGCTTCTACACACCCTGGCCCACAATGCTGGCCAGGTATTGTCAATCGAGCAGTTGCTGGCAACTGTCTGGGGGATAACCTATGCTGGCGATGCTCAGGTTGTGTATGTCCATATTCGCTGGCTGCGCGAAAAGCTGGAAGTTGACCCATATACCCCCCGCCGGATTATCACGGTACGTGGCGCTGGTTATAAGTTACTTGCTCAGGTGTAGGCCTCTTATTAACACGAGTTACGCGGTGGCGTACAACCCAGGCGTTTGATCGCATGAAAGACCTTTTTCGCCTGCGGCAGCGTGGTATTTTATATCTTTTTTTCCAGAATGTTTCGCCGGAGGCGAAACATTCTGGAAAAAGTAGTACATGATCTCTTTTTGTTGCCGCTTTTTTCACCGGAGGCGAAAAAAGCGGCAACAAAAAATGTCCTCTTCCGCCCTGCCGGAGGCGATATCAGCCCAGAGTATGGACGACGGCGTACCTCGTGTTATTAACACGAGGTACGCCGTCGTTTACCTACAGACTGAGATTCGTCTCTGGTAGGGTGGAAAAAAGATCTTTCTTTTTCAAAAAATGTTCCCGTAGGGAACATTTTTTGAAAAAGAATATAAAATTTTACGCTGTGCGCCACGCGCATGGATGGCTAAGACATGGTTTCAGGATGACCAACTTTACTGTACCATTCCCAGACGGATTGGTCGCGTGGGTCACGCCACCCCCCGCCCCTGCACGGGGCGGGGGCCGGGGGAGAGGGCGTATCGTCGAACCAAACGGTACAGTAAACGTGAACCATGGCTAATGTGAACATAGCGCCTCTGTCGGTAGGGGGTTCGTGAACCGTCCCTACACGCCCATCGCACCTGGAAGCAGCGCCTACATAACCCGGCGGTTATGTGGTTATGTGCGCTACCAGGATGTTTCGTCCCTATGAACTATCTCATAGCGCATGACTACACGACGGCTAAGATCCAGGCCATAAGCCTCCTGGCGGCGTAGTAGATCCGCCAGATCAGGGGGAAGATTAGTAGTGTCAAGCTCGTAGAATCCCAGGCGTTGGTAAAAAGGTGCATTCCAGGGGATATCGCGAGATGTGGTCAGCGTGATACCAGCAAAACCCGCTGTGCCAGCCCACTCACAAACTGCCCGTATCAGCGCCGTGCCGACACCTTGCCGTCCATGGGACGGATGCACATCCAGTTCTGCCAGGTGCGGCTCGCCGTCATATAACTTTACCAGGGCAAACCCGATTGGCTCTCGAACAGTCGACAGTGCCACCCATAGATTGCCATCTTGCTGCGCCCGCCGTAGATCTACCAGGTCGGTTGAATCGTTCAAAATATGTTCGGGCAGATTCCATCCGACAAACATGCGTGCTGCTGCCAGTTCGATTCTCTGCAGCGAGGAAAAGTGTTCAGGTTGAGCTAGCTCAATTGAAAAGTTCATGGCACATCAAGTTCAACTGGTTCCGGGGTTGGCTCGTCTGGTACAGGTTCTACGTCTTCAGTGTCTTGAAGTTCTGGATCATCACGTTCTGGATCATCAGTTGGTGAAATCCGTTCGCTGGTTTCCTCATCCGTACAGGCTATTGAACCGCTGGAAGCTGTTGCCGTTCGATTGCCTAACTTCCAGACCAGACTGGCTCCGGTGATATCTACACTGAAAACCTTTTTGTGGCGTCCTGGTTGAAATGCGGTTGGCTGGCCCTGATCGACAGGATCAGGTATAAACTGATTCTGGCTACCGATAGGAATGGTTATACTGGCTTCAGATTCGTTATTATAGCCAAAGTACGCTGTATATGTGCCATCTTCCTGTGTCACCACACACTCAAGTATCGGCCTCACATACGCCTCAGCATTCTGTTCATCTACTAATGGGGTAGGCGTAACAGATGGGGTAGGCGTAACAGATGGGGTAGGTATATTCGTGCTAGTTGCTGTAGGTGATGGCGTAGATGTACTGGTTGGCATAGGCGTATTTGTGCTAGTTGCTGTAGGTGATGGCGTAGATGTACTGGTACTGGTTGGCATAGGCGTATTGGTAGACGTCAGTGTAGTGGTAGGCGTCATAGTCGGAGGTATAGGTGTAGCTGATGGCATCGGCGTCATGGTACTGGTTGATGTAGGTATACTGGTTGGTATACGCGTCCTCGTTGGTATGGCAGATGGCAGCAGCGTAGCCGTTGGTGGTGTACTCGGCGTCGGAGTAGCGGTTGGAGTTCGCGTTGGAGTTGGTGAAATTACCAGGGTTGCGCTATTTTGCCCACTGGGCGTGGTCGTGGTGCTCACCGGCATTCTGATAGCTGTGCTGGTCGGTGTGGGCGGCAGTCGCGTACCAGGTAGGGGACTACTAGTTGCTGTTGCGGACGGAACAGCCAGAATCAAAGACGGATCAGTTGCAACCGGCATAGCCCCGGTTGTCGCATCAGACTGACGTGATGGCACGGTTGGTGTAGATGTCGGCGTCGTTCTGCGCGTCGGCTGAGCGGTTGATGTTAAACCAGCACTGGTTGTACGCAAAGCTGTCGCTTGTGGAGACGAAGACTGGCCTGATGATGCAGCAGCTTCGGCTTCAATACGCGGTAAATCACGTCGCAATGCTTCAAACGTCTCGCTGGCAACCTGGAGAGTCTGTTGCCGTTGATTGCTGATAACGCGCGTCTGATCAATGGCTTTCTCTACCGTTGTATCGGCGGTAGTGAGCAACTGCTCAAGTTCTTGCTGCACCTGCGCACCATTCCCAGACTGACTGGCCTCGCGCATAGCAGTGTGAACTTGTTCATCAATTAGTTCAAGCGATCGCTCGACATTCTCGACATTCTCGACATTCTCGACATTCTCGACATTCTCGACATCTAACGATTCTGCCTGGGCTACCAGCTTTTGAAACTCACGAATACGCTCACTGGCATACTCGACCTGCAACTGGCTGCGTTTGATCGGATCGGGTGTCAGAGCCAGTACTACCTGTTCCTGCGTGCGCTTCACTGCATATAACGGATGACCAGGCACGCTGGCTGCTGCGGTTTCCACTACGGTTGTCACTACAATCAAGAGCAACACCAGCGCAATTGGCACAGCTACCAGAGGTTTTATATGCGTGGAAAATAGCTGGCGTAGGAACGCAAACATACGCCCGGTCAGCGTTGCTGAACGAGCAGAGGCTGCTGATGCCGCACCCACCTGTCTGGGCAGCATTTCAGCCGCCAGAACTTCAATTTCCCGCCTACCGGTACACAGCCAGGCTTCCATATCGGGTGACAACTGTGTTTCAGCCTGAACGGTGCTGGCGATATGCAGCAATGGCTCTAGCTCTTGAGCGACATCGGGATAGTGTGCCAGGCACTCTTCAATGTCTGCGCCTGCACGCAGGCGTTCAAGAGCTTCATCAAGTGTATGTGAGAGGTCTTTTTGCACCTCTCAATCTCCTATGTTTGTCTCCAGAGAACCCGTTGGTACTCTGCGGATTATTTGTTTTGGTCGCATATCATGGTGCTGCAACTCGATAGTTGCTCCCTGTCGTTTGCTCGATCGTTTTGCGCGAACAGCATCGGGCTGATCCGGCCATCTGTCCTCGTCGCGAAGCAAGATCTGATGCAAACTTTGTAATGCCCGATATTGCAGTGCCTTGATTGCGCCTTCGGTACGCTTCAGCGCCGTTGCAATCTCGTTATTGGTCATGTCGGCAAAGAAGCGTAGCATAAGCACCTGCCGTTGATCTTCAGTTAGTTGTTCAATTGCCTGTTGCAGAACAATCCGATCAAACACCATACGTACATCGTCTGATCGACGTACATCGATGATCTCGACCTGCTGATCAAGTGGCGTAGCCAGCACTTGTTTACGACGATGATAGCTATTCAAGACATTTCCAGCAATGGTATAGAGCCAGCCCAGGAATGATTTCTCATCGCGGTAGGTAAATTGACTAATACCCTTGATGATCCGAATAAACACTTCCTGGGTGAGATCTTGCGCCATCTCGCGTTCGTAGACGCGCACGATCAAATAACGCAGGATCATACTGGCATAGCGATCATATAGCTCGCTAATTGCCCCTACGTCGCCGGACTGAGCAGACTCAATGAGCGTTGGTAGGTCCACTGTGAAGGACATAGCCCTTTCGGCATTATCTGCAGATCATATCTGGCGAACCGCCGTGAGTGTGATGTCCCTCACTTCTTCAAACGCGACGGTTGGCCGAATAGATACGCGGGGAAAGCGCTTCCCCGTAAAATGTCATATTTGGTTGCTCAGAGGGTGGGTATGTAGGAATAAAGGTGTTCTATTGCACCCCGCATAAGCATTATAACTAACCTGACTGGATTCCGTAAGGGAAAAATCGGTTAAGAAATACAACCAGTACCATTGTACTATGATAGTACTACCAGAAAAAGAGCGCGTAAAAGACCCGCTATCTGCCTGTCGCCATTTGCACAGGCGCACTACTCGCGCTATACTGCCATACATATAAACGTTAAAAGAGTCATTCCTTGTTTAAGACAAGGTTTCAGACTGGTCAATTGTACTGTACACATTACAGACGGATTAGTCGCGTGAGTTACTTCACCCCCCGGCCCCGCCCCGTGTAGGGGTGGGGGAGTTGGATGGGGCGTCCTGGCAGCACACGCCGAGCGTGTGCTGCCAGGACGCCCCGTTGCCCCCTCTCCTTCAGGGAGAGGGGGCAGGGGGAGAGGGGCCATAGCTTGTCCTGATGCCCTATCTTAAAAAAACTGCCCGTGTGAGGCACCGCTGGGTAATTCCATGTGGACAGCCCGTTGCGCCCTCGTAGGGGCGAATAATTATTCGCCCCTACCCCCGCTGGGGAATGACCCAGTGGTATCGTGTGAGTCAGGGGGGAGAGGGCGTACTCGCAGGGGTAGGTTTTTTGGCCGGATCGCATCCCAACGGGATCGGTAGGGGCAACCCCCCC
>RRYU01002595.1_pt1 | contig 21079 bp, 17 predicted proteins | sample 2162651 | NCBI WGS metagenome assembly RRYU01 (sample SAMN10267283, study PRJNA491782) | microbial mat metagenome | isolation source: biomat in the production well | place: Japan: Minami-Kanto gas field, natural gas well KTG3 | collected 2017-06 | reverse complement strand
GGGGGGGGTTGTCTGGCCCGATCTGGCGCTGATACTGGCCTGGCCAGCGAGCCTGTTGTTGTTCTGGATTGCACTGCGGATCATGGGCTTTGCGCGTCGGCTGGCGCTGCTGGTGTTGCTGCCGCTGGTGCTATTGCTGCCCTTGTTGACAGCATTTGAAGCGCCGCGCCTGGCTTTTGGCAATCTGTGGGTGGTGCAGTTCGGGCTGATCGGAGTGGGCGGCGCGGCATTGTGTGCCTGGCTGGTGCCACCGCTCTTGCGGCGGCTGAACGTGCTTCCCGCTCAAACGGTCATGGCCTGGCTGCTGCTATTGCTGGTACTCACCTTTGCCATAAAATATGGCGGCCGTCTTTATCCTGATTCCATGCCCGGCGACTTGCAGCTGCATGTGAATCGTTATACCCTGACCACCCATGGGCATGTGTATATCGAGGCGCAGCATCGCGGGTTGCCGTTTCCTTTTCCCAATGCGCTGTATATTCTGATTGCGCCGCTGACGTTGCCAGGATTTGGCATACACTTTCTGTTTGAACTGACGGCTGGCTTGTTTGAAGTGGCTATGGTGCTGTTGCTCTATGTGCTGATGGCGCGGGTGACAGGGAGTTCGCGCATAGGGTTGCTGGCTGCTGCAACCTATGCGCTAACGCCGGCTGGCTTTATGACAACCTGGTTTGCCTTTGAAACGCAGGTATCGGCGCTATTCTTTTCGGCGTTGCTGATGACGGTACTGGTGCTGCGCTGGCCGGATTATAGTGACTGGTGGACGCGCGGTCTGCTGGTGTTTTTGTTTGCGCATGCCTTTCTGGGGCATATTGGCCAGTTTATCAACACGGTGTTTCTAGCCCTGCTGATTGTGCCGTTTGTCTGGTGGCGTTATACGCAACCTGAAGAGCGGCGGGGGCTGCGTCAGATTGTACTGGCCGGACTGGTGGCGGGCCTGTTTGCCTGGGCCTTCTACTACAGCCGGTTCACACATATGTTTGTCGAGCAATTTGTAGGGATGTTCGACGGTGGTTTGAATGAGATAACCGGGCGGCAACCGATTCCGCGCAGTGCCACGCTACGTGCGTTGTGGTATGATGGACTGATTACTCACCTGGGCTTCTTTCCGGTACTGCTGGCCCTACCAGGCAGTTTGATACTGGCCAGACGGCAGCAACATGCGGGCATTCTGGTGACACTAATCGGGTTTACGGTTCTGGTAGCGCTGTCTCAAGCAGTGTTGCCATTGATTACGCTATCGTCAATTACCACACGCTGGCTGCTGTTTGCAACATGGGCGATCTGTGTGGCGGCGGCGGTGGGGTTGTCGTGGGTGTGGCAGCGGGGGCGCGGGGGCAAAATTGTGGCGCTGGCGATGGCTGGCTTTGTTTGCTGGCACACGATTGTGGTCTGGATCGATGCGATGGCGTTGCGCGATCCGCCGGTAGAACCTTTCTAAGCGCAAAGTACGAAGATTCAACATAGCACGCAGGAGCATTGAAATGTCCTATGACGCCATTGTAGCAGGGGGCGGATTGGTTGGTTTGAGTGTAGCGTGGCAACTGGGCGTACGGGGGGTGAAAACGCTGTTGCTGGAACGCACAAGTATCGGGGCTGGCACCAGTGCACGGGGGATGGGCAGCTTCACGCAGCAGTTAGAAACAGATATTCTGATTGCACTGAGCCAACTTAGTCTGCCGATCCTGAAGCAACTGGGCCGGCGGATCGATTTTCATCAGTCTGGCTATCTCTCTGTGGCGTTGAGTGCGCAGACCGATGTTATGCTGCGTGAGCAGGTAGACTTCCAGCGCGCGCATGGGGTGCCAGTAGAGTTTGAAAGCCCTGATACATTGCGTGAGCGCTTTCCGTATGTGCAAACGGGTGATGTAGTCAGTGCGGCTTTCTGTCACCTGGATGGCTATGCCTGGCCCCAGCATGCGATCAGGGCATTTGCCGAGGAGGCGCGTGCCTATGGGGTAGATATGCTAGAGGGCATAACTGTTACTGGTGTGCAGACTGTCGCAGGACGTGTGGCTGGCGTAGAGACCAACCGGGGAGCGTTTCATGCCCCAGTAGTGGTAAATGCGGCTGGGCCGTGGGCGATGCAGGTAGCGGCGATGGCCGGGGTGGCTGTGCCGGTGGTGCCGCTCAAGCGCCAGATCTGGCATACCGAGCCGACCGATGCTGTGCCAGCCGATGCGCCCCTGCTAATAGAGGTAGACACAGGCTGGTATATGCGCCCCTACGAGGGTGGGTTGCTGCTGGCTATGGCGAGTGCCGAGCAACCAGGGGACGAGTCGTTGGAACTGGATATTGTGCATGCCGAACGCATGCTGCGCCATGCGCGTCAGCGTCTACCCGCGTTTGGCGGAGAGTTATCGCAGGGGTGGGGTGGCTGGGCCGGGCTGTATGCTGTTACACCCGATGAGCATCCCATCCTGGGGCCGTCAGATACGTTGCCGGGCTTTTATCTGGCCTGCGGGTTTGGCGGGTATGGCTTTATGCATGCGCCTGCGGCTGGCCTGTTGCTGGCGGCGTTGATCTGCGGCGAGACGCCAGCGGTGGATATTGCGCCGCTGGGGTTAGAGCGGTTTGCGGTGAAACGGGCGTGAGTTCGTGGATGATTCTGTTTTAGTCTGCTGACAGACCATGCGTTGTCAATGCGCATCACCCGTGCTAAGATGGGATTGGGGTAGCAACGTAGCATTGTAGAGGCAATCGAAAGTGTCATGAGTGAACGTCTCATCATTCACAACTTCGCTGGCATCAAAGACATTGATCTTTCTTTAGGAAAGATCAATGTCTTGATTGGCCCCCAGGCTGCTGGAAAGAGCATCTGTGCGAAATCATTGTATTATTTTAAATCATTTTTAAATGATCTTTTTACGGCTGTTGAGACAGGGCAAACGAAACGCCAGTTTGATAATATTTTTTTAAAAAAATTCGAGACATATTTTCTTGCTCAAAACATAGAGAGTAAGGATTTTTTATTGAGGTATGAGATAGATGATGTATTTATCCAGGTAGATCGTAACCACGCAAAACTGAGACTGACATATTCCGAGTATTTTAAGAAAGAGCTTACTGCCTGGCGAAAGACATTCCGTGCCACACTTGATACAGCGGAGAATGAAGTTCAAGCGCTACCGAGATTTCACATTATTAGCAGAATGCAGAGACAGTTCTTCCATACTCAAGCGCATAACCTGGGAGGCATTGCGGCGTACTCGCAAATTTTCATACCGGCGGGAAGATCTTTTTTTGCCATCCTTCAGAGTAGTATATTCTCTTTTCTTTCAACGAATAATGCCATCGATCCTTTTCTTACAGAATTCGGATCTTTGTATGAAAGTATAAAATCTCCTCGATCCTCATATATGCCGCGAGATGATGCAGAAAAGCAACTCAAAAATAAAATAGATGCCCTGACCCTATCAATTCTGCAAGGAAAGCATGTTGTTGAAAGTGGCAAAGATGTTCTCCACTTATCAGATGGTAGGAAAATAAGTCTGGCGAATTCCTCATCTGGACAACAAGAGATGCTCCCCCTGGCGCTTATTTTAGGTAGTATTCCATTTATGCGACTCTCTGGCAGAGTTGGCAATGTCGTGTATATTGAAGAACCAGAAGCCCACTTATTTCCCACGGCGCAACGAAGCATTGTCAACCTGATTGCCACGATTTTCAATGAGTCAAAAATCCCGGTGCAGTATATTATAACCACCCATAGTCCATACATCCTGGCAGCATTCAATAATCTTATTCACGCTGGCAACGTTTCTTCCAGACTTGATCCTGACGCAACAGCAGAGTTAGAAAAAATAGTGCCAGAAGAGCAATGTATACGGTCAGAAAATATGCGCGTCTATTCGCTCCACAACGGTAGCTCTGAGTCAATCATATCGGACGAGACCGGTTTAATCAGCACTAATTTACTGGATACCGTTTCCGATGATTTAGCCATGCAGTTCGACAACATCCTGAACTTTGATGAATGACACGACATGAACATTCCAGACCACTGCAAGGAAGCAACTAGCGACCCGAAAATAATTCTCAAAGAGCATATCAGCAAGATCATATTTATCAACAACAATCGCACGTGTGTAACAATTATCACAGTCGATGGATGTGCAATCAACGAAGGTAGGCGCTGCGACTTTCTGGTGCTTGATGCAGCACAGAAAGAACACTATGTGGAACTGAAAGGCAGCAACATTGATCATGCGGTTGCACAACTTGAACGAACAATTGACATCCTGAGTGCTAACAAGCAACATTCTGCCAAATGCTCTTTCATCATAAGTACGCGCTGTCCTTTATTAACCCCAAAGATCCAGGAGTTAAAAGTTAGATTTAAAAAGAAGTATAACTCCACGCTGATGATCAAGAACAGGCAACATGAGCATGTTCTGTAAGGCGCGTTTGCTTTGCACAACCTTGTCATATGGACGTGGTACTCAATCATGAAGTGAGACATGAGATGACAAATGCATCACAGCAGAAAATCCAGACGCTCAGTATGGGCGGCGCGAGGAGTCTGGCATGGAATCACCATGATCATGCAGCGTCAGATTCCTCCCTGCGCCGCTGTGGAGGGGTGGGCATCCAGGGGCGGCCGGGGGGGCGGCTCCGGTCGGAATGACATGGGGTTTCATCGCCCAACCATCGTTATTTGGGCGGCGTTGTTGGGCGCTGGGCGCTGGGCGCTTATGTTTCCCTCCGGCGGCCTACAGGCATCCGTGGTGGTGCGGTGCGCCAGAGCAGGTCAACGTCGTCGGGGGTTAGTCCATAGGCTGCATTGACCAGGTCGGCCAGGCGATATTCTAGCTGGCGGGCTTCTTGCTGGCGCTGTTGCATCGGTAGGGCCTGTTCGGTGTAGCCGGTACGCAATGCTTTGAGGGCTGCCGGGGATAAGGGGCCGGCGACTCTGGGGCGGCGTTTGCGTACTTCGGCAACAAAGGTGTCAGGGTCGAGGGCGGCGAAGTCGGCCAGTCTTTGCCCGGCTTTTTCAAGCGCAAATTCGGTCTGTAGCCAGTCGAGGGTGTCGTACACGGTTTCTTGATTAGCACGGGTGATGGCAATGAGCCGCTCGACCAGTGGCGCCACTGCGGCGCGTATGGCGTCGGTGGGTGGGGCGATGGGCAGGGTTTCCATGAGTACTGTTACAGGGCTGAGGGCTTCGTCTTTCATATGGGGTAGGTAGCGCCAGTTGTGCCACCACATGAGCGGTGAGTTGAGAATAGCGAGCAAGGTAGCATCTGGATTGGTCAGCAGGAAAGTTTTGTTATTGGAAAAATAACCTTGATCATCTCTCAAAAACCAGGAGTGAAATTGTATTTCCTGATACATCAGTTTAGGTTTGTCAAACGCAGCGTAGTATGAGCAGGTGCGCAGCTCCCACCAGTAGCGTCCCTTGTCCTGGCGTTTCCGCAATTTATGCTCCAGCGGTTTCAAATGAGCGTAGAGTGAGGGAAACATAGTCTGAAAAATAGACTCGGCGGCGTCGGGCGTTTCACTCCAGGGCCAGGTGTAATCTCCGCTTGACTTTAGCAGAATAAGCCACAACCCGGCCCACTCCGGCGACCAGCGTTTGATATCCTGGCCGCGCAGATAGGGCTTGATAATCTCGGCGCAGCGCGGGTCGGTGTGTACCAGACGATCGCGAGTGGCTGTGTCGATCAGGAATGCCTCGTTTAGGCCAGTTTTGATGCCATAATACGGCTTCACCCCGGCAAACTCGGCCAGGGGCACACCCACCTGGCGGATCTTATTGATCAGCCGGTCAACATCAGACTGCTCCAGGCTCCAGGCGGCCCGACCAAAGCGGCTCTGCGGCACATAGTGGCCATAGCGGCGCACATAGCTGTCCAGTTGGATCAGCCGTAATGCCTCGCGGGGAAACGTGGTGACATGCACCTGATGCTCTGCTGGCGCAGCATCGCCAGCTAGCTGCTGGCTTTCCACAGCCTGCCCGGTTTTTTCCAGCACAACAATGCAGGGAAACACATCGGCATCGGCGAAGATCGGCGCATGGCCAAAGTCGATAAGCTGGTGGATGGCCGCATGCGTGGCAAAATAGCCGCGCAGTGCTTCGCCATAGCCAGCCCGCAGCCACTTGTTCGTAACAATATAGGACATGCGCCCGCCCTGTTGCAGCAGATGCAGCCCCTGCTGATAGAAATAGACATACAGGTCGGCAACGCCATGGTACGTTTGCGCAAACGCCTGGGCAAAGTAGGATTTGAACGGCCCGAGTTGCTCTTGCCGCACATAGGGCGGGTTGCCCACCACAGCGTCAAAGCCAGCCGTATCGGCCAGGGGGTAGCCATGTTTGTCGAAGAAGACTTCGGGAAATTCGAGTTCCCAGTGGAAGAAATGCATGCTTTCGGCCAGGCGGCTGGCGCTATCCAGCCACTCGACCAGCCTGGGAGGCGCGGTCATAACCCGCCCGCTGGCATAATCGGCCAGGGTGTTCCAGAAAGCCGGATCGATCTCCAGGCCAAAGCTGCCAGCCGTCACCAGGTTGGCCAGTCGGCCATATTTGCGTGTCAGGCTGGCCTGTAGTGTGGCATAGACCCGTTCCTGTTCCTTGACCTCGTCGATCGTATTGCCAGCCGTGCGCTCGATCAGCCACATCGAGTCGACCGCGCTGCTCATGCTCTGGCGAAAGGCCTCATCGTCGAGCATAGACACCTGACCGGCGGCAGGGGCGGGCTGTTTGCGTTTCTTGCGTGTTGGCGTGGTGCTGCGCACGTTCAGATCATGCATCCAGGCCCCCACCAGGGCATTGCCACAGCGCAAATGATGATCCAGGAACGACAACGGTTTGTCGCGGGCCACCGTCACCAGCCATAACGAGAGCCGCGCCAGATCGACCGCCAGCGGGTTCAGGTCGACGCCATAGATGCACGACTGCACCACGCGGCGTTTCCAGTAGGCCAGATCGGCCTCGCCACCGCTATTGTTGTCGGGTGTTACAGCCAGGTCAACCAGGAAACGGGCGATATACTCGGTTGTTTCAACCAGGAAATGACCGGAACCCATCGCCGGGTCAAGCACATTCACCGCCAGCACCGCCTGCACCTTTGCGGCATCTGTGGTTTTATGCTGCACCGCCTGGCGCAGAATCGGGCCGACTGTCTGATCCACAATATACTTGACAATATAATCGGGCGTATAATAGCTGCCCGTAACCTTGCGCTCACCCTTATCGTTCAGCAGGGCGACTGTCCACTCGTCTTCGCGGGGAATGGCTTCCAGATGATATTCTAGCAGGCCTTCGTAGATTGTGCCCAGGTGGCGTTCAGCCAGATCCCGGTAGTCGATATACTGGCCACCCACGCGTGCCAGCATATCCAGCGCATGCAGCAGCCGCGCATCGCCGACGGTATGCGCTTCCAGGAAAGGATGCCGGGCGGGATCAAACAGGCCGCCGTTGAAGGTGGCTACATGCAGCGGTGGGCTACCGGCGTTGATAATGCGAAACAGGTTCTGCAGGCGCGGCCAGAAGGTTGTGCTATCGGCCAGCAGCGGCGCACCACTGTGCAGAACCCGCTCGATCTCGCGCACAATCGCGTACAAGCTATAATGGCGGCGATAACTCTCGTTCGTACGCACCGGCAGCAGCTCACGTGCCTCGGCATAGAGAATAAACAGCAACCGGTAGAGCACAATCAGCGCATGGTCATAGATCAGCTTGAGCGTTGCCGGGTCAGACGCCAGGCGATTGGGGCCATAATCGAGAAAACCCTGCGCCAGGTGGCGCAATGCATCATAGACCTGCTTCTTGAGCGTATCACCCACACCCTGGGCATAGTCGCTACTGGCCTTGAGCAGGGCCGCCACACCAAGGGGATGCTCTGCAAAAGCCGAGCGATGGAAAAAAGCATAGACATACAAAAAGCTTTCAACGCTCCCTGAGTCGAGCAGATCGGGCAGATCAATCTCGTAATAGCGGTCGAGCTTATGCGCCGTATCACGATGATACAACCGCCAGAGCCGCCCGTTGGTCAGAATGCCCCAGGCCAGGCCGCTATGCTGGATATAGAAAGCGATCTGATAGCCAGGATGCTTATTGCTAAAAAAGTCGCCCCCGGTTTTAAGCGTGACATCGAGGGGCCGATCCCAGTGCTTAGCATCGCCAATCGCCAGACCACCAGCCTGCAACAGCGTATCGTTTAACACCTGGTTTTTATGGGCATTCAGGGCCGCCAGGTCGTTGTAGAAAATATAATCGGGCCGTTTCGTACCATCGGGCGTTGTCAGCGCGGCCTGCACCTCAAACGTATGGCCGAGAGCGTGTAGCACCGGCTTGATCAGCCCGTCCTCGGTCTGGGCCTCATTGCCAGAGGGGGTATACGCCTGATAGATCGCCGTCAGTTGCTGCATCACCGGCGCAGCCACCGGCAACAGCGCCTGCCAATCGCGGCGTTGAGGCAGAATATGATCCAGATAATAATCGGAAAACAGTTGCTGATTACGATGTGGATGCGCAGGCGCAAGTGGCAGAAAGCTGGAAGTATGCATGGGCACAGTATAGCATAAGAACAGGGCTACGGATGGTACCTATTCACGATCGGGGGAGACGATTCACCACGGAGACACGGAGGCACAGAGAATCGCTCGTTCTGGTGCTGCCCATGCTAGAGCCAATACCTTATCATATACGGGGAAAAGAATCTCACGCAAAGCCGCAAAGGCGCAAAGGAGTGCATTCTTGTGCGATCTGTGCGCCCCATTCGACTGCCCCTTCGCTGCGCTCAGGGCATGGCTCAGGGCATGCTTTGCGTGAGTCACATTCGGCCTTATGTGACGTGTAGGGTTTTTCCGTAGGGACACGCTTCTGCGCGTCCGCATGCCGTCCTGATGCCATGATCAAACAATGGAGATTCCTCACGCCGCGAGGAGGGGTACCGGCGTTGAACCGGTCAGCAGGCGCGGCGTTCGGAATGACATGGGTGGGCGCTGTTGGGCGCTGATGAGCGATCCACACCGCACATCCATGTCATTCCGAGCGCCCCGGCCCGGACGCCGGTCGCTGGCAGCCATGCCCAGACGGCGCGAGGAATCTCCAACGCTGATCTGCGCCCGATTCAGCGCCGATCATGGGAGATTCCTCACGCCGCGAGGGACGATAGTCCGTCTTCACGGCATACATGGGCGGCGGGAGGAATGACATGGATTCGGTATATTGTCGTACTATATAATTATCAACGCTGTGAAACTTGTCCGTGAGGCTTAAAATCAATAGCTAATGTCTGCAGAAATGCACCAATTCATCGTGGTTTTTGAAAAGGGTTATTAATATTTTGTGGCTCATACCAACCTCTGGAAGGATTTGTAGTGCAACATGCTTAAACACAAAGTACAAATTCTTAATTGCTCATCTACTCTTGCAAAGTGATTACCTGAATAGAAAAGCGAAATAGATGACTGGGATCGGGGTGAAATTGAAAAGTTATATACGCTGTAGGAAGGGTAGCCGTACGCTTTGCGCTCTGCGCTCTGCGCTTACATTTCCCTCCGGCGGCCCACAGGCATCCGTGGTGGTGCGGTGCGCCAGAGCAGGTCAACGTCGTCGGGGGTAATGGGCGCTGTGTCGACATTGCTTTGTGCTGGCCTTGTGGGTGCAGGATGCCGCTCTGGACGGTATCACCCGATCCACTGCTGGTATAATACCAACAATCGGTGCGATGATGCGAGATCACTCATCACTCGTCACCCAAGACGTATCACTTCTAGAGAGGTTTTCCATGCAGTATGCTATTCTCCTACAGCGTCGGGCTGATGGCAGCTACCAGGCATCCGTGCCGCTCCTGCCCGGCGTAACCCGCACGGCTGCAACCCGTACTGATGTCCTCCAGCTTGTCCACACAGCCCTGGCCGAGGCGTTGGAGACAACCGAAGTGCTGTATGTTACCATCCCAGACGCATCGCCAGCGGCACCCCATCCCTGGCTTGAGACCGCTGGCATGTTTCACGATGATCCCACGCTAGAGCCGTTGCTGGCTGCGATTTATGCTGAGCGCGATGTTGAGTAAGTGATGCAGCGATTCCCGTATATCCTCGATACGGACAGTGTTACGTATCAGCAACTCGGACGGCCCGCATTCATGCAGCGTCTCGCCCAGGTTGGGCCAGACGAGGTGGCTACAACGGTGGTCACGTTGTATGAGCAGATGCGTGGGCGCTTAGCAGCCGTGAATCGCCAGCAGGATGACGATGCCCTCCTGCTGGCATTTCAGCGCCTCCAAAAAACCCACGCCTATTTCTGTCGCGTGCCGGTTGTGCCATTCGATACAGATGCGGCAGCATTCTATCGGCACTTACTCGCGCAAAAGCTGCGGATCGGCGCTCAAGACCTGAAGATTGCCGCGATCACGCTGTCGCACGGGGCCATCCTGGTTACCAGTAACCGCCGTCACTTCGATCAAGTGCCGAATTTATCCATTGAGGACTGGAGCATATGACCAACAACCCCACCGATCAGCTTGTCATCCTGCGTGCCCAGTACGCTGCTGCAACCGACCCGGCTGTACGCGATGCGCTGGCTGTGGCCCTTGCAGCCTTGGAAGCGCAGATCAAGGCGTCACGTGACATCGCGACGGGGGGGGCGACTATGCCGAGCGCGATGTTGATAAGCGTCTGGGGATGTTTGCCCACACACTGAATGTCTATCCTTCTGGAGAGCGCCCTGACACAGCCGCGTCACCCCCAGCGTATGTTGCCGCCGAAGTATGCCAGATCCGGCAGCAGGCGCTGGCTGCCGCCTATCGTCAGGACTGGATGCAGGCCGCCGATCTGCTGGCGCGGCTGGTCGAGCGCGACCCCGACGATACGGATGCAGCGCAGCAACTCGTTGCAGCCCGCAGCCAGCTCCGGCTGCAGGATCGCTATGCGGTTGCGCGGATGTTGCGGCAGGCCGGTGAATGGCAGGCGACGCTCGGGGCACTCGCCGAGATTGCTGCTGTGCAGCCCGGCTATCCCGACCCTGACGAGCTGCGGGCCTGGGCTGAGGGCGAACACCAGCGATCGATCTGGGAGCCGCGCTTTGGCCCGGTGTATGCGCAGGTGGCCAGTGGGCGCTACGATGAGGCGCTGCGTCTGCTTACGCGTTACCTGGCCGAAGATGCTGGCGACCAGGCTGCGCTGCGCGCTGCCGTACACCTGGTAGAGGACAGCAGCATCCCGGTACCCGCGTCCGGGCGGGTGACCTGTGGAGCATTACTCGCCCGCTATGGCGACCCCCGTCCCGGTGTGTGTAGCGTGCCCCCGCCTATGGTGAACCTGCCGGGGGGCCGTTTTGGCATTGGCCAGACATCCACCGAATATAACCAGATCATCGCCGCCGAGCGGTGCAATAGCATGGAAGAAGAAGCCCGGAATTGGTATAAGGTCAGCGTGAATGAGAAGCCAGTCGCCATCGCCGCGTTTGCCCTCGCCCGCTACCCGGTGACCAATGCCCAGTATGCGCTGTTTATCGAGGCGGGCGGCTATAACCCGGATGCGCCCTGGTGGGACACGGCGGGGAGAGCCTGGCTTCACCCTGATCAGCGCACTCAACCATCTCGCTGGAACGATGCGCGCTTTGGCTATGCTCGCCCAAACCATCCGGTGGTGGGTGTCACCTGGTATGAGGCTACGGCCTTCTGTTGCTGGTTGACCCAGTACCTGAACGACGGCTACACCTACCGGCTGCCCAGCGAGGCCGAGTGGGAGTATGCGGCACGGGGGCTGGCCCGGCGTCTGTATGCCTGGGGTGAGGCCGAACCGGACGGCGAGCGAGCGAACTTCGATAATATATATACCGGCACAACGGCGGTTGGCTGCTTCACCAACGGCGCCACACCAGAGGGCATCCTCGATCTGGCTGGCAACGTCTGGGAGTGGACGCGCAGCGTCTATCGCCCATATCCCTATGATCCAGGCGATGGGCGCGAAGATGCAGCCGACCCGGCGCAGGAATGCTTTACACTGCGCGGGGGCGGCTGGTGCGATCTATCCATCACCCTGCGCGCGTCCTACAGCGACTTCAATTCGCCCGACTACCACGACTTTACTGTTGGTGTGCGGCTTGCCCGTCACCTTCCTGTGTAAAATGTTGTGTGTGTTCTGTATGCTGTTTTGTGTACCAGATAGCCTGAGTCCTGAGACAGGGAAGCAATAGGAGCAACGCGCCCGCCCAGAAGGGGGATGCAAGGGGAGATTTCCCCCATACGCATCAAGATAAGGAACATGCGCCCGAAAAAAAGATGAATGGCATCAGGACGCCCTGTGGCCCCTCTACCCCCGGCCTCACAGGGGTAGATTTTTCGATGGATGGCATTCCAACGCCATCCGTAGGGACAGGCTTCTGCCTGTCCGTGGGAACGTTTTCCGCATCAGGACGCCTTGCGGACGCGCAGAAGCGCGTCCCTACGGAAAAACCCTACCCGTGAGAGTTATCGCCTCCGGCAGGGTGGAAGAATACATCTTTTGTTGCCGCTTTTTTCGCCTCCGGCGAAAAAAGCGGCAACAAAAAAAGATCATGTACCACGCTGCCGCAAGCGACACAGGTCTTTCGTCCGATCAAACGTTTGGGTTTGTTCTACACCGCATAACTCGTGTCAGCAAAGGAAACAACTATGAAAGATTTACACAGGCTGGGTGGCATTGCCGCCCTGTACGAGGCCGCAGCATACGTGGTGGGGATTTTCTTTTTTCTCTTCATTCTGGACTATGCCAGTATTGTCGAACCTGCCGATCAGGTGGCTTTGCTGGTGGCCAATCAGGTTAGCATGTATCTAGCGACCCTGTTCATCTATATAATATTCGGTATCTTTCTAATTATCCTGGCTTTAGCACTCTACGAGCGCTTGAAGACTGGCGCGCCAGCGATTATGCAGGTGGCAACCGCTGTTGGGCTGATCTGGGCTGGCGCAGTCATTGCCAGCGGCATGGTCTTTAATGCCGGTATTGGCCCGGTCGTTGCACTCTATGCCACCGACCCCACCCAGGCTGCGTCGGTCTGGCTGGCGATTGAGTCTGTGTCGCAAGGATTGGGCGGTGGCAGTGGCGAGATTTTAGGCGGCGTATGGACGTTGCTGGTCAGTTGGGCAGCTTTACGGACTGGCGCGTTTCCCAGGGCACTGAACTATCTTGGCCTGGCGGTCGGTGCGGCGGGCATCATCTCAACTATTCCCGGTCTCAATGATCTGGGGGGGATGTTTGGAATTAGCCAGATCGTGTGGTTTGTGTGGCTGGGCATCATTCTGCTGCGCAGTCGTCCAGAAACGGCAGCGGGCAAAGCAGTGGCAATTGCAGCATAAGGAGCTTATTTCTAGCTCTTAGAAAGTGCTTGAAAGTGTGTTATAATACACCCTATGAGTACTTACACGATACGGCAGTTTTCAGAGCGGGTCGGCGTTTCGGTGAAGACCCTTCAGCGATGGGATCGTGAGGGAAAACTCAAACCGTTCCGCACGCCAAGTAACCGACGACAGTATACCGATGAACACCTTCGACAGGCATTAGGAGTACGTGGCATCCAGGCAAACAGCGAAGCACGCAAAATAGTCGTCTACCTGCGTGTTTCCAGTCAGGCCCAACGCTCAGATTTGGACAATCAGCGCATCGCCCTTGAGCAGTTCTGTACGGCACGAGGAATTGCTGTTGACGACTGGATAACCGAAATCGGTGGGGGACTGAACTTCAAACGTCCGAAGTTTCTGAAACTCATTGACGCCATTGTTGCCGGTCAGGTTGCCATGATCATCATTGCCCATACAGACCGACTGGCCCGTTTTGGGTATGACCTGTTGACTCATCTTTGTGCCGTCCATCAGTGCGAACTCCTGATGCTCAATCAAGAAACACTCAGCCCAGAGCAGGAAATGGTGCAGGATCTGATGACGATCATCCAGTGCTTTTCGTCCCGATTGTATGGATTACGGGATTATCGAAAATCACTGAAAGAAGCATTGGAATCGTATGGAACGAGCACACACGATACGTCTGAACCCGACGCCTGAACAGGAACAGTATTTTCGGCAGGCCGCAGGCAATGCCCGGTTTGCCTGGAATTGGGCGGTGGGCATCGTGCGGGAAGCTCGGAAAGCGGGCGAGAAACTGCCGCTGGTGGGCGACCTGAAAGCGGAGTTTAACCGCGTCAAGCGGGAGCAGTTTCCCTTCATGCTGGAGACGACCAAGTGTGCGCCAGAGCAAGCATTCGCTGATCTGAAGCAAGCCCTGGCGAACTATTTCAACGACATCAAGAAGCGCAAAAACGGCAAGCGACGCAAGGATGGCAAATGGGTGGGCTTCCCAAAGTTCAAGTCCCGCAAGCGAGGCTATGGCTCATTCTACCTGGCTAACGACAAGTTTACCGTTGATGGGCACTGGATACGCATCCCGAAGCTCGGCTGGGTGAACATGACCGAGCCGCTACGCTTTGACGGCAAAATCATGAGTGCCCGGATCAGCGAACGGGCGGGCTATTGGTTCGTGAGCATCCAGGTGCAATTGCCCGAACCGAAGCGGCAGATACCTGAACGGGTCATCGGGGTAGATCTGGGGGTGAAAACGCTGGCAGTAGACAGCGACGGCGACGTGTTTGAGAACCAAAAACATCTCGCTGCGGCCCAGAAGAAACTCCGCCGCTTGAACCGCTGGTTAGCACGCAAGCAGAAAGGCAGCAAAAACTGGCACACAGCGAAGCGAAACCTCGCACGGCTCCACCTGCGGATTGCCCACCTACGAGCGGATGCAACGCATAAGCTAACCACCAGGCTGGCAACAAAGGCCAGCATCATCGCCCTAGAAACGTTGAACGTGGCGGGAATGCTGAAAAATCGGAAGCTGGCACGAGCGATTGCGGATGCCTCGTTCAGCGAGATGGTACGGCAGCTTGGCTACAAGGCACAGCAGGTGGTGCGGGTAGACCCGTTCTACCCGTCCAGCAAAACCTGTAACGCATGCGGGCACATCAATGCTGCCCTCACGCTGGCAGACCGGGTGTGGGTGTGTCCGGCCTGTGGAACGGTGCTGGATCGAGACATCAATGCAGCACGGAATATTCGAGATGAAGGATTGAGGTTTGTCAGTGCCTAAGAACTGACCGTCCTCGGTCGTGGCTACGTCGGGACGAAAACACGCCTGTGGACTGCGTGTAAGACCTGCATCTGAGCGGGCGGTGCAGGATGAAGCAGGAATTTCAAGTGAACGAAGCGTACTTTTGAGTATATTTGAACACCTAGAAAGTAGCAGGTACACATGCAAGCGATGGTATACACACGGTATGGTCCCCCCGATGTTTTGCAGCTCACCGAGGTGGCAAAACCTGTTCCAAAAGACAATGAAGTTTTGCTACGGATTTATGCAGCGGGGGTAAATGCAGCCGACTGGCGTCTGTTGCGAGCTAAACCTTTCCTGGTGCGGTTTATGGGCGGAGGGCTGTTCAAGCCAAAACATACGATTCTGGGGTCGGACATAGCGGGGCGCGTTGAAGCGGTTGGCCAGAACACAAAAGAGTTTCAACCAGGTGATGATGTCTTCGGGTACACACTTCCACCTAGTGGCGGCGCTTTTGCTGAGTATGCATCTGTGTCTGAAAGCACGCTGGTGCTGAAACCAGCCAGCCTGACATTCGAGCAAGCTGCGGCTGTGCCAATGGCGGCACTCACCGCTCTGGTGGGGCTGCGCGATAACGGACGTGTCCAGCCAGGCCAGAAGGTTCTGATCAATGGTGCGTCTGGTGGCGTGGGCACGTTTGCGGTGCAGATTGCTAAAGCGTTCGGATCTGATGTCACGGCTGTGTGTAGCTCGCGCAATGTAGATCAGGCGCGCTCGCTGGGTGCAGACCAGGTGATAGATTACACGCGGGAAGATTTTACCCAACAGGAGCAGCGTTACGACTTGATTCTGGCTGTGAATGGATATCACCCGATTTCAGCGTATAAGCGGGCGTTACGTCCAGACGGGATCTATGTTATGGTGGGAGGTTCCTCACGCCAGATCTTTGAATCGCTGCTTCTAGGCCCCTGGCTTTCACGAACCGGCACGCAGAAACTGGGCGCACTGACGTATGAGCCACAGAAAAAAGATCTGGCCTTTGTGTCAGAACTGCTCGCAGCCGGCACCGTTATCCCGGTGATCGATAGATGTTACCCATTACGTGATACTGCCGAGGCGATCCGCTATGTTGAAACCGGGCATGCGCGAGGAAAAGTTGTCGTTACTGTGGAACAAAAATAGGAGGAACACCTATGAAAGCAGTTATTTGCCCCCAATACGGCCCGCCTGATGTTCTGCAGCTCGCAGAAGTAGCAAAACCGACCCCGAAGGATAATGAAGTCCTGATAAAAATCCATGCGGCAATTGCGGGGCAAGCGGACTGTGCTTTTCGCAAAGGCAAGCCATTTATCATCAAAATAATCTATGGTCTCAGAAAGCCAAAATTTCCGATCATGGGCACTGAGTTGGCCGGAGAGATTGAAGCAGTCGGCAAAGCTGTCACCCTCTTTCAGCCCGGCGACCAGGTTTTTGGCATGAGTCCAGATAATTTTGGTGCATATGCCGAGTACAAATGTCTGCCTGAAAGTGCCCCGCTGGTGACAAAAGCTGCCAGTATGAGCTATGCGCAAGCTGCGGGCATCTGTGATGGTGCCACAACGGCATTGACGTTTCTGCGCGATGTCGGGCATATCCAGAGCGGTCAAAGAGTCCTGATCAATGGTGCGTCTGGTGCGGTAGGTGCCTATGCGGTACAGCATGCGAAGCATTTCGGGGCAGACGTAACCGGGGTATGCAGTACCGCCAATGTTGAAATGGTGCAGGCTCTGGGGGCTGATACGGTGATTGACTATACCAGAGAAGATTTTACCAGAACTGGCCAAACCTATGATATCATTTTCGACACGGTCGGCAAGAGTTCGTTTCCACGCAGCAAAGACGCGCTTACACCCACGGGTGTGTATCTTTGCACAGTTATAAAGCCGGGTATTCTTGCGCACATGGCCTGGACATCTATTATGCGCAGCGGCAAGAAAGCAAAGTTTGCCACGGCCGGCCTGATGCAGAACAAAGACAACCTGACCTACCTCAGAGATCTGTTTGAGGCAGGCAAGCTTAAGGCAGTTATTGATCGGTGTTATCCCCTGGAACAACTGGCCGATGCGCATCGTTATGTCGAAACCGGGCGCAAAAAAGGCAATGTAATCATAACTGTGAGAGAGGTCGCCTGAAAGCAATTGTATATACCCGATACGGCTCACCTGACGTCTTCCTGCTCAATCACCTCCACCACATCTGCGGCGATAATCTTGCCGTTGACCTGTAGCTCAAAGCGGTGCAAACCAGGGTAATAGCGCCGCACGCTGACAGGCTGGAAGCTATGACGCCGACTCAGGCTACGTGTTTCGCCCGACGGCAGAGTCAGGCTACGCAGCTTGAAGACCTTGCGCCGACCGGGGCGACCGGGAGCGCCTGCAAAATGCAGTACATAGTCGATCACCAGGTGCTGGGGCACGTCTGCCAGGCTGCGCAGGCGCAGATGAAGCGTGACGCTTTCACCAATAGCAAGCCGGGTTGGTTCTACGCCAAACGCTTCCAGTTCGACCTGTGCCTCATGCGCTCCCAGCAGACGCAGCGCCTGCGGGTGACCTTGCTTCACCAGCGAGCGCAGGGCATGACGGATGATCCCGTGTGTCTGCTCGGAGGCATTGATGCTCCACTGCTCTAGAGTTGTCAGCAGCAACTCAGGATGCTCTTTGCCGATGTCATTTAGATGATTGGCCACCGAGCGCCGCACATAGGCACTCGGGTCATTCTTAAGCTGGGCAAGCAAGTCTAGCACTGGTTGGGGGTTGGCACTGAACTCTGGCAGACGGGTCGCCCAGGGCAGGCGCGGGCGACTGCCCTCGCTGACCAGCCGACGCACATGAAAGCTCTCATCGCGTACCCAGACACGTAAGACATCCAGCGTCCGCTCAGGGTACTGCTTGAGGAAAGGCCGGATGGCAAACTCGCCAGAAAATCGCTGGGTAATCGCATGGATTGCTGCCATAGATTCATCAAAATGATTCAGGCCATACACTTCAACAAAGTGGGCCAGTGGCATCAGATGCCAGCTATCGTTGAACATACCCTGGTTCTCATCAAGCGGTGGGCCAAGGATGCATAGCAACACCGCCAGCGCATCGGGATATGCTGGCGGCAAGTGGTCGCGTAATGCTGCACTGAAGACCGCCACGCGTTGTTTAAGCTCTAGCGGCGGCAGTTGCGGCACAACCTGATCGACAAAGGCCCTGGTCGGAAAGACCGGATGCACGGTCATAATCTGATTGGCCAGGTGCTGTGCCAGCGCAGCATCATAATAATCTTTGAAAGCACGTGACTCGCTCATACATACCTTGAAACTATGTGTGGCATGATTCCATCGCCGGGTTTGACCGGCTAGCCAATATTCTAGCAGATCCAGGCCATTATGTAACTGCATAGATTACCATGAGATCACCACCAATCAGCCAGAACAATGTATCGATAGAGTCTCTTCGTCGCTCATCAATGCTGACCGAGGAGCGTTTGTGGTACTCGTGCCCCCCTGCGTATGGATGATTGAGATGACAAAGGTTCGTCCAACACGACCGGGTACACTCGCCCTGGCCAGTTATGGCTCGCTGCTGCGCAAGCCGAAGATCGGCTGGTTGATCACCGCTGCGCTGATCGGGTTAATGTGCTTTGCGCTATGGCAACTGGTACCTTTCTTTGATCTCTCAAGGCCAGCAGTGACAGGTGTTTTCTTCAAGGCATTACTAATTACCAGCCTGATCTCGATCATTCCCGTGCTACTATTACGCTGGCTAGATCGACGCGAGCCAGAACCGTGGTTTATGTACGTCCTGGCCTTCCTATGGGGCGGCCTGATTGCTACGGGCATTGCATCGGATGTCAACGATCAGTTTGAATGCGTAGTCGGTGAGTTACCAGTTGCCCAAATATGTGCGCCTTTCGTCGAAGAAGCAGCCAAAGGGTTGGGTCTCCTCGTTCTGCTTGTGGTTTTACGCAGCGAGTTTGATGGCCCACGCGACGGATTTATCTACGGCGCATTGATCGGCCTGGGTTTTAACTGGCTAGAATCCTCGGTCTATATCACTCGGAGTTTTGCCGAAAGCATTGTCCCCTGGGCATTTGGCACAGGTGGCAGTGTGCCATGGACATACCAGATTACCTCACGTTATGTGCTGCTCGGCATCTCCGGGCATGCGCTCTACACCGGCATTATCGGCACCTTCATTGGCTTCAGCCTGCTGCACAAAGATCGCTTTCGGCGTATGGCCTTGCCGCTTGCTGGCTACTTCCTGGCTGTAGTGTCCCATATGGCATGGAATTCGCTGGGGGTAATGCTTACAGCTACTGTCATCAGAATGATTGGCGAACCTGTTCTGGGCACAGATATGATACAGACGTTCGACAAGAATCTGGCACATATGCCGATCTGGTTAAGCTGGCCAGCTAGCTTTGTCGCCGTATGGATCGTGAATGGGATCAGCTTTCTGATCGTCATTATTGGCCTGCATCACAGTGGACGCTGGGAGCGCATTGTTATGGTAGAGCAACTCCACGATGAAGTGGGATCAGCCATAATAACAGCAGAAGAATATACCAACATCCAGGAGATCTGCGAACCACCGCGAGATCCAGTTAGCCGCCAGATCTTTACTGCGCAGTGCAACCTGGCTAAACGTAAATTCTACCTACAGCAGCAGGGGCAATCTATCGCTGATGACCCTGTTGTGGCGGTGTGGCGAGATACAGTGTACACACTACGGTAAGACCATTGATTATAAGAAAGCATAGAGAACAATTTGCACAAAAGCTGGTATCAGAACCCTTGACTCCACAGCAGTTCCTGATAGCATGATAAGAGAATACTTCTTCGCTATATACATAGACAAACCAGACATAGCAGCACCATGCGCAATGCCAACCTTGTAATCCGCGCTGGGAGCCTGCTTTGTGCTGTCTGGCGATGCACATTGCGTTTCACATAAGAACCGAAATACAACGAGAGTCACAGCTTCAACCAGATAGTGCCCGACGATTGACACAAGCCGCGACTCGCAGGCATTAATCGGATGTGGTATGACGGGTGTCACCCTTCAAGGGAAGTAAAGGAGGACGTATGTTCAGCTTCATCTCGTGGATCATTCTAGGCGCGCTGGTGGGTTGGATCGCCAGCCTGATTATGGGGACGAATGATCGCCAGGGCTGTATCACCGATATCATCGTTGGGATCGTGGGTTCTTTTGTTGGCGGATTGATATATAACTTGTTCACCGGCCAGGGGCTTTCTTTCAGCTTTGAATTCACCTGGAACCTGACCAGCATCCTGGTTGCGCTGATTGGTGCAATAGTCTTGCTAGCAATTGTCAAAGCAACGCAGCGGCGCTCGGCCTGATTTGAAAATGACATGAAGGGAAGTTTTAGGTATGGCGGTCAAATTCCAACAGCATGTGGATGTTGATGCAACGCCTGATGTCGTCTGGTCGCTGATGAGTGACCCGACGAAGTGGCCGCTCTGGTTTCAGCAACTGGAGCATGTAAGCGGCCTCACGTCACCGCGTACGGGGGAAACCTTCCAGTGGCGGCATGGTGATGAGAGCGGTGCGGGTGTGGTACTGACCTTTGATGCAGACAGCTACATTCTGAAGCTTGAGACCAGAATAGGAGACAAGTCGCGGACACACACGTTTGACATTGATCGTTCGGGCGGTTTTCTCGGTGTTGGCGCAAACGACTCGCGGGTAAGCTACACGCTTGAATACGACCCGCCAGGCGGTATGCTGGGCAACTTTGTTGTGGGCGGTAATCCTGCAGATACTATGGCAGTCAAGAATCTGCTAAAGAAAATCAAAGATCTGGCCGAGTCGCTGGGGAAAAAGAGCTGAACAGAGACATGGGCGGCCTCTGGCCGCCCAGGAGGAGATAAACAATGGGCATCCTGTTGTGGCTTCTGATGGGTCTGATCGTCGGCTCGGTAACTGGCTTTCTGATGCGCAGCAGTTACCCCTGGTATATTGATATTTTACTCGGCGTTGTTGGCGCGGCGGTGGGGGGG
>RRYU01022362.1_pt3 | contig 21085 bp, 17 predicted proteins | sample 2162651 | NCBI WGS metagenome assembly RRYU01 (sample SAMN10267283, study PRJNA491782) | microbial mat metagenome | isolation source: biomat in the production well | place: Japan: Minami-Kanto gas field, natural gas well KTG3 | collected 2017-06 | reverse complement strand
GTCGATGGTCTCGGGGTGCCTCTGCCGCCTGCTCGCGCCGCATCCACCATGCCCTTGAGGCAGGCCGCGAGGGTGGCAGGTGGATGCGCTTCGCTTATCCACCCTACACGAGAGGGCAAAGCTGGTTTTAAGACCTCTGGGTCACGGAGAGGTCCCAGACCGCGGGCGAGTGGAAGAGCCTGGCGAGCTGAAGCTCGCGCTCGCTCTCCAACTCGCGGGGGAGATGATCGCCGAATCGCGTGAACAGCTCCTCCTGATCATGGGTCTCCAGTCGTGCCGTTTCGCGATCGATGTTCATGATCGAATAAAAACGCTCGCGGTCGAGGTCGAGTCCGTCCCAGTTGAAGGCGTCATAGTCCGGGATCCAGCCCAGCGGACTCTCGACGGCCGAGCCACAGTCGTTGCAACGCTTCACGATCCACTCGAGAACCCGCATGTTCTCGCTGAAGCCGGGCCAGATGAAACGCCCATGCTCATCCTTTCGGAACCAGTTGACGCGGAAGATCCGCGGCGGGGTCGAGACACAGCGCCGGCCGATCCGCAGCCAATGGCGCCAGTAGTCCGCCATGTTGTAGCCGCAGAAGGGCAGCATGGCCATTGGGTCGCGCCGCACCGCGGCCTGCCCGATCGCAGCAGCAGTGGCTTCCGAGCCCATGGTCGCGGCCAGATAGACCCCGTGCTCCCAGTTGTAGCTCTGGAAGGCCAGCGGAAAATGCCGACTGACCCGGCCGCCGAATAAGAAGGCGTCGATCGGCACGCCCTTCGGGTTCTCCCACTCCGGATCGATGGACGGACAGGCCGACGCCGGTGCGGTGAAACGGGCGTTCGGGTGTGCGGCGGGACGACCACAACCCGGCGTCCAGTCCTCGCCCTTCCAGTCGATCAGGTGATCCGGCGGCTCCTTGCTCAGACCCTCCCACCAGACATCGCCATCATCCGTCAGCGCGCAATTCGTGAAGATGGCGTTCTCGCGCAGCGTCGCCAGGGCGTTCGGATTGGAGTCCTGGCTCGTTCCCGGGGCCACACCAAAGAGTCCATACTCCGGATTGATCGCATAGAAGCGCCCATCCTTGAGATTCGGCTTGATCCAGGCGATGTCGTCGCCGACCGTGGTGACCTTCCAGCCCTCGAAGCCTTTGGGCGGGATGAGCATAGCGAAATTGGTCTTGCCACAGGCACTGGGAAAGGCCGCAGCCACATAGCGTTTCTTGTGATCGGGGGATTCGACGCCCAGCACCAGCATGTGCTCGGCCAGCCAGCCCTCGTCGCGTGCCATCACGGAGGCGATGCGCAAGGCAAAGCATTTCTTCCCGAGCAGGGCGTTGCCCCCGTAGCCACTCCCGAACGACCAGATCTCGCGCGTCTCCGGAAAATGGGCGATGTACTTGTCCTGGATGTTGGCTGCGCAGGGCCAGGGCACATCCTGCTCGCCCGGCTGCAACGGGGCACCAACCGAGTGCACGCAGGGGACGAAATCTCCGCGGTCGCCCAGTGTGTCCAGCACCCGCCGGCCCATCCGGGTCATGATCCGCTGATTGACCACTACGTACGGAGAGTCTGTGATCTGTACGCCGATATGTGCGATCGGTGATCCGATCGGACCCATGCTGAAGGGGATGACGTAGAGTGTGCGGCCGCGCATGCAGTCCTTGAAAAGACCCTTGAGCAGGGTCTTGGCCTTACGCGGCTCGAGCCAGTTGTTGGTCGGGCCTGCATCCTCCTCACGCATCGAGCAGATGAACGTCCGGTCTTCGACGCGCGCCACGTCGCTCGGATGCGAGCGGGCAAGGAAGCTATTCGGGCGCTTCTCGGGGTTCAGACGCACGAAGGTGCCGCCCTCGACCATCTCGATGCAAAGCCGATCGTATTCCTCTTGAGAGCCATCGCACCAGTAGATGCGGTCCGGTTGGCAGAGCGCCCCCAACTCGTCGACCCAGTCCAGCAGATGACGGTTCTTCGTACGGGTATCCCCGTCGTGCCTGGTGGTCATGCATGACTCCTTGAGGGTGGAACAGCCGCTCGACGAGCGGCAAAGGATTAACGGAGGCCGGCCTTGGATCGACTCGATCCGCCGCCGACTGGCCGATCGGGTCAGGATACCCGCAGAAGGTCGAGGTGCCCAGCCGGCAAGCCCATTGCCTCCAACGACCAAGGCCCGCCCTCCTCTTCGCCCCTGTTCAAGAGAGAGCCGTCAATAGTCACCTTGGCCGCTAATGGTGCGCGGTTCGACAGAAACTGCATCCGCGTTTGGAGGACGTGTGCAGGATGATGTCCGCAGGACCAACTCAATCCCGGAACACGACTACATTAGTAATTAATAATTCCCACCATTCGTGATTGCTGAATTGCCAATAGGCCGCGCCGCGTGCATGTGCCGCCATTCTCGTGCGACTAAGCCACTGAAACCGGGCCGATTCGGCAACCGCACCTTCGAGTCGCGCGCTGGTTGTTGCCAGAGACGGCAGATCATTGGGTTCTCCCCGGCAGCAGCCATAGGCTCATTGCGCCAGATCGAGGCTCAGTGGCAGTTCACGTGGCCGTAATAATATCTTAACACATTAGACGCATTTCTCTGTTTCAATGGCGCCGCCATCAGCCATCACATGCTTTCCCCGGTGTTCTCGTTAACCACAGCCACAGTGAGGAATTCAAGCGAATGAAGAAGGCAATCGTCGCGGCAGCCATATCGATCTCTCTGGTGACAACAGGAGCGACCGCTATTGGCATTGATCCTGCTATCCCGGACTACCAGCCTGTCAGCGGCATCTCGGGCAATCTCAAGTCGATGGGCTCGGACACGCTCAATAACCTGATGACGCTATGGGCCGAGGGGTTCAAGGCCCAGTATCCGAACGTCAATATCGAGATCGAAGGCAAGGGATCCTCGACCGCGCCGGTCGCGCTGATCGCAGGGACCGCCCAGTTCGGGCCGATGTCGCGCCCCATGAAATCGAAGGAGATCGAGGAGTTCGAGGCCAAGTACGGATATCAGCCTATGCTGATCCGCGGCGCTGTCGATGCGCTCGCCGTCTATGTCCACAAGGACAACCCTATCGAGTGCCTATCGATGCAGCAGGTCGATGCCATCTTCTCCAAGACCCGCACCGGTGGCTACGACTCCGACATCAAGACTTGGGGTGATGTGGGCCTGACCGGAGACTGGGCCGCCCGTCCGATCTCGCTCTATGGGCGTAATTCGGCCTCGGGGACCTACGGCTACTTCAAGGAGGTTGCTCTCTTCGATGGCGACTATAAAGATGATGTGAAGGAGCAGCCCGGCTCATCGACCGTGGTTCAAGGAGTCGCTTCAGACCTGAGCGGTATCGGTTACTCGGGTGTCGGCTATAGGACAGCCGATGTTCGCTCGGTGCCGCTACGGACCAGTGACGACGGCGAGTGTTTCGACGCCACCGCCGAGAACGCCTATTCCGGTGACTTCCCGTTGTCCCGTTTCCTATATATCTACGTCAACAAGAATCCGAACGTGGCCATGGACCCACTCCGCGGCGAATTCATTCGTTTCGTCTACTCCAGGCCGGGTCAGGAAGCTGTGATCAAAGATGGCTATTTCCCTATCACCAACGCCATTGCCGAGGATGACCTGAAGGCGTTCGGTCTGCTTTAAACCGCGTCCCGAGTGACGCGCATCGTTTCGAGGTCGGCTCCCTCTCGCATGAGCTCAGTGCCGCAGTGGTCGACGCGGTTTGGATCATGATGTTTTAGATGATCTAAACCGCGTCTCGCCTGAGCCCTTGCTCGAGTCAAGCCTAGACGGCCTTGTCCATACACCCCGGACAAAATGGCACCTCCCGCCGAGTGCAGGGAGAGGCATCACACCGCTGGAGCGGTGTCGACGTCGCGTCTGCGGGTTGAACAAGGCCGCCCGAACTCAATGCGAAACGAAGCAGCGCACCCTGGACGGGTTTGGACCGTCATGACCGCGGGGGGCGAGCGGCCTGGCGTCACGCCAGACGTTCGCCGGTTCTCTCTCATCCAGACTGCCGGGCCACTGAACTCAAATGAGCCAAGATAGCCTTTCGCCTGAGCCGGCGAATTCTACGATCGCAGAACGCCGCCGTTACAAGGCCACACGCCGCTCGGTCCTGGTGACCGACCACATCGCCGGTTGGACCATTAAGGTGGGTGGCGTCATGGTCATCCTCGCGGTGGTCGGGATCATGGTCTTTCTCATCTCCGTCGCCGTCCCCCTCGCCACGGGCGGTCGAACGCTTGCACATCAGACCTACGAGGTGACCCCGCCGAAGGAGACCCGTTGGCTCAATGCGGACGAGTATCGAACACTCGGTCTGCGCGTGACCGCAGAGGGAGACTACAGCACATTCCATTTAGATACGGGCCGCCCGGTCTCCTCGGGCAACCTGGACTTCGGCGGTGCGACCGCAACCGCCGTCGGCGGCGTCGTCAGACGCGACCAGGTCGCCTTCGGTTTCGACGACGGCACGGTGCTGTTCGCCGACCTGGGATTCGACGTCCAGGTCTTACCGGCCTCGGCGCTCCCATCGGACGCACCTGTCCTCAATGATCGGGACTGGATGGGCGACGGGGCGGTGTATTCGAGCGTGCCCGGCAACCAGATTCGACGCGTGGCGCTGTCGTCGCGCACACTCGAGCCGCAGCAGGTCAGCGAGCATCCCATCATTGCGGTCGATTATCGCGTCGGCGGAACGGTCGAGCGTCCGACCCGCTCATTCGTGACGGTCGACGCCGAGGGAGTCGGCCGCCTGAGCCGCAGTGAATCCCAGGTCAACATCCTCACTCGTCAGGTGACGACGCGCACCCGCACCTCGACGCTGCCGCCGCTCCCACCTGGCACCGAGGTCACCGCGGTGACCATGAACACCCTCGCCGACGCCGTCTATGTCGCCTCCGCGAACGGGGAGATCTTCCGGTTCGACGCGCGCAGCTTCGATCGCCCGGTGCTGGCTGAACGACTGGTGGCCTTTCCCGAAGGATCCACCATCACCCGAATGGCCTTTCTGGTCGGCGAGCAGGCACTCGTCGTCGGCGGATCCAATGGCGCCGTCGACGTTTATTTCATGCTGCAGCAGCCGGATGCGGGCACCACGGACGGCAATCGGATGGTCAAGGCACGCAGTCATGAGCCGCACGGTGCCGCGGTCACCGGCATCTCGGTCAGCCAGCGCAGCAAGGGGCTGGTCACCAAGGCCGCTAACGGCGAGGTCTGGCTGCGGCATTCGACGTCCGATCAGGTGCTCGAACGCTACACCTCGCCAGCGGCAGAGGGAGACGGTGGTCAGTTGCTCCTGACCCCACGGATCGATGGCGTCCTGTTCGTCAACGACCGGGGCCAGGCAGACTTCTGGACCTTCTATCACCCCCATCCGGAGGCGACCCTGCGGACCATCTTCGGCAAGGTCTGGTACGAGGGCTATCCGGAGCCGACCTTCACCTGGCAATCGTCGTCCGGCACGGATGTCTTCGAGCCAAAGTTCTCACTGATCCCGCTGATCTTCGGCACCATCAAGGCGACCGTCTACGCCCTCTTCTTCGCGTTGCCCATCGCGCTGCTCGGGGCCATCTATACCTCCGAGTTCGTCCATCGCCGGGTGCGCGAAACGGTCAAACCCGTCATGGAGATGATGGAGGCCCTGCCGACCGTGGTCCTCGGCTTCATCGGCGCCCTGATCCTGGCACCCATCGTCGAGTCCTGGATCGCCGCCGTGGTGCTGGCGTTCGTCGCCATGCCGCTGGGCCTGATGCTGGCGGCCTATCTGTGGCAGCTCCTGCCCATCGATCTGGCCATCAAGCTGGACGGTCTCCCCAAGTTCCTGCTCATGTTCGTCGTGATCGGGCTATCCCTCTACCTTGCCTATGCGATCGGGCCGGGCTTCGAGCAGCTCTTCTTCTACGGTGACTTCCGCGCCTGGACCAACGGCGACCTGGGCACAGGGACACCCTTCATGTTCCTGATCCTGTTTCCGCTGGCCTTTCTCACGGCGTCCTGGATCTTCGGGCGAACCATCGGCATCGCGTATCGGGATCACCTGAGGGGGCTGCCGCGACAGCAGGCCGCGGTGCTGGACCTGGGCCGGTGGACAGGGTTGATGCTTGCCGGGGCGGGGTTGAGCTTCGCGGTAGCCAGTCTTCTGACCTCGATCGGCTTCGATCCACGCGGGGGCGTGGTCGACACCTATGTGCAGCGCAACGCTCTCATCGTCGGGTTCGTGATGGGCTTTGCCATCATTCCCAATATCTTCACCCTCGCCGAGGACGCACTCAACTCGGTCCCGTCGCACCTGCGTGCGGCGAGTCTCGCGACCGGTGCCACACCCTGGCAAACCGCGAAATGGGTGATCCTGCCGACCGCCATGTCGGGCGTCTTCGCCGCGGTCATGATCGGGATGGGACGGGCCGTGGGCGAGACCATGATCGTGGTGATGGCGGCCGGCAACACGCCGATTCTGGATTGGAACATCTTCAACGGACTGCGGACACTCTCGGCCAACATCGCCGTCGAGCTGCCGGAGGCGGTTCAGGACGGCAGCCTTTATCGGATGCTCTTCCTGGCTGCATTGACCCTCTTCACCATGACCTTCGCCATCAACACACTGGCCGAGGTCATTCGCCAGCGCTTCCGCAAACGCGCCTTCCAGCTCTAAGGAGACCCGCTCATGTCAAGCGTCGCTGAAGACATCCCGGGCGCGGAGCGCACCGGGAAGGATGCCCTACCCCGTCGCGCCGTACGCAAATACACGGCCGACCTCTCCGCGGTCGGCCAGCCCTTCCTCTGGGCCTTGGGCGGAGCACTTGCACTGGGGATCATCCTGGTCGCGAGCTTTCTGTTCCTGATCTTCTGGAACGGGGCCGTCACCTTCTGGCCCAAGCCGATCGAGGTCGTGACCCTGACCGACGGGACCCGGGTTGCCGGGGAGCCGACACGCGAGAGTGTCTTCCGGCCGGAGCCGGCCCTGCTCGCCAGCCTTCCCGAGTCGGTCCAGGCCGAGATCGAGGAGCGCGACGGTTACGTGCACCGCGTGCTCTACCGGATCGGCAACTACGATCTCTACAACGAGGACTTCCGTTGGGTCTCCGACTACCAGGTCCAGCAGATCGAGCGGCCGGAGGACATGTTCCTGTTCGAGCGCCAGGAATGGGGTCGTTTCGTCGGATCGATTGCCGCAGTCGACCTGGACGGCCGTCTGCTGACGGGCTCGGACCTCGCCTTCGAGCAGATCCAGCAAGACCAGCGCGCGGCGCGCGAGCGTTTCCGGCAGATCCGGGGGATCGAGCGCGGCGACATCGGCGTGGTCAATCATGCGATGGAGCGCGAGCGTCTCCGTCTGCGCCGCGCCGAGCTGCGCCATGGGATCGAAAGCGACACCTATCGGCAGACGCGCGAAACGGTCGAGGCGCGCCTGGCCGAGCTGCAGAAGGATTACGACGTCCTCGCGGCACAGGCCAATGCGATCCGGCAGCAAGACGCCCGCTTTACGATCACCCTTCGCGAGATCGGCGGCGGCGAGAAGACCATGCCACTCTCGCAGATCGTGCGCTTCTATCCCGCAAACAGCCTGTCCTGGACCGACAAGGCCGGGATCTATTTCTCGCGCTGGGGCGAGTTCCTCAGCTCCGAGCCCCGCGAGGCCAACACCGAGGGCGGCATCCTGCCCGCCATCTTCGGCACCGTGGCCATGACCCTCATCATGGTCATCATCGTCGCGCCGCTCGGGGTCATCACGGCACTCTATATGCGGGAATATGCGAAACAGGGTCGATTGGTGTCGATCGTGCGGATCTCGGTCAACAATCTGGCGGGTGTTCCCTCGATCGTCTATGGCGTCTTCGGCCTGGGCTTCTTCGCCTACACCATGGGCGTGAGCATCGATCAGCTCTTCTTTCCCGAGCGCCTGCCGAACCCCACCTTCGGGACCGGCGGCATCCTCTGGGCCTCGTTGACGCTGGCCTTGCTCACGGTCCCGGTCGTCATCGTGGCAAGCGAAGAGGCCCTCGCGGCCGTGCCACGCTCCATGCGCGAGGGGTCACTCGCCTGCGGCGCCTCGACCTGGCAGACCATCCGTTACGTGGTCCTGCCGCGGGCCATGCCCGGCGTCATGACCGGGCTGATCCTGGCGATGGCAAGGGGTGCCGGCGAGGTGGCGCCCTTGATGCTGGTCGGTGTGGTCAAGCTCGCACCAGAGCTGCCGATCGACGGCTTCTTCCCCTACATTCACCTGGAGCGGAGCTTCATGCACCTCGGGTTCCACATCTTCGACGTGGGTTTCCAATCACGTAACTCCGAGGCGGGCAAACCCATGGTGTTCGTGACGACCATGCTGCTGTTGGCGCTCATCGTCATGATGAATGCCCTTGCAATCACCATTCGCAACCGCCTGAAGAAGAAGTTCGCGGTCGGAACCTTCTGACTCGAATCGAGGAGCCACCATCATGAGTGCCACTGCTGCCGCTGTGCTCGACCCTCTTCCGATGACCAAGCCATCCCAGGCGGCCGTCGGGACCACCTATCACGTCCAGGAGTCGCCCGATGGCAACATCGTCCGGATTCAGGACTTCAACCTCTGGTACGGGAAATCACAGGCCCTCCATGGCGTCAATATGGACATCCCCAAGGGTCTGGTGACCGCCCTCATCGGCCCGTCCGGCTGCGGCAAATCCACCTTGCTGCGTTGCCTGAACCGGATGAACGACCTGATCGACGATCTGACGATCAGAGGAAAGATGATGATCGACGGACACGACGTCTATGGTCCCGCGGTCGACGTCATCGCCCTGCGCAAACGGATGGGCATGGTCTTTCAGAAGCCGAACCCCTTCGCCATGTCGATCTTCGACAATGTGATCTACCCATTAAGGATCGATGGCGTGACCGATCGGGCGACCCTGGAGGAGACCTGCGAGCGGGCGCTTCGCGGGGCGGCCATCTGGAACGAGGTCAAGGACCGACTCAAGCAGAGCGCGCTCGGTCTGTCCGGCGGACAACAACAGAGGCTCTGCATCGCGCGGGCCATCGCCTCCGATCCGGAGGTCCTGTTGATGGATGAGCCCTGCTCGGCCCTCGACCCGATCGCCACGGCCAAGATCGAGGAGTTGATCGATGGCTTGAAGGGTCACTATACGATCGTCATCGTCACGCACAATATGCAGCAGGCCGGGCGTGTCTCCGACAACACGGCCTTCATGTATCTCGGACGTCTGATCGAGTACGGATGGACCGAGACGATGTTTACCAACCCCAAGGCAGAGCAGACCGGCGACTATATCACCGGCCGCTTCGGCTGATGGATACTGGCTTCGGCGAGGAATGAGGAACGATTGTCATGAGCAAAGAGCATACAGTGCGCTCGTTCGAAGAGGCATTGGGAACCGTCACCGGCGACATCCTGAAGATGGGCCGACTCGCCCGTGATCAACTGGCCGCCGCCACCGCCATGCTGAGCGGTACGAATCCCGGCGACGTGGCGGCCATCCAGGCCGCCGAGGACCGGATCGACGACCTCGACGAGCGGATCGAGCAAGAGGTCCAGCGCATCCTGGCCCTGCGACAACCCATGGCCATGGACATGCGCACCATCATCAGTTGCGACCGCATCGCAACCGATCTCGAGCGCATCGCCGACCATGCCAACAATATCGCGCAGCGAGCGGCGGTGGTCTCGGATCAGGGCGCATCCATCGACTTCGCCCGAACACAAAAATTGGCCGAGCTGGTTCTAAGCCAGGTCGACCTGATGCTGACCGCAATCGATCATTCCGATGTCGAGGCCGCCCAACGGGTCTGGCAGCAGGACGACGCAGTGAATCGCGCCTTCGATGATGCCTTCAAGGACCTCATGGACGCCATGAGTCACCAGCCGGAGACCGCAGTCAGCTACACCCAAGCCCTCTTCATCGCCAAAGCACTCGAGCGCATCGGAGACCACGTCACCAATGTCGCCGAGGACCTGGTCTATTGGGTCTCGGGCGAGCGCATGAGCACCATCCCTTCAGGAGATTCGGCGGGCGGCTGATCGAGCTAGGACACCATCGAGGCTCCATGGAATCGCAACTTCTCGGCGCAAGCATCTAACCTTTGGCTCTGTTGATACGCATCACGCGTCTCTAAAGAGAGCGCAGCGCTTGAAGCGTCCGGCGCGAACCGAACAGGTTCGCGCCGGCCTTCGCGCATCTAGCCCGCTCGTATCAGACTACCGAATCATCCAGTTGTGTCTCTCGCCACCTCAGGCGTTCCGTCCCGCCATCAACTCTCCCACGCACACGCGCCTTGGCGCATTCCCAATGTCTCGGCTGGCGTAGTCTATCCGCCCCAGATAAAAGGAAAGAACTTTTCCCGGCTGGAAGAAAAAAGATCACCGCAGGCTCACGATATGAGCCCCTTCCTGGGGTAAGGTTAATTCAGTGCCAAACGATGGAGCATCTCTCATGGCCCATGGGCAGGAACCGCCTCGATCGAATTCCCTGCGTTTCAGCGATCTTTCCGCCGCTGCGCGAATCCTGTGGGCCAAAAGCGGCGACGGGTGCGGGCACGGCCTGCTCGCCCACATGCTGGATGTGGCCGCGGTCGCCGAGGCCATCTTGGCCCGTGAATCGCCGCGTTCACGGGACTGGGCCGCGCGTGCTTTCGCGGTGTCACCCCGTCTGGTCGTGCGCTGGATCGCCCCCATGATTGGGCTCCACGACTTCGGCAAGTCGATTCCGGGCTTCCAGTTCAAGTGGCCGGGGGGACAGGCTGCCGACGAAGCCAAGGGGCTCGCGTTCAGGGGAGTCTCCCTGACCGTCCACCGACACGATCTGGCGAGTGTCGCGCTGCTCCGCCGGCTTTTCGCATCAAGGGCACCCGAGTTCGGCTGGACTCTGGCCATCACGCAAGCCTTGGGTGCGCATCACGGCTACATGCCGCGCTCCGAAGAGATCAGGGATGGGATGCCGCGCTACGAAGGTCCGGAGTGGGCTGAGGCCAGGGCCGAGATCCTCGACGCCTATCTTCAAACCACGGCACCCGGCGATGGTCCCGAGTCGGACGACATCCTACTACCGGCGGTCGCTTGGCTTGCCGGTCTTACAAGTGTTGCGGACTGGGTCGGCTCGAACCCCGACTGGTTCCCGCCCGGGGAGCGAGCAGCGACGCTCGCCGGACACTACGCCAAAGCGCGCGAGTTGGCCGACGCGGCACTCGACGCCATTGGCTGGCCCGAATTTAAGCCGCTCCTCGACTCGGCATCCGATACAGACACTCTGATTCGACGGATTCTGGGCCAGCCCGACGCGGCGATCGAAGCCCGGCCGCTGCAAATGGCTGCCGATCGCCTGCTCTCCCAGACAACGAGCCCCGTTCTGATGATCGTCGAGGCCCCGATGGGCGAGGGCAAGACCGAGCTTGCACTACTCGCCCATGTGCGGCTGCAGGCCGCAAACGGACACCGGGGGCTCTACCTCGCGCTGCCGACCCAGGCGACCGGCAACGCCATGTTCGATCGCGCGCTTTCTTTCTTGCAGAGCTTCGTGTCCGATGTGCGGCTGGACATCCAGTTGGCGCATGGCGGGGCGATGCTGGACGAGCGCATTCAGCGACTGCGCGGGATCGACGACTCCCCTGCCGAATCCATCGCGTCCTCCGTTTGGTTCTCTCAGCGCAAACGCCCGCTCCTATCGCCCTATGGCGTCGGGACCGTTGATCAGGCCCTGTTCGCCACCCTCAACGTCAAGCACCACTTCGTGCGCCTTTGGGGTTTGAGCAACCGTGTTGTGGTCCTCGATGAGATCCATGCCTACGACACCTACACCGGCGGTCTGATCGAGGCCCTATTGCGTTGGCTCAAGGCACTCGGCTGCTCGGTGGTGTTGATGAGCGCCACCCTCCCCGCCCGGCGCCGAGCGGCTCTGCTCGACGCCTGGGGCGCAGCGGATCGCCCGGACATTCCATACCCGCGCATTTTGATGGCTCGGGACGGCGAGACCTTAGGAGAAACCGTTGCTTGTCGGCAGCTGGCGCCGATCCGGATCTCGGGAATCGCCGAGGACATTGAAACCCTCGCGAGCACAGCCCTGGCCGGTCTCGCCAGCGGCGGCTGCGGTCTTGTCGTCGTCAACACGGTTCAGCGTGCCCAGGACCTCTACCGACATCTGCGTGAGAGGATCAAGGATCCAAACGAGATCCTTTTGTTCCATGCGCGTTTCCCCGCAGACGAGCGTAGCCAGCATGAGCTTGAGGTGCTGCGCCGGTTCGGGCGGGTACCGGAATCCCAGCGCCCGAAACGCTGTCTCCTGATCGCCACCCAGGTCGCGGAGCAAAGTCTTGATCTGGATTTCGACTTCATGCTTTCCGACCTGGCGCCGATGGATCTGCTTCTGCAGCGGGCAGGCCGGCTGCATCGGCACGAGCGAGCACGGCCCCCTGCGCACGTCGAGCCGCATCTGAAGATCGCCGGACTCCTCCCTGAACGGCCTCCGGAGCTGACCGACACCGCCTGGGGTTTTGTCTACGATCCCTACATCCTTTATTGCACCTGGGCCGTCGTGCTACGCGAGCCGCTGTGGCGACTACCGACCGATATCGATCGATTGGTGCAGGCCGTTTACTCGCAAGATCCCTTCGAGGAAGAGGACAGGCCCGAGCTGTTGGCGACTCTCGACAAGGCATTGGGCGAGCACTACGGCGTGCTTCAGACACAGCGGCAACAGGCAGCCAATGTCGCCATCGACGTCGAGGACGAGCCGCAAACGGCCTATCAGGCGAAACCTCGCGCAAGCGAAGAACAAGGCGAAGGCGGCATACCCGTTGTTACGCGCCTGGGAGAGGAGAGCCTGGTGGCCGTGCCGATCCAGATCTCGGACGAAGGCTGGCGTCTGCTCCCCGGCGACCAACCCTTCGACCCGGAGTTGGTCCCGGACGATTCCTTGGCCAAGCGCATCTTCTCCCGCCAGATTCGGATCAGCCGCAAGGGCGTTCTTCATGCGCTGATCGCCGAGCGCTCGCCGAATGGATTCGAAGAACATCCGCTGCTCCGTCACCTTCGCCCTCTTCCGCTCTGCGAAGGTGTCGTCGAAATCGGCGGAGTACGCCTACTCCTCGATCCAGAGCTTGGCCTCGTCTACGAATCTCTGACACGCAGTCCGGAGTCAGCATGACCGATCACACCCAACCGACCTTTAACCTCTTGGACGAGCCCTGGATCCCAGTGCGGTTCTCGGACGGAGAGGTTCGTGACATCAGCCTGACACAGGCAGTCGTCGACGCGAACCGGATCAGCGCACTCACCGAGACATCGCCACCCAATCTGATCGCCCTATACCGAGTTCTGCTCGCGCTCCTGCATCGCGCACTGACCACGCATCACGGGCCCTGGAAGGATGCAGACCGGGCGCGCTGGTACCGCGAGGGTCTGCCCGAGGCACCGATTCGTGCCTATCTCGATCAATGGCGCGAGCGTTTCTCGCTGTTTCATCCGGAGACGCCCTTCATGCAGATCAAAGCATTAACGGACGCGCCCGAGACACGAGAAAAACTGAAGCCATGGACGCAGGTTTGCCTGGCGGGCGGCAGCGGAAATACCCCTGTAGTGTTCGACCACGCGGTGGATGAGGCGCCGTCCTCGATCACCGCAGCACTCGCGTGTCGCCATCTATTGGGCTTCCTGCAGTTTACGCCGGGCGGACTGGTCAAGACCGTCCGTGACTCCGACAAGGCAGGACCACTGTCCAATACGGCGGCCGTCATGTCACTCGGTGATCACCTCGCCGAATCGTTGCTGCTCAACCTTCACCCGCACAGCGCCAGAGTTGTCGATGATCTGCCGGCCTGGGAGCAACTGCAGCCTGGTATCGCCGCGCTGCGCGCGGCGCCGACGCTCGCAACCGGCCCGAACGACCGCTACACACGAATCAGCCGTGCCGTTTTGCTTGTTCCGGAGAGTAACCAGCGTTGCGTTCGGCAAATCCGTTTCGCCGCCGGTCTCGCCTTGGAAGAAGATGTCAAAAGCCCTGATCCGATGGCCTGTTACCGGATCGCAAAGGATGGAAAGGCGGTTCGTATGTCGTTCTTCGAGGGCCGTGCCGTTTGGCGAGAGCTGCCCGCTCTGGTTCCGGATGCCAGCGGAAAGTTTAATCAGCCAGCCACCGTTCTTTCATGGGCGACGAATCTTCGCGATCGAACAAAGCAATTCGACGCTCCCATTCCCGTGCTCGTCGCCGGCCTGGCCAGTGATCAGGCTAAGTTGTTGCGCTGGCGTGTCGAGCGTGTCGATCTGCCGCTGCCGCTGTTGACCGATCCGGATGCCGCGGCCGAAGTCCGGACCCGGATTCGCGAGGGCGAAGAGCTCTATTTCCGTCTACGCGCACTCTGTGCGGAGATGATCGCAAACGCGATGCCGGATCCCGCCCACAAAGATACCAGGGCGCGCGCGCGGACCATCCTGGACAACGGCCCGACCGCCACCGCCTTCTTTTCCAGCGCCGAACGGGCGCTGCCGGAGTTGATGCAACGGATCGCTGCCGGGGACGTCGATGCGGCATATCAGCATTGGGCAAGCGCGCTCAAGCTCGCGGCGCAAGATGCGTGGGTTGACACTCGCAGTGCGCTCGGCGATTCGCCTCAGGCGCTTCGTGCACAGGCTCGCGCATTCCCGAAGGTTCAGCGCTTGCTGCGGGCGCTCGATCAGCCCGAGACCAAAACCACCCAAGAGGAGGCTAATCCATGAGTGAGCATGCTCAATCCTTCATCGCCCACCTTGCGGGCCTTGCAGATCGAGATCGTGGGGCTTTGGCGCACTTGCGACGGAGCCTGGGATTCGATCCCGGAGCCTTTCCACGGGCCTATCCATATATCGAACGCTTCGTCGGGTCCGAGCGACATGCGGAGGATCCTTGGCGCAAAGCGCTCTATCTCGTCGCCGGGCTGTTTGCCCTTCACCCGGAGCACCGGCAAGGCGAAACCCTCGCATCAGCGTTAGGGCAGCTCGCCCATGCCCGCGAAAGCACGAGCATCGAACGGCGTTTCATCGCGCTCTTAGGCGCCGAACCGGAGGGCTTGCCCGACCTGTTGCGCCAAGTCGTGTCGCTGTTGGCCTCCGACGATTGTGCTATCGACTATGTTCGCCTACTCGACGACCTCGGCATCTGGCTGCGGCCTTTCGGGGGAGCGGGACGGGATCGCTTGCGTCAGCGTTGGGCGCGCGATTTCTACCGTGCCTACGACGCCGCAACGGATCAGATCGAAGCCGCCCCGCCATCAACACCCGACCCTCTGCAACTATCTGCCTGACAAGGAGAGCACCATGAGTCTGTTCGTCGAATTCCATCTGATCCAGAGCTTCGCTCCCTCCAATCTCAACCGAGACGACACCGGCGCACCCAAGGACGCCATCTTCGGCGGCCACCGCCGAGCCCGGGTCAGCAGCCAGTGTTTCAAGCGCGCCATTCGACTCAAGTCGGCCGAGCTGGGTGTGATCCCGTCCGAATTCGGATCGGTCCGGACCAAGAAACTTAAGGAACTGCTGAACGAGCGGCTCGCCGAGCTCGGACACCCCGACGCGGGCCTCCAGATCGAGGCCGCCCTGGCTGCCGCCGGTCTAAAGCTGAAAGACGACGGCAAGACCGAATACCTCTTATTTCTGGGGCAAGGCGAGATCGAGCGTTTTGCCGAGCTGATCCATGCGCACTGGGACGCACTCAGCACCGCGCCGACCGGGGAAGCGAAGAAGACCAAAAAAGAGGCGAAAGCCAGCGCTCCGCCCGAGGTCGTCAAGGAAGCGAAGGCGTTGCTGGACGGTCAGAAGGCCGTCGACGTCGCCATGTTCGGCCGGATGCTGGCGGACATGCCGGGAGTCAACCAATACGCGGCCTGTCAGGTTGCTCATGGAATCAGCACGCACAAGGTGGAACGGGAATTCGACTATTTCACCGCGGTGGATGACAAGGGCGACATCGACGAGACCGGTGCCGGCATGATCGGCCAGATCGAGTTCAATTCCGCCACACTCTATCGCTATGCCGTCATTGATGCCCACAAGCTTGTGTCGAACCTAAAAGCAGATCAGGAGCTTGCGCTTAAGGGCATCGGTGCCTTCACCCAGGCCATGGCGCGGGCCATTCCGACCGGCAAGCAGAACACCTTCGCGGCCCACAATCCGCCAAGCTTTGTCGGCGTGGTCTTACGCCATGCAAGCCCCTTCAACCTGGCCAATGCCTTCGAGAAACCGATCTGGTCCCGACAGGACCGCGAACTGACTGCACTTTCGGTCGAGAAACTCGCCGAGCACGAGGCAAAGGTGTCCGATGCCTACGGCGACGGGAAAGACACTTGGGCTTATCTCGACCTCACCGGCTTCTGGCCGAAGAACAGGGGAGACCCCCAAGCAACACTCGACGATCTGGCCGGTTGGGTCGTCGCCAAGACCCGCGCCGCGTTGGAGGACTAATCATGCCGACGCTACTGCTGCGGCTCGCCGGCCCGATGCAGTCCTGGGGCACGACCAGTCGTTTCGACGAACGCGATAGCCAGCTCGAGCCATCCAAGTCCGGCGTCCTGGGTCTGGTGTGCGCGGCCCTTGGACGCGATCGAGCCGAGCCGCTCAATGACCTTGCGCAGTTACGCATGGGCGTGCGCGTAGATCGGGAAGGGCTGTTGATGCGCGACTATCAGACCGCAACCGGCGTTATGACTGCCGCCGGCAAGGTCGAACTTGGCCGCACCGTCGTCAGCCCTCGCTATTACTTGGCCGATGCCGCCTTCTTGGTCGGCTTGGAGGGTAATGACCGGGACCTCCTAGGGCAGATCCAGTCCTCCCTCCGCACCCCGGTCTGGCCATTGGCACTCGGTCGCAAGGCATTCCCGCCCGGCGCCCCGGTCTGGTTTCCCGACGGCCTTCGAGCATCTGAACTGCGCGACGCGCTGCTCGGCGCGCCGCGCATCGCCGAGCCTCGCTTCGAGCATCGAGACGCGCCACTTCGGCTGATCCTCGAGCATTCCGCGCATGGTGCCGTGCGGCTCGATCAACCGATCGCACCGTTTGCCGAGCGTCGCTTCGGACCGCGTCATGTGGCTGCGGAGGTGGTCCATGTACCTGTCTAAGCTGACCCTGGATCCCATGCATCCGCAGGCTCGCCGAGATCTCGGCAGCCCCTACGAGATGCACCGGACCCTCGCACGCGTCTATGCGCCGGATGCACATACTCAGCCCCAACCCTTTCTATGGCGACTGGAACCGGGCCGTGACCCTGCTCATTCCGCCACGATCCTTGTCCAAGCCGACGTTGTCGGCAACTGGTCCGTTCTCGACCAGATGCCGGGATACGCGGTCGAGGTCTTAAGCGACAAGTCGGTAAACCTGGAACGCCTGATCAGGAAGGCCGGGGACCGTTTCAGATTTCGGATCTTGGTCAATCCAACCGTGACGCGTGAAGGCAAGCGCCATGGCCTGACCAGAGAGGATGAACAACTGGATTGGTTAAACCGTCAGGGTGGAAAACGTGGATTTTCGCTCGAGTCCTGTTTAAGGTTGGGCAACGAGCGTATCCAGACGCGGCAAGGCCGAATCGGGCGTCGTATCACGCTGCAAACGGTTCTGTTCGAGGGAATACTGGAGGCGTCTGACGTTGTCCATCTACGAGTCGGGGTACGGTTCGGTCTCGGACACGGGAAGGCGATGGGCCTAGGGTTGCTTTCCCTTGCACGAATCGCCTAAGACACTGAGGCTCAAAAAGTCCGGCGAACGATATTTTGGCTTGACGAAACGCACGGAAGAAAATGACGTCAAGACGAGAGTCGCAGCTCCGGAAAAACCGAGTGACCGTCTGGTCCCAGGCACGCTAAACAGCATCATCAATCAGGTCCGCTGGAAATGACGCTAAACCATGTGTTACGCCGTCGTGATTGAACGGGCGGGAAACAACTATTCCGCTTATGTTTCGGATCTGCCGGGATGCGTTGCGACGGGGCGCACTGTTGAAGAAACGAAGGTCGAGATTCGCGAGGCGATCGAGTTTCACCTGGCGGGACTGCGCGAAGATGATCTCACGCTGCGTCTAAGCCTTCACCAGCCCTAGGACCACCATCGGAGGAACACTGCCGTGCAGACCTTCACGATCCGCGATCTGCGGGAGCATGCCGATGACCTCGTCCGCGAAGCCACGTCCGGACGCCTGTCCGTCGTGACGAAGCATGGCGCACCGATCTTTCTCGCGGTGCCGTTCGATGAGTCGCTGCTTCGCGATGGACTGGCGACGACACTCGCGACACGACTATTCGACGAGGAAGCGATCTCGCTCGGACAAGCAGCACAACTCGCCGGGATGGATGTGACCGAATTCATGGAGCTTCTGAGCCGTCTCAAGATCCCCGTCGCCCGTCCACGACGCGGTGAGCTGGAGCAGGAGCTTGAAACCTTCGGTTAGAGAGATCGTCGCGGATACCGGTCCGTTGATCGCCCTTTCGCGCATCGGCAAGCTGTCGATTCTGCCAAGGCTGTTTGCTGGGACATTCACCACCGAAACCGGTTTGGCCGAATGCTTGGCTCGACCGGACAGACCCGAAGGCGCGGCAATCACTGCAGCGCTCGGCGCGGGTCAGCTGATTCTGGAGGCCGACGTCGCGAACGACCAGGATTGGAGTCTCGACGCTGGTGAAGCGACGGTGATAAACGCGGCCTTAGCTCGGCATGCCGGGATTCTCATGGATGATCGGGCGGGACGCCGGGTCGCCGGCATTCTCGGAATCCCGGTGATCGGGGTCCTGGGAGTTTTGGTCTTGGCTAAACGCAGGGGGCTGTTGCCGGCGATCCGACCGCAAGTCGAGCAATTGGTGGTATCAGGTTATTACCTCGCAGACCAAACAATCGACGACGCTCTGCGACTCGCCGGGGAGTAATCGACCGCAGGGCCGGAATCCTGACGCCCAACCCTTACCGAATCTGATGGATCAGTCATGCTGCCCCCACTCAAACCCATCGCGATGAAGGAACGCATCTCCCTGATCTTCATCGAGTACGGTGAGATCGACGTGCTGGACGGCGCCTTCGTCGTCATCGACAGGAACGGCGTGCGCACGCACATCCCGATCGGCAGTATCGCCTGCATCATGCTGGAGCCCGGTACCCGGGTCTCCCATCGCGCGGCGGCGCTGGCCGCGCGGGTGGGCACCCTCCTCGTCTGGGTCGGTGAAGCCGGGGTTCGGCTCTACGCCTCCGGTCAACCGGGCGGGGCGCGCTCGGATCGTCTGCTCTATCAGGCCAAGCTCGCACTCGACGACCAGGCACGGCTCAAGGTTGTGCGCAAGATGTACGAGCTGCGGTTCGGTGAGAAACCGCCGGAGCGACGCAGCGTCGAGCAATTGCGCGGCATTGAAGGGGCGCGCGTCAAGAAGACCTACGACAACCTGGCCAAACGCTACGGCGTGAGTTGGAAAGGGCGCCGTTACGATCCGACGGACTGGGACACCAGCGACATTCCCAATACCTGTTTGTCGGCGGCAACCGCATGTCTCTATGGTATCACCGAAGCCGCCGTGCTGGCGGCCGGCTATGCCCCTGCTGTCGGATTCATCCACACCGGCAAGCCATTGTCCTTCGTCTACGATATTGCAGACATCGTCAAATTCGAGACCGTCGTCCCGGTGGCGTTCAAGATCGCGGCCAAGGCGCCTCCACAGCCCGAGCGGGTCGTCCGACTGGCCTGCCGAGATGCGTTTCGCGAGACCAAGCTGCTCGGCAAGATCATTCCGCTGATCGAGGAGGTGCTGACCGCCGGCGGTATGGAACCCCCCAAGCCACCGAAGGAGTCGGTCGCCCCCGCCATAAAGGAAACAGAGGGCATGGGCGATGCTGGTCATCGTCACTGAGAACGTCCCACCGCGCCTGCGGGGGCGACTGGCGGTCTGGCTGCTGGAAATCCGGGCCGGCGTCTATATCGGCAACCCGTCGAAACGTTTGCGTGAATTCATCTGGAACCAAGTTCTCGAAGGTGTCGAAGAGGGCAATGCCGTAATCGCCTGGAACACAAACACTGAATCAGGCTACGATTTCGCAACCGTCGGGAAGAACCGACGGGTTCCGGTCGATTTCGACGGCCTCCGTTTAGTCAGTTTTCTGCCACAAGATGAACAGCAAAAAGCTCCTTAACAATTCGGATCTGTCCCGGTCGAACGCTGCGCGTTTTTTGGTAGATTTTTCGGTGTCCGATTTCTATCATTGAATCAGCCGGATAGTGGAAGTGTGTTCCCCGCGCCCGCGGGGATGAACCGAATCCGATCGATTCAACCCTGGTCGCTCGCGTGTGTTCCCCGCGCCCGCGGGGATGAACCGGCTGCAGAGGATTACGCCGAGGCCGAACTGGCGTGTTCCCCGCGCCCGCGGGGATGAACCGACCGATTGCATGTTCGTCGACTTCACCGACACGTGTTCCCCGCGCCCGCGGGGATGAACCGGTTCTGCTGCAGACATCGTGGGGCAGTAACGGGTGTTCCCCGCGCCCGCGGGGATGAACCGCCCCGTTCAAAATCTGCGACGAGTGCGGAGCCGTGTTCCCCGCGCCCGCGGGGATGAACCGCATTTCGCACACATTTACCGTATTATCCCAGTGTGTTCCCCGCGCCCGCGGGGATGAACCGGTGATAATCATATAGCACGCGCTACCCGCACTCGTGTTCCCCGCGCCCGCGGGGATGAACCGGCGACGACGTGGCCGGCAGGAGTGTTGCTCAAGTGTTCCCCGCGCCCGCGGGGATGAACCGCCATGCGTGGTGTTGCAGCCATAGAATCAGGCGTGTTCCCCGCGCCCGCGGGGATGAACCGTCGGCGACGGCACCGATCCTGATCTGTGGGGCGTGTTCCCCGCGCCCGCGGGGATGAACCGCCCAGCGCCACCGAGGCGAGGCCCGCGAGCAGGTGTTCCCCGCGCCCGCGGGGATGAACCGCGATAGCTTCTCGATAGCGGCTCGCTCATGGCGTGTTCCCCGCGCCCGCGGGGATGAACCGCGCCTCCCGTCAACGGCGGGGTGCTGCAACTCGTGTTCCCCGCGCCCGCGGGGATGAACCGTTTTGATGCGCCACTTCAGCAGCTCCTATTCGGTGTTCCCCGCGCCCGCGGGGATGAACCG